>Ga0123355_10013531_pt1 | contig 12710 bp, 5 predicted proteins | sample TergutEmb28metaG_3_FD_89872 | JGI IMG/M metagenome (GOLD analysis project Ga0123355, IMG submission 89872) | Embiratermes neotenicus P1 segment gut microbial communities from Petit-Saut dam, French Guiana - Emb289 P1 | ecosystem: Host-associated > Arthropoda: Insects > Digestive system > Gut ...
CGTCCTCACCCAACAGCTTCTGGCTGCAAACAAAATTCCTGTTATCCCACACCCACCGTACTCCCCTGATTTGGCACCCTGCGACTTCTTCTTATTTCCTAAAATGAAATTCAAGCTGAAAGGACGCTGGTTCGATACCATTGAGGACATCCAGGCCGAAACGCAGAAAGTGCTTGACACTCTCACAGAAAAGAACTTCCAGGATTCGTTCCAAAAATGGAGGAGACGGTGGGACCGGTGTCTACATGCGGGAGGGAACTACTTCGAGGATGACGGCGGCCGATAGGCCTTATGGTGAGTTTTATGGTTTTTACAGCGTCAGTCCGGAAAATTTTGGATCCACCCACGTACCAGTGAACAGTGGGAACACAAGATGCGTTGTTCCGTCACATTTTGAATGCTGAAACCCCCATAGAAGGCAGCCCTAATGGACTAGTACACACCCATGCTTGATTTACAGACTTGCCAGGATGTGTATTGAGCCTGAGGGTGTTTGTGTTGAATAATTATTGTGAGAGTAGTGATGGGAACATCATGTAAATATGTGTTTGCTTATTTGTATTGTTTAACATTCATTGACTAACAAATTTTTGACTCTGGCAATTGCACTGCATTTGTATGATGTTTCTGAATGTGAATTACCTTGGGAATAAGACCCAGAAGTCAAAACATGAAGTTGTTAATCACTTTGCAAAATTATAGGATTGAAGCCAGAAAGATATTTAGGATCACAGAAACGAAGATGTAAAATTCTTCAGCGTATGTACGGTGTAGCTACTCAGCTGACATGCATTTATAAAGTGTGTCAAGTTAGACACTGTGTAGTAACTGTAATCTGCTGCACAGGTACAGACTGCTTCACAATTCAGACTTCAAGCTACCACCACCTTCCATGCAATGTACTGGTTTCTTAGCTCAGCAGGTTTATAATTCATTCCCTTGTACATGACAATAATTTTTATTTTGTACGAATGGTTTTTAAAACATTTTACTTGCTGCTAATTATCTGTGAATTAATTTTGGTCTATATAGTTACCATACTTAACAAAAGTCTGAAATTAATGATTTTGTACACCTTCTATAGAATGCTGAAGAATAAATGTTATATTAATGTATTTGTAGGCTCCAGTATGGATTCCAGATCGTCGTGTCACTATGTGTCAGTCCTGCACTGCTGAGTTCACTGTTACTTTTCGACGACATCATTGTCGGGCTTGTGGAAAGGTTTGTTTCTTTACATGATAATCTTAAAGTATTTGCTGCTTTAAAATAATTTGCCATGTTCTCATTTGAAAGAGAGCAACATATTCATTGGTAAGAATAAATTCCCATTTCCTTAGAATCAGAGTTTACATTCCATAGATCCTTTATAAAACTAAGTCAAGTATGTAATAACATGTCACAGTGCAAATGCAGTATGTAACATGTACATAGTTTGCCTCTCCTATAGTGAGTCCTGTAATTCCAAAATAAGGAAATTATCTCCTGTCCTGCATGTTTAACTGCAGCCTTCTCTCAATATCATCATGCTATATTTCCTGAAGGGAATGGGGTTTGCAGTTTTTGCATCTTTTATTTAATTAGGTTTGTCCTGTATGAGAAATGTGTGTAGGGTTCATGGAAATTGCCTAGTTAACATGTGAGCAGAGAACTTCTATTCATGTATGTTACTGACTGGACATTTGCTATTGATGCAGTTAGTGTGTTAGACACACATACACATACACACACACACACACACATATATGTTTATGACTGGCAGCACATAGGAATGCAAGCTTTAACACAGTGAAGGAAATTCTGAAAAAATTGTGTTCATATTTCAGTTTATAGCTGTCAGCACCCAAGTGTTTGATGAAGTTCTTGTCTTGCACTTTAATCACAAAGTACGGTATGATACAGCATAACACTTCGAGAAGTGTCTGACATGCTCTTCCTGCATCACAGATTCTGCTCCAAGAGTGTGTTACAGTTTCTTAAATGAATGTAGGCACATCCCTCCAGGCTACTAATCAAATTCTACAGGCTTTTCCTTTAGTCAGACAGCCTGGCAGTAAGGAAAATGAAAAATTATATCATACTTAATTCTTTCTTCCTCAGTGGTTGGTAGGATTCTAACAATGAAAATTTAGTGTTTGCTGTCTGATATAGCTGGCATCAGAGATAGCTTCGAACATCTGACACACATAATCCATTGAATTTGTGAACTGTTACTTCCATTAAGTGTGGTTCTTACAACTATACTATTTATGGAAAAGTTATTTAGTATGGATATTATGTTGGAGCAATGAAATAATTAATAAATAATTTCACAATGTAAGAATATTTTAGGTACTGTGAATTCTTCTACAGACTGGAAGGAATGAGTTAAATAGGGCACACGGCTTACCAAATAATTAGTTAATGAAGGCCCTGATGTTTGGGTCTGAAGTTCTATAAGGATGCCTGCTAAACAGACAATGAGACTGCATTTATTGTATCAACACTGCATAATCTGAGCTACTGACGGTGGCATTACACAAACAATATATGCAGAGCAGTTCAAAAAGGAGTAAACACTTCAAGAAATTCATAGAAATAAGAATTCCTACATATAGTGGATGTGATTACTCGTATCAGCAAAGAATCTCTGGCCGTTTCCTATGAGCCATACAGACACTTGAAGTGAGTACCATAAGTCATATGTTAAACATCAATTTCATGTTCCATTTATTCCCATATCTCCATCAGTATGTCCCTGGCATCTGCAGCCACCACATCAGTGATCCTGCCTTAAGATCAGGCATGTCTGTTGGCCATGGTGGCACAAACAGAGCTTGTACACACACAAAGATAATTGGGGTTTTACTTGTAAGCACAGCATTCTTTATTGTGTCTTGAAATAGCTACATAAAAATTACAGCGTGTGTCAACCTGTGTAGGTCACATTCAGGTGATATCTGTGTAAAAGTGCTGAAAGAAAGATCATTAACAACCCAATTTTTGGCACACTCCTCCCATAATACAGGAAGAGACAACATAGAATTACCAGCACCCACTGAACAGGCAGCATGATCCAAGTAGCACACCATAACAACAAATCACATGAAGGTGGACAAAATGTAAGTAGTATATTCACAGTGTAACATTAAATACTGAGAAGACATCCTGTCAGAACAGGTATCAGTAAAACACACACACACACACACAAAAAAAGAAGAAAGAAAGAAAAAAGAAAAGTTGTGCACAACCATTAACACTATAAGGGAATAAAAAAAACATAAAGTTGAAATACGTTTGATGAAGAGAATCAGAAACTACAGGACACAGAATTCAGCATCAAATCTACTGCCTTTTTGTGTTTTTTTAAATACAGTTTACCTGCAAATGACCTGCACAAGTGAAAACATTTTTGTGGAGATACTTAAGACACAATAAAGATTGTTGTGCTGAGATGAAAACCCCCCATATTATTTATCAGTTGGAATTTCATTAAATAGCACAGCAGGATGCCAACAGTGAAGATCTTTCACATACCCTTACAGAAAGAAGTCACACAGTGTTAGGTTTGTTGCCCTGGGGGGCCAGTATCATCAGATGCCATCTTCTTCGGTATTGTGGTTCACCCATTGCTGTGGTGGTGCATTATGTAGATGTTCTTGCACTTTGAGATGAAATCAGGGAGGTACAATGTCATGCATGTGTCACTGTTCCATGTATATGTGAAAGTGTTTACTGCTTTTTCAGTTGGTACTTACGTGCGTGTGTGAATGATGAGAGAGGTGCACGTTTGAATATGAATTCTAAAATGACTGTAACTTTCCTACTTAACAGAACTGTTTCCCCCCCCCCCTTACAGTTCTCTATTGGATTACTTACACAAGTCAGCATTATTTTTGTTTTTCTTGGGGTTCTTCCTTTTTTGCTGCCAACCATTTAACTGTTCTTGTGACTATCACATTGTCATTGCAATTGCTGCAGGACTGTCTGTATCAGTAAATATAACAAAAGGACAAATTTCAAGTGAGAATAGCAGATTTTTCTTTCCTTTGCATTGCTAAAGTAAGGATATTTAATAATGGTGAGCTGTTGTGACGGTAAACGAACACAGTAAAATTCTGTTACACTGAAACTGAGTGCTTGCTGTATGTTGTCAGTTTTACTGTTCCAAATACTGTATTTTATTGAAATTAATGTTGCATCTTTGGCCTTTGTTTAAATTTAACTTGTAATTCACGTAATAGTGCTCGATATTTCTCATCTAACATTGCTCATATAGTGTGTGTTCTCATTCATATGACTAATTAATATACATTTACAGGGACACTGTTATACCTGACAATTGTTGCTGGTCAGTTCTTGTTGGCTTTCACTTAACCGATAAAACTTCAACATGCAATGACCATCATGTTTGTTAGATGTCATACATGCCTGTGAGCCTAACAGAAACACTTCCAGCACCTTCATTAACTATTTTGTTGAAAACCGTAATATTAATTGCAGTGCACTGAAGTGAAGTACGTGGGTTCTGACTGACAGTATATGGAATAGTGGCAAGAGGTGTGCTGCTGGTTGTTAAATGACATGGTCTGAGTGCTGTGTGCTGCCAGTTGTTAAATGACATGGTTTGAGTGCTGTGTGCTGCCAGTTGTTAAATGACGTGGTTTGAGTGCTGTGTGCTGTGTGTTGTCATAGAAGGCAATGCCCTTCGGTATGTTGACAAACCATACCCGCCATTGTATTGGTAATGGAAGTGTACTGGCATCATCTTGGTTGCTGTATTTGGGTTCTTGATGCTGCAGACCGTCAATGGCTGCAGTAGTGCCATTGAACTGTCCTGATGTAGTACTGTAAAAGCTTCGTTATCTGAACTGGATGAGGAATGGGATGTTCTAGTTTACACTTCTCACCTGTTAAAATATGGTTGTAAAAGTGCTTAGCTTTGTCATTCTTTGTATGCCCAAAAATTAGGGTACCTTTCCTTCTCTTTCGAGCAACCACTTAAAGAGAACATTGTCAGACTGTTCTGAATCTGGCTTCTTTAGCATTTTCAGAGGCAGCTGTGCCACTCATATTTAAACATTCTTGATGTTCTTGAAATTAAGAAAAGAATATGTTGCACTAATAATGAGCAGCTGGAGATCCACCACAATTGGAGTTATCAGAATGCTGTCACATCGTCATGTCCCACACAAATTGCATCTTTTACTGTTTGCTTGTTATTGTGAAGTTTATCTTAATTTCTGTTATTTCTTACTCCCTGTTCAGCTAGATGCCTAGTGGTGTGAACATTTCTTCATATCGTTTCTGTTAGGAGTGGAGTTTAATAATACAGGAGTTGCATATGCAGTTTGATGATAGCTTTATTGGGTCTCCATTGGTTTTATTTATGGATTTGAGGCTTTTGTAAAGTAGCGTTCATTGCAGAGAGTAATTACAAGTAAATTATGTAGTGAGCAGTGCAGGGCACTGTTTATCAGATCTGTAATGTTGTAGACCGGTATCTAGAGTGCCTGCTGATTAATGAGCTGAACTTTATTGTGTCTGAAATGTAGTGCTGATTAGACCGAAGTAATGATGTAATGTGTAGTTTTGTTGTGTAATATATTCCATATCAGTGGTTTGTTTGAGTGGTGGGGGTTATTGTTTAAATATATGATACAAAATTAATGTGTATTTGCTAATAGTATTTAGTCCAGCAACAGTATGGAGCCCACAGTTTGAGATACACTGTTACAGGAAATTAAACTGGTTTGTAATACTGGAAGACTGTCACAAAGTACTGCAGCATAAAGAGCTGCTGTTTTGGGTCCTCTTTAAGACCAGTGTACCTTGTAAGAGAGGCCACTCACAGTGTGGGTATCAAACTCATACCCTAGTCATTGAGTCTTGTCTTGTTTTCTGTCAGGTTGTGTGCAGTGACTGCTCAGACTTCAGAGCACCTCTCCAGTATATAAATTTCCAGTCAGCCCGTGTCTGTGAAGAATGTTATGAAACACTTCTTGAAGGTACAACGTCCATATAACAAAATACAGTGAATAAAGGTTTTGGATTTGATGTTTGGAAGATGGCAGCCAGTATAAGAGTACATACTGTGTGTCAGTAAGTCTCAGGAGTTCTTTTCTTGTGGAAATTTCTATTGTAAAGTTCCATAAGACAGGTTTCAGTGTGTGACAGCCATAAATATCGCAGTGAGTTTAATTTTAACAGGTGGCAAAAGTGGCTTCTACCTGCAAGTGTTAATACAGCAAGTCGTATTTTTAACATTTATATATATATATATTTAATAATGTAGCCAGTAACAGTAATGAATGATAAGAAGTGTAGTATCTCTATTTAGGGTCCATAATGTAACCCATCTTCCCTATGATTTACACCATCTCCCCCCTTAGTAACTCAGGGTCATTGAGAAACTGACCACCGCAGAGTGCATTGTGTGATCAATAAGTGTGCAGCTGCCCACAATATGATTACTTCCTTTAGGACAAAACTGTAGAGTGTAATCTGCTGGATGATTGTACCATTCATTTCAAATTTGTAGCTTGTGCCAGTCACAGTAACACCTTATGTAGTGAGGTTGTGGGTTTTGTCATCTGTGATTTTCACTTTTTCACAAAATTATACATTTAAGAGAACAATGCTTCTGCATCATGTTCTACTTTGAAGTATACAAACTACTGCTGAAACTTATAAGGTGTTATGACTTGCATTTGGGAAGGAAAAAATGAGCAGAACTCAGGCATTTGAATGGATTTCCAAGTTCAGAAATGGACTGACATCACTTCATAATGCTAAGTGTTCAGTATGTCCATCTACACATAAAGTGGATGATGGTGATGCATATCAAGGAACTTGGTTACAGAAACATGCATGCTTCGAGGTGGCAATCTCATTTGGATTTTGCTGAAGCATTCTAACACAAGATATGAACATGCAACTAACTGATTGCTGTGAAGGTCGTATCTCATATTCTAACTTTTGAGCAGAATTGTGTTGCTGCATAATAGGACTGGCAGGAAACATACTAGCATTGGCCCACATTCTTTATGAACATAGTCACAGGTGTCAGAACTGAAGTTGGTATTGAAGGGAGGGAGATTTTGTGGCAGTTTCATGATTTCATGATGCACTCAAACAAGCCATATGAGATGAAATTGTCAACATTTCAGAAGAAACACTTCCAGAAGTTATGCGCAGCTTCTCAACTTGTGTGCACCTGTGCATTCAGGAGGGTGGTGGCCACCTAAAGATATCGTACAAAAAGAGTGAAACAATGTAAAACAAATTTAGGCATATTAGTAAATTGTAACTTGCTGGAGTTGTCATTAATTACATTCAGTAAAAATGTTATTCTTATTTATAATTAGTTCACTATTTCTGCCAGACCCTGTAGAAGTGACAAAAATTGGATCTTTTAAGCTACTTACTTCTTTCGAGCTATACCTTAAGAGTTGAAGTGAGTAATGGAAATATTTGACAATTCTTAAACATTTTTAATTTCAGTGAAATAATTGAAGAAAACTAAGTCAACTGCCATGAACATTTTGAAACATTATTTGAAGCATCCCTGTTGGTGTAGCAGTTATAATGTCTATCAACTCAGTCACAACCAACACACACTTTGCAAACAGTTTTATTAGATGGCAGTTAATTTTGACCCCGATGATGACCAGAGTCTAGGGTCGAAACTAGATGCCATCTAATAAAACTGCTCACAAAGTGTGTTTAGGTTGTGACTGACATTTTTTATACATGTTATGCCTTGAACATGTTTAGCCCTAGAGTGGACTGAAGGGAAGCCAAAACAATTTCCTGCATGGGACTCAGAATTGTCAAGCAGAATAATATTTGTATTACATACTCTTATATTATCCTCACACTCCACGTTAAGTATGGAGATGAGTACATGTAAGGCATAATAAAAGTGATGTCTTGGGCTCTTTATGCTCTCGTGAATGTGCAGACTGTGTATGTTCCTTTCTTTCTCTCTTCCCAGAATCCAAAAACCCAGCATCAGAAGTTCATCAAGAAATGAAACGAGTGCTGGGAAAGTCGTTCAGGATCAGAGATAGTTTCAAGAGGCTTGGACCAGTCATTGGGAAGAAGGTGAAGAAGTACATACCACAAAGACTCAAAGAGGTAAGTTGAACAAATCTTGCTGAGGGGCTGAGGTAGTGAAGAGTGTTTTTACATGATATTTAGACTTCCAATAAATTTATTTTACTGAAGTAATTTTTAGGTCCTACTGTAAGTTGGCTTATAATACTTTCATGACATATTCATGTCAGAACACAGACAAGGAAATTTATAAAAGTTTGCACTCTTTAGAGGAAGTAATTGTCAGTAAAGATTGTGAAGTGTTTGCAGACACTTGTGGAATTACAAGTTTCATTTGATCATTTGTTCTCAGGTAACAGCTAACGATACTGGTGCACAGATGAGTGGATGGTTACAGCGAAGATCCCGCCGCTCGTGGAAGCGTTTATGGTTTGTTCTCAAGGAACAAGTTCTGTATGTGTATAAGGCTTCAGAGGATGTCGTGGCTCTGGACAGCATTCCTGTTCTTGGTTACATAGTGGAAACAATGAAAGAGGTATAGTTGAGAGTTTTAAGATTGAAGAAAAACACCTACTGGCACTCTCCATCCTTCCATCCACATATGTTCCACTTCATTGATATTCATTCTATGTTGTTATCAGGAGCCTTTACCAAGAATTGCTGATGTTTGTCCATGTTAAATTTTTAACATTTTCGTTAAAATCAAAGAGTAAAATTAACTTCCAAGAATATTTCATTCAGTATTGTAGTATGATACTTATATTTAAAGCTAAGACCATCTTCTCTTAAAATCTCAGTATCCTGCTGTTTAGCATGTATAAATTATTTTGCTAGTTGTATACTCTATGCTAATGACATCTGGTATGAATGTAGTGAGTAAAAAAAAAAAAAACTGAATTTTAACTGCAATGGTATGGGGTCACTTTTAGGGTATGTTAGGACGTCACATTTAAAGTTTAGTAATTGCATCACCAGAATCTGTAGACATACTGGAGAGAGACTGAGAGTTGAGCAGTTGACACTTTTTGCTTTTAGGAGGTACTGGCCTGAAAGCTAGCTGTTTTAATGATTTTCCTCACTTTCTGCAGGCAACTGAGGGTATAGTTCCTTCAGGTAGGCCCAGACCACTTCCCAAAAGCAACAAAGATACAGAAACAAGACACACGTTTTGCGTATCACATAACATTGAGGTGTGTTCATGCAACCATTGTTGCAGTGGAAAGGGATTGAGTATTTCGCAGTCTGTGTGTGCATTTGTAGCCTTAGGTATCCAGCATGCAATGTGCATGCACCATATTATCATCTGTGACCTGCCCTGTTCTGGAACGTGTTTTCACATTTCCTCTTAAATGGCACTTTTTTTTTTCTTTTGGGGTGGTGGAGGTTATTGAACATGAAGTTTGTGTTTTGAATTTCGCTACAACTTTGTCTGAAATATTTTTCATTCTGAGAAGAATTGAGTGAGAGATGATCAAAAATGTATATAGGTCTTGACATTAAGTACCCATTATTGTCCAGTTTTAATGAATCTTGAATTTTATTGACATGTTTTCAGAAAATCCTTAAATATAAAATTTCATGAAAATCCTTCCAATGGGAGCCGAATTGTACCATCCGGACAGATGGTCTTGACAAAGCTAATAGTTACTTTTTGCAATTTTGCAAATGTGCCTAAAAATCCATCAATCACAACTAAGGGGTTTTTATTATTAATATATCAGGGATTTTTGTGGGTAGTTTATATATAAATGTGATCTCATTTGTACAGTTAATCAGTTTATATGAAAGGCTCATTGGGCTGTGTATAGATGTTGTTTTCACTAGTAGATTTTGTGGCAAGTGGTTGAGAGAATATTTTTCTTCTTTATTTCATGCAATTTTTTTATTTTAACCATTGTAATGGAGGAAACTTTAGGTAGGTGTAATATGTGTGTGTGTGTGTGTGTGTGTGTGTGTGTGTGTGTGTGTGTTGGGGGGGGGAAACATGTTTGTCTTCAAACAGAGCTAAGTTAAGTGTTCTGTAATATAAGCAGTTTTTAGATATGAGGTGTGGTATTCAAAAGAATTGCTGGTTTTGAATGATGATTATATTTAGGAGTAAGTTGGAGTTGTATGTGCACTGTTGGTCTTGTATGGATTTATATGTTATAGACTTTGAAGTAAAGAACCTGATTAGTTGAAAAACCTGCGTGGAGTGAAGATTATGGGTGAGCTGTGTTTTTTAGTGCTGGAGAAATACCATCAGTGGATTTTTTCCTATATCTTGGTTATTATCATCATAATGATATGAACCAATTTAAGATCACTTCCCATTTGATTCTTGAAAATTGTCATTGTGTTAAGTAATAAATAACACATGGTAAAACAAGCTAGGTAAAAGTAAATGGAACATTCAGTATTACATGCATGTACACTGCATCATCACATCATTTATTGTGGTTAAGTGCAAGACATACATTACACAGGCTTAAATTATCTGAAAATGTAAAAGCCCTCTTTAAGGCAAGTCACCCTTCAGTTTGAAATTGTACATGGCCACACATCACATGGTGTGATGTTTGTACTCAGTAGTGCCAGGGTCCGCTCCCTGGGGCTGTGATTTTTCATTAAATTCATCTGTTTTATAATTTCATGGTATACGGATTTTCAGCCATCTTTTGATTTGTAGAGCATTCAACGTATGTCACTTATATCTTAAATGGAGCTTCTTAAAAAGGATCTGCAAGTTGTGTGAGAAGGACATCCAGGGTTTGACGAAGACCTGTATAGTGATCTGAAGAAAATAAAACTTCATAGATTGCAAATATCAAAACATGTCCAGGTTTTGTTGTGTGAAATAGTTCATTGCAGTGCAATATGGTACTGCTTGCCATTCCAGTGTTTCAGATGTTGAGTGGCAGCTGTATTCTCTGTCCACTTCCCAGTTCGTAGGAAAGGAAAAGGTGGGCTGATTGAGTTGCCCGAAATAAATGCTGACCTAACACCATCAGAGTTTTGCCTTTTTAGTTATGTAAAGGACATTGTATATGCTGAAGGAGTTTATTGCACAAGCAGAGATGACACCTGAATGGAGCTGAAATGTTAACTTGACTAATGGCAGGGTTGTGGTTGGATTCCTTATTTAGTTCAGCCTATTCATATTGGTATCGATGGAACATTCCAAGTTATCCTGTGGAGTTTCTTTAATTTGTACTGAGAGGTGTGCTGAGGTGACTCAGATGGTGTAGTGACTAGGCACATGTTTGATGTCCAAAGGTTATAGTTTTATTTCTAGCAGAGGCAAGATACTTTCTCTTCTTTGAAATCTCTGGCATGGTTCTGTGGCCCATCCAGTCTCCTATTTAAAGAGCTGGAAGGGTGTTTCCCCAATAGTAAAGTGGCCAGGGTATGAAGATGGTCCTGTACCTCGATCTAGTGCCAAGGTTAATTAGTGGGGCTGTTCTTCCACCTGTCATGTACCTTAATGGATACCATCACCCTTACCTTCATTTGTATGTCAAGTGTGATGCAGTGTGCAGGTCACGTTTGTACCTGCTCTGTTTTCTGAACTTTGCATCAATAAGTATGACATTACTGACAGCAGGGTTCTTTCGAGGCAAGCATTCTGAGAGTGAGTTTGCCACTGTCCATGAAGGTAATCAGTCTATTACTGTGTTTTCAAGATTTGCCGCAAGTCTGTATAGATTACTGCTGTAGAAAGAATTTCTTGCACAAGGAATGCTGGTTTTGGGCTTATGAGGGAGAGAGTATTCATTAAAATCTTGTTGGGCCAGCAGCCATATCAAATGGTTGAATGGCAAGTAAGCCATTGTTTTGAGAACAGAGATGGATCTCGGAACTCGTGTAGTGGCCATTGATTCACCTTGTATGGCTGCTGGCTGTTAAATGCTGATGTTCACATGCATGGTCTGTCTCAAAAGTAAGTGTACTGATTTTCCTATGTACGAATTGGTAGCGTAGCACCTCGTTGATGTATATTGGCGTATTGGTAGTGACCTTGGCAACATGTTCATACTTGTTTCAACTGGATTGGTCGGGTCAGTCGTGCGCTACTGCTGTTTGTGTGCGGTCATGTTTTAACACCTCGTTACGTTTGCGATGCAGGAAAATATCGAACAATGGTACGCTATCAAGTTTTGTGTGAAACTCAACAAATCTGCCACAGAGACATTTGCTTCTTTAACCGAAGGTTATGGAGATGCCACTCTATCGAGGACTATGGTTTTTAAGTGGCACGAAGCTTTCAAAGAGGGGCAAGAAAATGTTGAAGACGACCCTCGTTCTGGAAGACCAATCTCGTCAACAAATGATCAAAATGTGGAAGTGGTGCGAGCTGTGATGGCGGAAGATCGCCGATTAAGTGTCAGGACGATTGCAGAAGAAACGGGCTTGGATAAAAGTGCAGTTCACAGAATTCTAACAGATCATTTTCACATGCGAAAAATTTGTGCAAAACTGGTGCCGAAAAACTTGTCTGTGGAGCAAAAAGCGAACCGGTTGGAAATTTGTCAGGATTTGCTGGGAAGACTCGAAATTGAGCCTAATTTTTGGGACAGAGTAATAACAGGAGATGAATCATGGGTGTTCGACTACGATCCCGAGACAAAACGGCAAAGTGCGGAATGGCACACGAAAAGTTCTCCTCGTCCGAAGAAAGCACGCATGAGCAGATC
>Ga0123355_10013532_pt1 | contig 12710 bp, 10 predicted proteins | sample TergutEmb28metaG_3_FD_89872 | JGI IMG/M metagenome (GOLD analysis project Ga0123355, IMG submission 89872) | Embiratermes neotenicus P1 segment gut microbial communities from Petit-Saut dam, French Guiana - Emb289 P1 | ecosystem: Host-associated > Arthropoda: Insects > Digestive system > Gut ...
AGGCCGGTGACATATATGCCGTCTGTGGCAAAGTCTACTGGGCGCAGCTTTACGTGGGCTTCTAGGAAAAACCCGTCTTGGGTTAGGGGTACTTTTAGTAGCTGAGCTATTACGGTGTTTTTATTGTGGTTTGGCTCTATAGGGCTTGCCAGTACTAGGCAATCTACCGGTAGTTGTATTTCTTGGTTTAGTACCTGGTCTTTTACGGATATTGTTGTGCCGTTAAATTCTGGCTTTGCGGCCTCGTCATATCTTATAAAGGTAATGCCTGCTTTTCTGGCATCCCGGTAGTTAAGCTCTCCCATGCTGTAGGCGCGGATATCCCGGTATAGTATGGTTATATTAATGTCACTGTTTTCCTCTTTGATGCGAAGGGCGTTTTTGATGGCTTGGTTGCAGCATACACGGCTGCAATATGGCTTGCCGGTGGCCTCCCTTGAGCCTACGCATTGAACCATTACTATGTGCTTAATGCCGTCTAGGTTGTGCTGTTCTAGCTCTAGTTGGGTTATTACTTTTTTGTCTTGGCCGTAGTGGTACTCTTGGGGTTTGTTTTCGGTTGCGCCTACTGCTACTATTATTGCGCCGTGGTTAAGTTGCTTGGTTTTGGCATTGCTGGTAACTGTGGTAGTAAAATTCCCTACATATCCGTCAATTGATTTGATTGTCGTATCAAGATGTAACTCAATATTTGGGTGCTTTTCTATCCCATCAACCATCCGCCGCAGCATAGGCTCAACCGGGCGGCCATTATTGGAGGTCATAAGCCCCAGGGCATTGCCTCCAAGCCTACTCTCAGCCTCTATCAGATACACCCTATACCCCATATCAGCCATTTCCAGGGCAGCAGTCATTCCACTAATGCCGCCTCCTATCACCAAAGCCGATGGGGTGACATCTATATGCTTACGGAATAGCTGCTTTGCAAAGGAAACCTTGCCCACGGCCATTCTTACTAGATCCTTGGCCTTGTAAGTTGCCGCTGCCCTATCCTCCATATGTACCCAGGTACACTGGTCGCGGACATTGGCCATTGCAAAGAGATATGGGTTAAGGCCAGCTTTGGCCATTACGTCTTGGAACAAAATTTCATGGGTGCGAGGGGTACATGCGGCTACTACAATCCGGTTAAGGCCATACTTTGCAATACTGTCTGCTATGACCTGCTGGGCATCTATGGCGCAGGCATATAAGGATGGCTCTACATGAGCCACAAAGGGCAATGTCTTCGCATATTCCACAATTTCTGTAATTTCTGCAAACCCGGCAATATTAACGCCACAGTGACACACAAAAACTCCTATTTTTATAGGCTCTTTGGAAATGTCTCTGAGGGCGGGTAAAACTGCCTCCTTAAAATGAAGGCTATAGTCCTTGTAAATATCTGCTTCTTGAGTGTTTGCCAGTTTTGCGGCACAAGCGGCGGCGGCACTGGCTTCTATTACTGTCTCGGGGATATCCTTTGGCCCTGAGGCCATTCCGCAGGCATATATTCCGGGCATGGTGGTAGCTGGCCCGTCAAACTCGTGAGTCCAGACATAGCTGTATTTGTCTGTTTTTACCCCGGCAGGTTTAAGCCAAGGGAGGGGGTCTGGTTTTATGCCTACAGACAGCACTACAAGGTCGTATGGGCTGCTGGTGCTTTGCCCTTGGTTGCTTACATGCTGTACCAGCAGGCTGCCATCTTCTTCCCAGTGGATACCCGAAACCCGGCTGGGCACAAACCCGATATTGTATCTGGTCTTAGCCGACTCCACATAGGCATCAAAGCCCTTGCCAAAGGCCCGCATATCCATATAGAAAATATCTACATCCGCAGGGATATGCTCCTTGGTGATAATGGCTCCTTTAACAGCTTGCATACAGCATATAGAGGAGCAATAATGCCGCTGGCTGTCCCTAGAGCCTACACACTGGATAAAGGCAATGCGCTTAGGCACACGGCCATCCGATGGGCGTATAATATGCCCATCAAAGGGCCCGCTTGCGGTTAGCATTCTCTCATATTCTAGGCTGGTGATGATATTGGGGTTGTAGTCGTAGTTTAGCTCCTTGGGGATATTGTCTGCCGTGCTATACCCAGTGGATATGATTACCGCACTTACGGGGATTTCTACAATTTTTTCTGTTTGCTTTAGGTCAATGGCCTTGGCATTACAGGCCCGGACGCATTTTTGGCATTTTACGCAGTTGTCTATATCAATTACGGCCTTATTGGGGATTGCTTGGGCAAAGGGCTTGTATATGGCTTTTCTTGTACCAATGCCCATATCAAACTCGCTTTTGACTTTAACGGGGCATACTGCAAAGCAGTCGTTACAACCTTTGCATAGGTCTTCGTCTACATATCTGGGTTTTATTTTTACTGTGGCTATAAGGTCTGGGGCTTGGCCCTTGACTTCAACAATCTCGCTGTATGTTAAGGTTTTTACCAGGGGATGGTTGTAGCAGGCCGTCATCTTAGGGGCCAAGATACAGGTAGAACAATCGTTGGTAGGGAAGGTCTTGTCTAGCTGAGCCATGCGCCCGCCTATGGTTGGAGAGGCTTCTACAAGGAAGACAGGTATGCCCATCTCTGCTAAGTCATGAGTGGCCTGTATGCCGGCTATGCCGCCGCCTACTACTATTACGGGTTTTTTCATGCTGTCCTCCTTTCGAAAGCTTTCATCCAAAAAAACAAGTCATTTTGGAATGGTGTATTGATGCGATATGCTGTACGTTCAAAAAAATGCAACGGCCACATATGGGCAAAAAAACCTTTATCAATAAAAACAAGTCATATTGATGGGTTATGTCTCCAGCAAATTGCTGATTTTCTCAAGGCGTGTCTTCTTTGTCTCCGCGTCAATAGCCGCTACCTCCGCTGCCAATGCCGCAGAAGCATAATCCCCTGCCAATGCCAGCTCCCTAAGCGCCCGTACTACATCGGCAAAGCGCACATCCTGGGGGCAGTGGGCAACACAAATATGACATTGGCTGCATTTCCATAATTCCTTAGAAGCCAGCACTTCTTCCTTACGCTCCAAAAGCAGCATCCGCATAATAAGCCGCGGGTTATAGTTATCGTCTAAAGCATTTACCGGGCAGCCCGCAGTACAAGAGCCACACAGGAAGCAGTTAAGAGCATTGCCTCCACCAGGGGTACCTAGAATTTGTTTTCTAAAAGAATCCATAAACAACCACCCATTTAATCTATTTCCGAACCATCACTGCCAGGCCTCGGCAGCACACCCAACCCCTCGACAATAGTAGGCACAATATCTTCCCAGCCAATTGCCATAATATGAATGCCGCTTACACCTTCAATATCCATGATTTGGCGCAGCAAGTCTAGGGCAATTTCTACACCCTCGGCCTGTTTGTCCTGGGCCTGTTCCATCCTGTTAATTAGATAGTCGGGCACGTCCATGCCTGCTACAAGCTGGGTCATCTGCAAGGACTTAAGGGTCTTGTTTACGCAAATCCCTGCCTGAATATAGGCTTTTTTGTGTAAGTCTTGGCTGCGGACAAGATGCATCCATTGTTTAAACTTATCTATATCATAAATGGCCTGGGTTGTGATAAACCTTGCGCCACTTTCTATTTTCTTTTTGAGCCGTATCATCTGTAGCTCTTGAGGGTCTGCAAAGGGGTGGCCTGCCCCTCCTATAAAAAACCGGGGCTTTATCTTACAGGGGCTTCCTCCCATAAACTCCCCATCATTTTGTAGGCGGGTAAGGGCGTGGATTAGCTGGGTAGAGTCTACATCGTATACATTTTTGGCACCGGGATGGTTGCCAAAGGACTGATGATCCCCAGAAAGCACCAACAGGTTTTTAAGGCCAAGGGCATAGGCCCCCAAAAGGTCGCTTTGAAGGGCTATACGATTACGGTCTCGGCAGGTCATCTGAACTACCGGCTCTACCCCTTCTTCTGCTACAAGCTTGGCTGCGGCTATGCTGGACATTCGCACCATTGCGGTTTGATTGTCTGTGATATACACGGCATCTACATAGCCCTTAAGCCCTTGGGCTTTTTTGCGTACATTGGATACGCTTGCAGACATTGGGGGGCCTATTTCTGCCGTTACTGTGAACTTGCCTGCTTCTAATAGCTTTTCGAAATTGCTTTTTTCTGGCATATCTATACCCCCTCCACCACAATATCGTCACGGCGGAGGCTTCTAAGGCCGCCGTCTCGGCTGGTGCGCCAGTCTCGGTATTCGAACAATGTGGCAAGGTTTTCTACTTTGTCAAAGCTCTTTACCCGGTCGTATATTAGCTGCCAAGCGCAGTCTATATTATCTGGGTCTACCTCGCACTTACCCTTTTGAGAGCCGCCACATGGCCCGTTAAAATTGCTTTTGGAGCAGCGGGTAACAGGGCAGATACCGCAGGTTTTTTCCAGCTTACAGTTGCCGCAGCCCTGGCAGTACTCTACCCAGTGGCCCAGGGCCTTTGATGCACCATAGAACTTGGTGTCTAGGCCAGGGATTACCAGCTTGTTTGCAAATTTTTCCGACATAAATTGCACCCCTACGCCACAGGCCAAGGATAGGATTATATCGCCATCCTGTAGCTGGCTGGCTAGGTCATCTATAAACTCGTGGTCGCATTGGCGCTTTAGGTTTACTACTTTAAGCTGTAGCTCGCCTTTTTGGGCCTTTAGCAGACCCTGTAGTTTCAGGGCTTCCTTTTCGCCTCCGGCCATGCATACTGTTACGCAGGTTCCGCAGGAGGCAATTACTATCCGCTTGTACCCTTCTATGGATGCGGTTATTTCTTCTATGGTTTTTTGCTCGGCTACAATCATTTTAGTGCCCCCTAATTGGTTAAATTACTTAGTCAGTCGACGTTGAGGCAAACTGTTCATTCTACTGTAAAAATGCCTGTATTTCCTCTGCCAGCACACCCTTCATTCCAGCGGAGGTTTTTATGAAAGCTATCTTCTTATCATCTAATCCCATTTTTTTAACCGAGTCTGCCAACATAGTGGCTTGCTGGCAAGAGCGCTTGCCTCCTACCATATGCCTGCAAGCATCGTCCATGCATACTATTAGTAGTACTTTATCGTGGATGGCTATGTCTGCCGCGATTTGTTCTTGGCCTATGCTTCCCCCGCATGGGAGCTTTTCTATGTTTATATCAGGAAGGGTGGCGTTTTTAGAAAGGGCTATATCTTCGAGAAATGTGCCATCTTCGGAAAAGGCAATACCTCCGCTGTTTTCGCAGTAATAGACCTTGCAAGGGCCGTTGTTCACTGCTGTTGTGCAAATGCTCCTTGCCCCATCAGAGAGATTTTCAACTGAGTCTATATCAGGCCTTATCGTATCCTTAATCACAATAGCCTGCCCTGGGCAAACAGCGGCACATGCCCCGCAGGCCGTACAGGCGTACTTTTCACATGTCATAGCATTGGTTTCAATATCCGGCCCCAGGTCTGGCTCCAAGGCCCCATGTGGGCACACACGATAGCAAGTGTAGCAAAAGGCGCATTTTTTTGCTTCAATCTCCGCATAGGCAGAGGGTGTGGTTTCAAGAGCCTGCAACTCTGCTGCAATAAGGGACACTGCATCATCTAAGCTTTTAGCCTCTTGGCATAAGCCAGGACTAAAATAAAATACCCCCCTGCGGCTAGTATGCACAGGCCCAAGGAAAAACTTATTGCCATTTATATAGCCATCGTTATCCTTTGCCAATCGCAATTTTTGGATAATTGCATCTCTGGCAGATACATTTTCCTTACCGGCGGCAACCAACACCGAGCTAGAAAGCTCGCTGGTTATAACACCGTCAAAAACCTTTATTTTGAATAAACCAGCATCGTACTCCCAATCGATACTTTCATACTTAATAAAGCTTACCCCGGCTTGTCGTGCGCTGCTATAAACCTGCTCTGCTCCGTAGGGGGAGGTCTTGACATGCTGGGAAAAAAATACAACCTGCCTGCCCTTGTGTGCCAAGGCAAGAGCTGATTCAAGGGCTTTGGCTGTATGCTGCTCCAGCGTTTCAGATAGATAATCCAGCAAAAAAATAATTTTATGAGCCCGGTTTGCATCCTCCAGCTTGTCCATCAGATTTTCATCCTGTAGTCCAATAGCCATATCCACTCCATCAAAGGTTGGAGGCTGGGTGACAATTACCCCGGCTGCGGCTATTTCCTCTATTTGCTCTAAACCAACAGTAATTGTTGCAGAAAAAAATCCCGGCCCACCCTTTAAGCGAACCAGGTATTTAATATTAGAAATCATATGTACGCCTATTCCCTGCTGGGCTAGGCTTTGCTTAAGGGCCTCATTGATTTTGTTATCGCCGATAATTAATACATTCATATGAGCGCCTCCTCATCAATGAGCAAAAATGCAGGCTTTACCCGCAAAACTGCTTTTGCAAGGGCAACCGCCTCAAAATAAGCCTCTTCTATTTTCATAGGGCCTGTAGCCGAACCAACCGCCATCACACCGGGAAAATAGCCACCGGTAAAAAAACCAGCATCATCTTGCCCAAGGCCACATATTTCCGACAAGGGACGGGCCTTATCACCTGGACTAATACCCTCCGATAATACCACCCAATCAAAGGAAGCGCTAACTCTCTTCCCCAGGGCAGGGTCGTCATATGTGACAATAGCAGTGGACTCCTGCCCCTGCCCCGCAATCTTAACAGGCCTGCATTTGATAAATTCGATACCCGCATCCACAAGGGATTGATAATGCTCCCCTTGGTTAACCCCTTGTAGCTCCATATAGAAGAAAACAACCTTGCAAGCCGGGTAATAATGCTTAATCACCTTTGCGGCACGGGTGCTATACCCGCAGCATACACGAGAGCAATATTGAGCATGTTCGCGACAATCCCGAGAGCCATAGCACTGTAAGAAAGCAATGCTTTCCGGGGGTATTTCAAATATCCCGGTACTGCTACGCTCAAGAAGTAAGGCTTCCAATTGGCTACCTGTAATAATGCCATCTATGCCCCCTGCCAGCTCTACAGAGGTATTGCCTATTTTGGATGCAGAGGGCTTAAAGCCAGTGGCTACAACAACATGGGTAAAACCTTCTAGTCGTATAGCGCCATCAGGGGTTTTGAGGGTAGCGGTATATAGATGGCCCATTCCCTGCTCAGCTTCAGTCACTAAATCAACAAGCTGGGAAGAAAGGTAGAGCTGTATCCCATCACTACCTTCCACCTTATCCCACAAGCCCGACACCAAGCACAACCCACAATTATTACACCTATCCGTAGCTTTACAGCCGTAGCCCCGTACCTTCCCGCCTATTGCAGCGGCAGCCTCCACAAGAGTCACCTGGACACCACCTGCCGCAAGCTCCAAAGCCACAACACAGCCGGAAAGCCCCGCACCTACGACCAAAACCCGGGTCATGCCTCTATTTCACCTTCACGAAACTTTTCCAGATAATTTACACAGTATTCATCAATACCAAGCACCGCCTCAGCGGCGTATAGCAAAGACATTAGCTTTTTATCCAGTGGATCCAAAATGGCACCATCCAAACCGGCAGTCATGGCAGAAACCAAGAAAACCTGGTTAACAAGCTTACGGGCAGGCAATCCAAAGGAGATATTGCTAAGGCCGCACATAATATGAACCTCTGGGAACTTTGCCTTAACCCCTCGTATAGTCTCTAGGGCAACAATGCCGTAGTGGGGGCCGGTGCCTACAGGCCGTACCATTGGGTCTATATAAATATCACTTAGCTTTACCCCAAGCTTTGTAAGGCTTTCTATTAAATTGTCTGCAATCTTTAGGCGGCCATCAATTGTCTCTGGCATACCGCTATCGTCCATACACAGGGCTACAACGCTGGCCTCATACTCACTTAAAATAGGAGCAAGGCCGTCAAAGCGCTCTTTTTCCGCTGTTATGGAGTTTATCATGGGCTTAGGGTTCTTGTTTACCATAAAGGCCCGCTTAATCGCCTCTGGGTTAGGGGAGTCAAAGGCCAGAGGGGCAGGAAGGGCACCTTGCACGGTTTCTACTAACCACTCCATTATTTCCACTTCGGCCTCGCCAAACATAGCCGCGTTAAGGTCTATGTAGGTCGAGCCTGCGTTGTACTGCCTTGTAGCTAGGTCTATGATTTTCTTCTCGTCCCGTTTTTCCATTGCCGGACGGATGGCTTTAAGGGTACTGTTAAGCTTTTCGCCTACTATTATCATTGTGGCCTGTCCTCCTTCGCATTTTTGCGACAACTCTAAACGCCGCAACTATAGGGTATCTTAATACCGCTGTCAATAGTGTTTACACAGTACCAAAAAAGATGAGTAGGGGTTAATTTAAGAAGCTTCACGTTTATATACCAAGGTTTATATCTTGATGTTTTTACCAACACAACTATATAATACAACAACTAAAGAAAACAGGGGGTAACAAATGAACAGCATATCATTAAACGGAAGTTGGCTCTTATACTATTACCCAGAAACCAAGAAAATTGAAACCCCAAGCCAAATGCACGAACTTAGCCTGACACCCATAAACGCAACAGTGCCGGGCAATGTTGAAATTGACCTAATAGCCGCAGGGCTTAGTAAAGAACCATACTTTGGCCTAAACGCCCTGGAATACCGGAAATATGAATTTAACTCCTGGTGGTTTGAGCGGGAGTTTGATATCCCCATATCATACAAAGAAAAGGACATCCTGCTCCGCTTTGACGGGATAGATACCTTTGGCACCATTTTTATCAACGGCCAGCAAATCGGAACCACCGATAATATGCTAATCCCTCACGAATTTGATATTAGCTCCTTCTGTAAGCCCGGCCAAGCCAATATTATATCTGTCCATATTGCCTCTGCCGTCAACAAAGCACGGGATACCTACTTCCCCGTAGGTGTGCGCACATGGGAGTCTCTTTCTGATGAACATGCTGTAATCCGCAAGCCCGCCCATAGCTTTGGGTGGGATATTTCTGCCCGGCTTATGTCGGCAGGTATGTGGCGGGATGTCACTGTTTTTACCCGGGAAAAAACATATATTAAGGAAGTGTATTACTCTGTCCCACAGGTACATGCTTATTCCGCCCCCCTCAATGTTTTTTATCGCTTCGAAACAGACGACCCAATGCTAGAAGGTTTTTCTGTGCGAGTGGAAGGGGTTTGCGGAGAAAGCCGCTTTGAAAAAACCGTCCCAACTATTTTTGTATCCAACAAGCTGCATATCCAAATAGATAACCCAAAGCTATGGTGGCCCGTTGGTTATGGGGAGCCAAACCTATACACCGTCACCTTTTACCTGCTAAAAAACGGTGAAGTAGTAGATAAACGCCAGGAACAAATAGGCATAAGACAGGTAAAGCTAGAGCGCTCCTACGGGGGCGAAAATTATGGCAATTTCCGCTTTATAGTAAATGGCCTGCCCATAATGGCCCGTGGCACAAACTGGGTACATTTAGACTGTCTACACAGTAAAGACAAAGATAGGCTACCCATAGCCCACGAGCTGCTGCGGGACCAAAACACCAACATGATTCGCATGTGGGGGGGCAATGTATACGAATGCGACGAGTTTTATGACCTATGCGACCGGCACGGCATAATGATATGGCAGGATTTTTCCCTGGCCTGTGGAATATACAGTCAGTATGACGAAATGGCAGCTATAATGGAGCGGGAAGCGGCATCTGTAATTATCCGCCTACGAAACCATCCCTCTGTAGTGCTGTGGGCCGGAGACAATGAGATAGATGTAATGGCCGCGTCTCTGGGCCATGTGTACCCCCATGGAAGGTACAACAGGATAACCCGAGAAACCTTCCCCAGGGCAATAGCAATGCATGACCCATATCGGGATTACCTTCCCAGCTCCCCTCTAATAGAAGGGGACTTCCCCAACGATAGCGAAATGCCAGAGCAGCATAATTACGGCCCTAGGGACTACTATAAAGGGGATTTCCACCGGCTATGCAAAGCGCATTTTATAAGCGAAATAAGCTATCACGGCTGCCCTGCCCTTTCGAGCCTAAAAAAGTTTATCCCAGAAAACGAGCTATGGCCCTTTAGTGAAGAAAGCGAATCTTGGCGAATGCATAATTCCGAGCATATTGCAGGGATTAAGCGAGACTACGACCGCAATGTGCTAATGTTTAAGCAAGTAAAGGTGCTATTTGGCAGTGTGCCAGAAAAAATAGAGGATTTTATTACCGCCTCACAAATCTCCCAGGCAGAGGCACTAAAATTCCTAATAGAAAATACCCGCATCCAAAAATGGCGCAAAACCGGAATGCTATGGTGGAACCTAGCCGACGGCTGGCCACAGCTTTCTGATGCGACAATTGACTACTATAACCGTAAAAAGCTGGCCCATTACTATGTAAAACGCGCCCAGCAGCCACTACACATCATTATGGGTGAGTCGGAAGGCTGGGCCCACAAGGTATGTATATGCAATGATAGTCGGGAACAAAAAGCGGTTAATTATAAAATCACAGATTATGAAGAGGGGCAAATTGTCCTGGAAGGCAAAGCAACAGTACAAGGAAACGAAAACCTCTTTCTCCCCACCATCCCATCTCTGCCAGGCCAGAAAAAACTATATCTAATAGAATGGGAATCTGGCGGCATCAAATACGGAAACCATTATATTAACGGCTTCCCCCCCTTCGAGCTAACCCAATACAAATCATGGCTAAAGGCCATAGGCCAGTTGCCCCAAGCATTTGACCCATGGGGGTGCTTTGTATGATTAACACAATGAACTATTATGCATCAACCCCAGTTTTGATGTTTTTGCCAAACCTTTTTTAAGCCCATTTTAGGGCAAAATAGCCCACAATGGGCAGAAAACGGTGAAAATATGAACCTACAAAAAATAAACGACCTTATCTCTCGTATAAAAAAGGCCCTCACCAACAACAGACCTGTTATTTTTTCAATGGGTGCCCATGTAATCAAAAACGGCCTGTCCCGCTACCTAATTGCCCTAATGGAAAAAAGGTTTATCACACATTTGGCAACCAACGGCGCAGGCAGTATCCACGATTTTGAGCTATGCTGGCTTGGAGGTACCTCAGAGGATGTTCGTACCGCAATAGAAGACGGCTCCTTTGGCATGTGGGACGAAACATGTACATGGATGAACGAAGCCATCAACGAAGGTGCCGCAAACAATAAAGGCTACGGGGAAGCCTTGGCACCGATATTATCCATCAGCATCCGGGGGCAGACTTTGAGGCAATTGGCAAAACCAGCGGTATAGACTTTCACAAAATGTGCGAAAGCGTGGCCCAGTTAGATGGCGGTGTGTTTCTTAACTTTGGCTCTGGGGTCATTGGCCCGGAGGTTTTCTTAAAAGCACTTTCTATGGCCCGTAATCTTGGATATCCCACTTTTGATATTACAACGGCAAATTTTGATTTAATATCTTTAAGGGACAACCAATCCAATCTAGGCCAAGACGACCCACTGTACTACTATCGCCCAGGGAAAAATGTTGTTAACCGCCCGGTTAGCCGGGGTGGTAAGGGCTATCATTTTACCGTTGACCATAAGATAAGCATACCTAATTTGTATGCTAGATTACTGGCTCTTCAATAACAGCTTATCGAAGCCCTATACAATCTGATAATGAATTATATGAACGGGGGGCACCTATGCAAACCTACAAAGGAATGGCAAAAAAACGGCTTTTTGAAATCCTGGATAACATTAAAAATGTCCGTGCTGCCGTAATTGGCGACATATGCCTTGATATCTACTGGCGCGCAGATATGCGCCTGTCGGAGCTTTCCCGGGAGACCCCACACTACATGCTACCTATTGTAGAAGAGCGTATGTCCCCAGGCGGTGGGGGAAATGTAGCCACCAATATGGCAGCATTAAAGCCCTCAAAAGTATATGCAGTAGGGGTAGTAGGAGAAGACTGGCGTGGCGCAGAGCTATCAAAGGTGTTAAACCAGTCGGGAATCAATACCAATTATTTAATAAAGTCCCCAGACAGGTTTACCAGTGCCTACTGCAAGCCTTTGCGGGGAGGGTATTCCCATGTTGTATATGAAGACCCCCGCCTGGATTTTCTTAGCCACAGACCCCTCGAAAAAGATATAGAAGACCAACTAATAGCCTCTCTCACCAGCATAGCACCACAGATTGATGTGCTGTGCGTATCTGACCAGCTACCCTATGGCACAATAACCGAAAGGGTACGGGAGTATATTTTAAATCTAGCCTCTAAGGGCCTAACCGTAATTGCAGACAGTCGCGACAAAATTAATATGTACACATGTGGCATAATAAAGCCCAACGAGGTAGAAGGAGCAAAGGCGGCAGGGGTTGACGATTTTAAGGAAGCCGCAATTGCATTAGCAAAAGGCCGTGAAGTCATAATGACCATTGGGGCAGAAGGCTCCCTTTATGCAGCAAAGGGAGAGCTAACCCACATACCTGCCCGGTCAGTAACAGGTGAAATTGATATTGTTGGCGCTGGGGATACATTTTTGTCAGGCTTTGCCCTGGCAACGGCGGCAGGTGCAAGCCGCCTTGAGGCAGCCAATATGGCAGGGCTATGCAGCGAGGTGACAATACAAAAAATAGGGACAACCGGTACAGCTTCCGCGGAAGAGGTGAGTGAGAATTTTGAACAAGGAGGTAAGGTTGAAAAAAGATTTGATGGAAAATAAGCAAGAGCCATAAGAAAAAGAGCATAACAAAAAAGCCACCGGAGCAGCCAAATTATTGAGTAAAGCAGGATTATTAAGCCGCAGATTCGGC
>Ga0123355_10013533_pt1 | contig 12709 bp, 7 predicted proteins | sample TergutEmb28metaG_3_FD_89872 | JGI IMG/M metagenome (GOLD analysis project Ga0123355, IMG submission 89872) | Embiratermes neotenicus P1 segment gut microbial communities from Petit-Saut dam, French Guiana - Emb289 P1 | ecosystem: Host-associated > Arthropoda: Insects > Digestive system > Gut ...
AAGTAACTCAACGAATTAGTCGCAAGCTCCTGAGGATGGATGTATTAACATCCGAAACATGTTGAGCACTGAATAAAGTAATAATAAAACAAGTGGCTTCAAGTTGGTCTCTCTTTACTCAACCTTCTGAATCTGTAAATAGTTTTTTGTGTAATTTTTATGTGTACTCTAAAGAGGATGTTTAATGTACGTCACTCTCGTTGGCTGACATTACGATTATACAGAGATCTGTTTTTATGGCAGCACACCGCTAAATGAAATAAGGCTTGATTTGTCTCACGAATTAAGAAACCACCGATGAAAGAGACTGTTGAGCTGCTCATAAATACTACGCCAGCCTTAATTATATAGTTAGTTGGTTGTAAGAGAAATCAGGGCAAAGAAGGCGCCTTTTGGGGGTCGTTTCACCGTGCATCTTCCTCATGAAATAATGTGAAATGCTAACTTGATGCAACAAGGTAATTTTTTTATGTATTCTTAGCTCGACATGTTTTGGGGACATACGTCCATCATCAGGAGCGTTAGATCTTAAGTTGCAGACGGCACCATCCGCACCGTACACACGACCTACGCAGCGGCTCTCAAGACCACCACCCATCCAAAAATTCGGTGCAGAAAACCATATGCTGCAACTTAACATCTAATGCTCCTGATGATGGGCGTATGTACCCGAAACATGTCGAGCTAAGGATACTTCAATAAAATCACCTTGTTGCATCAAGTTGGCATTCCACATTATTTCAAGGCGCCCTTTGTTGTTGTCTACTGGGATAACCCACACGGTCTGTTGTCACATGTAGCAGTGTAATCAGGATGCTTCCTACCGTTTCTTTTCCCGCGTGCATCCATTTGGCGCTTCATAAACTAACTTCTGATTCAGCAACCTGAAGTTGTGGAACTAATATCAACAATATAAAAGCTGAACCAGCAGATCTGTGTCGATTTCACGTTCCGTTTGTACAAAATATGCGTGACTTTAATGGAGACGAGCAGCTAATCGAATTTTTCTGAACGTAAGCCATCTTAAGGGAGGTTTTGAATTTTTGTGTTGCATGGGTCATAAGTCTCCTTGTATCCCACTGTTTTTTATGTGTGGCGCTGCGGCCCAACGTGGGACATGACCTTCTCATTCTTGAGGTTTCTAGATCACACACAACGACGCACTACATTCGGTAGGACGCCTCTGGACGAGTGATCAGCTCGTCGCAGAGACCCATACCTGACAACACACAACACTCACAACAGACAAACATCCATGCCCTTGCGGGGATTCGAACCCTCAATTTCAGCAGACGAGCGGCCGTAAACCTACGCCTTAGACCGCGCGGCCACTGGGATCGGCTCTCTCCCATTTCACCCTCTATAATTTCCGGACTTGGCGTGCGCTTGTTGACAGCCGTCTTTATCACTGTAGTCAATTTGTAAATATAACTGAAATTTCCGGACTTGGCGTGCGCTTGTTGACAGCCGTCTTTATCACTGTAGTCAATTTGTAAATATAACTGACATTTGAAGTATACTAGGGGACGCTGTCATACTTACTGGAATGGGGATGTGTTTCTTTAAAGGGGAATGGTTACCAAGGTTACATGGATTGTAGGTTAGATTACCCGACGGATTATCCGGCCAGTAAGTAGTCCTCGGTATCCCTTTGATAGAAGGCTATGTATATTCCAGAGGCAGCCTGAAACTTTTGGCAAACAGAAAACTCCTATCCATGTAGGGAGTCGAGTTCGGTTGTCCAACACAAAACCAGTCGTTTTACGTACTGAGCTCTCCCAGCCCATTAAATTGTTCTGACACGAATAAAAAATTAACTCGACATGAAATCTTTCGGTGTAAACCTTTATCGCTGAATTTATTCGAGGTGTTCCATTTTACATTGATCCGTATAAAACAGCAATGACATTAGTAGAAGAACAGAAGACGGGTTTTTTCGGAAGGACATAGCAACAGACGTGGCCTCTAAATCTTACGCTCAATTTCACGCACTGCGTCCAAAGACTGCATGGCAGGCGTTAAACAAATGAAGAAACCTTCCACAAACACAAAGTAAACAGTACTGTTTCACTATGAGAGCTTTCACTTATCAAACTGCAAACCATGGAAATGACGGCCTTGTATTGTAACAAGTCAAAAGTAATTACTGCTTCCGGTCAGAATACTTTGTACTGCCAGAAGGGAGAGTAATTATTGATGTCCTTTTATTTCCATTGACTTTATATACGTATGTATAAAGAATGAGTCCAATACAACTCTGCAGAGTAGTTGGGGCACATTATGGTGGTGGCTGTGCCAGATAGAAGTCTGGTCGGCACTGCTGCTTTCGCTGGGAAGATCCCGGTTGCACTTGGAGATCTGACATTGTGACCGAGAATTTGTATGTTTTTCCTCTATTCCGCCTTGCAAATTCAAGAATATTAAGTGAAATTCTAACACGACCTCATCATTTTCCATTCTTTCCAAGTCATTGTTTATGAATTATTCCATCATTCAACTTTATATATATATATATATATAATCTGAAATAATGACAGCTTCTTTAAAATCAAGCTTGAGAGTAATTGCTGTACAAAAACCATCACGGCAAGGCCTCTATCGGTAGCAACGGGAAGGTTTAATATCTGGTATGGAGAATACTGGAGACAAAACATCTCTAAACTTTGAGAGGCAACGAGGCAATGATCTTTCACTCACTTTCTCGAACATCAGACCAATCCAAAACACAGGGCAGTGTCTTAACAATGTGCACTGTCTTTCATGGAAAGGATTAAGATTATGGTTGTTTGTGATGTGACTGACACTGTACAATCTAGTAGATATATTTCCAATTTTGAAGGGTGGGGTGCTGTATTGTCTCCATGTCCAGAGCAGAAAAGGTGAATGCCTTGAAGGAAAGACTTAATTCGCTGAAAGTTTTCTTTAATAAGTTTGCCAGAATAAGAACTTCATACACACAGAGTGAAGGAGGCCGGGATAGCTCAGTCGGTATAGCGACTCGTTAAGTATTGAACGAGCGAAATTTTTCGCACCCGTCCTGACCGGCCCTGAAGCCCACCCATCCTCCTACACAATGCACGCGGGATGATTACTGGGGGTAAAGCGACCACGGTGTGGCGTTAACCGCAAACCTCAACTAGCACCGATGTTAAAAAAGAGTGGACCTATGCCTGTACTCCCCCTCTGTGCCTTCATGGCAGGTTATAGTGTTTACCTTTATCATACCTGTACATAGAAGCGTGAATTACTTAGTTATACTCATTATTTGGTTAGTGAAATTTAGATTTAGAAGCATTTTCAGCAGTGCAAACACTAGCAGATTTATTCGAAAAGTTGGTTCAATAGAACTCCATTTACCCGGACGCTGATTTTCCGGATCGCTAATTATCCTGATCGGCTTGGCCATTCGGCTATATTTGTCGAGAATTCTACAAAAATAACTTGTCTTGAAATTACCGGTTATCGGATCAAGTACAGTAGAGTGTTATGGCTTCTAGAACTTCAAATCAGGCGTGGTGGTTAGGTTTACACGCAGGTACATAATGTAAATTGTAACAGCCGAACTTCAAACTGTCAATGTAGCCTAATTTCAATGAAAAATCCAAATATCCGGATTTGCTGCATATCCGGATGGCTCACCATCCCATTTATTCCGGATAAATGGGGTTCTACTGCACGTGTCTGCTTCACGTTCAATAAGGCCGCATTGATAATATTCTTAAGTTACGTGGTTGCGTATACGCGGATACGACTGTACCATAAGACTTGACTATCTAGTTTTACGATAAGGAGATCATAAAGTTAACAGATCACTACAAGGTCTCATTTAGGATAAACGTATTTAATATTCTTCCACTTGTCCTTCCACAATCTACAGGCAGCGAAGAATACTTTCGTTTCAGTAATGCCATTAACCTTGTTTCGGAACTGTTGGTCGTTACAGGTCTCATTATTCAGCGGCAGACAAGTGAATTATTCAAGTTAGCCTTCACATCGTTACGCCGACCTTTCTGACACCTGTCCACTCTCATTCCAAGGGCTGAACTAGTGACCATAACGAATATTATTTAAGTGACGGCGATTTACCCATCGTTCTACCTGGCCCACTGCGTATCTTAATCTTTGCTGTATGGAATCTTGGTTGTGGTGTCTCGTTAAGTTTCCTCGATCAGTCTTCATGCTACACACCTGCTGAAGCTACAAGCAGGAAAGTCGCGGGTTCGATTCCCTGTGGTGTTATTGACATAATCCTTCCGGCCGCACTATGGTCCTGGGGTCGAATCAACCTTTAGCAGGAAAAAGTACCAGGAATATTTCGTGGGGTGTCAAGGGGGCCGGTGCGTAGTGCTGATAACCTTACTAACTTATTGTGCCGGTTTTCATGAAATCTGGGAGCCTCAACCTTCTGGATCCCTCAGGGCCTGTCCAGACCTGCTCAGGGATTGCTTTACCTTTACTGTTATGTGTTGTTGACGGAAAGGCTAATATGGTGAAACCCTGAGGTTAAGCGGCAAATAGGTCCAAGAAAAGAAGGACAAACATATTATAATTATTTATCGTATTTATACCGGATATTTACAGTTTTGTACCTGGAACAAACCACGTCTCTAGGGTCTTTGATGTTGCAGCTATTTTGTGGCTATTATTATTATTATTATTATTATTATTACAGTTGTAAATTTCCCACATCATTTTTATTTAAAAATTAATTAGTAATTTTTATGTGTATTAGCATTCTGATTCCTGATTTGAACTGCTCGAAGCATCAAATAGTAGGCACGCAACTTATGAAGGTAGTAAGGAGATGACAGTTCAACTGGCGGAGATAATTAACAAACACATTCTAGAGATAAACACTGTTGTTTCTAATTGGTTGTTAGCACTTTGGGGTTTGGAATGCTACCAGGCTGACCCTATGCACTTCAATACGTAGTTATGGAAACGTCTAACAATAAGTCTCCCAACCTAACGGAAAGGATGTACGTACAACAACATGACATTGATATTGGCCATTTATAATCGTGATTCTTTTAAAGAGCAACAATATGTGTCCGGTCTTAACGAAAACAGATCATTAGAAAATGTTCAGTATTACATGTAGCAGCCGTATCAGTCAAGTGGATGATATATATAAAATAAATAAATATATAAAACTTATGTTGTTTTCATTTAAAATAAGTTTGTTTCACATGAACTTTTCATAGCAGTTAATTTCATGGAGGAACGGTGTCTGCATAAAATGTTATCGTGTACAACACCTACAAATTTCATGTCTCTCTGCTCAGAAATCGTGGTAAGAGGCAAAAAAAAAAAACAAAATTAGATACAATTCTTGGAATTATTTTTTTTTTGTATAAACGGTGGGCTTATGTGAACTGAAAAAAGTTACTCATACTAAATCTTTTTTTTTTCTCTCAATCAGAGACATTGCTTGGAAGCAAGTCTGCCGATTGTTGATACAAAAATAACTGGGAGATTTGTTAGTTTCATATCAAAAAGCGACATTTCATTAGGCATTATTATCGTTCTGCAGCTTAATTAATGAGAGGATTGGTAACGCATCCTGTTACTTGCGCCTAACATCGGTTAGTTTCATAGTGATTAATATAATGAAATTACTAAGTATTCACCAAATTTTAAACGGTATCAAGTGAAGGAAATTCATATCTCTCTGCTAAATAAATAAAAATGACACGAAATTATTTGAAATTTGTTTGTTTTGAACATACGCCATTGTGGGCCGAGAAATAATTCCTCGCATAAACTACATGTCAACAAAATTCTTTCTGCAATATTCGAGTATATGTAAATGATAAAGATATCTTAATGCTGACATGAACGTCATAACCGTGAATTTTAAACACAATATTTCGAAATCGTACCGTCTAATATTTGTAATACTTTATTTGAGCTACGAATATTCGAAGATAACCGTAGTTAATATTTTTTTCAAATGAGGCCAACTAGGTGCACACTACTTCTTAGTATATTTATTTCAACTTCTCTACATGTTTCGGGCAACTATATACCCATCATTAGGAGAACTTACTGTATCTATGCGACATCGATATTTTTCACCCTGTATGGGGATACACGGTCAACAAAACACACACATACACACACAAAATACCCATAGTTAAAAATATTTCCACTGACTGTCTACAACTTAATGTTTAGAACACGGTACAATAATATGTAACTGAAATTTTCACGACATTCATAGCACGCAATAAACCAAAATCGGGTCTGTAATTTTTCATTAAGTCTTGAACGTTAAGCAACTGAAATTATTATATACTTACATCGGACTTCATACACCCAGTAATTGCGTCTATATATCAAATTTTCTTTTAATTCGCTTTCAGTTATTAGTCTACTATATTGTCTTCAATCTGCTATGTGTGATAATGTGAAATTTGATAAAGGCCTGTGTCATTAAACAAAGTATGAACACCGCCACAGGATAAACAGAATTTCTTCGCTGTTTGCTTCCAGCCAGAAAACTGTGGAATATTTCGTCTGACCATGACATATTGATTCTTCTTCTTCTTCTTCTTCTTCTTCTTCTTCTTCTTCTTCTTCTTCTTCTTCTTCTTCTTCTTCTTCTCATTAAGCGCTACAACCTGTATAAGGTTCTGGCTTGCTCAACTACTTTCTTCCAACTGTCTCTATTCTGTACTACTTTCTTCCAATTGCGTAGGTTCATGCTCTTTATGTCTTCCAAAAGTCAGCATTGCGCTAAAATTCCATGTTCCTATATCAAGTAGTTCCTCTTTCATCCTTTTAACATGTCTTGGTCGTCCTAAAATCATCTGTCCAGCATTTCCACGTTGAGCTTTTTTAGCAGATAGTTTTCCTGTGTGAGGGAGCTGGCCTCACGACAAATCCCCAATCTGGAGGACCAGGATTTGTCTGGGGATATTACATTTATGAATTTATTCATTGATTATTTGTTGCTGCTGTCTGTACATGAGATCATCTAGCATCAAATGACGGGGCTGGAAGTGAATAATAAAAAAAACATAATAAGCAAAGAAAGTTTGTGGCTTAATTTGATTTACTCTATCGGTATTTGCCTAGAAGGACTGAAGAAAATCATACACATCTCTAGGCAGTAGGTATTCCGGCCAAGCACAGTTCTGTTATTTCTAGCACACGACAATATCTTGATTGCTAAATGGCTAACAGCGTTTCGGGGAGCGTGCTGCCTTCATCTACAAAGTACTTCGAGAAGACAAAGCTGCTTCGAAATCTTCATCTACGTCGTTGCCAGAAACATAAATCTGGACTCAGCATTTTGTTCTTTTAAATTTGTTTCGCTAAATTTTAACCGCAAATACCATTTCGACTTAACGCTTCTTACATTTCGATAAATGTCAAAATACTAAGAATAATGAAAGAGTAAGATTGTGAAATAAGATATGTCTAAATCTTTGTGTCGAAAGAAAACAATGGGTAGTAAATAGTTCTCGTCTTATATTTCCTCAGACTGTAACATTTTGTTTTTGTTTTGAAATACTACGTTTAAGAAGTGGACATATAAAGGACAACAATTATTTCGGGCAGATTCTGATAGAGTATGGAAATGTGACAGGCGACGGTGTCGGACAGCCGGATTGCAAGCAAGCACACTTCCGGTCCAACATCCTGGATGTTGACTGTCCATGATAAAATGACGCATTGAGACAATCGCAGAACATGGTTGACTGCAAAAGTGATCTCTTCTCACCTCAGAGAAGAAAATTTCCAGAAAATAAAGGTATCACTCCGAATTTATTCCCAATAACCGAATAATAACATGGTTAATATCAGCTAAAAGAAGAACGTTTCCGTAAAATGTTTTAACTGCACCCTGTAGGTCGAAAAAAGAAGAATCTGCAGGGTGCTGACAAACAGTTTATGGCGACATTTTTGTTTTACCTAATTTTAGCCATTTTGTTATTTCGTTTTTGGGAACAGTATTTTATTTGTGGATGTTGTATATATTAGATATGTAGGAGAGGCCTCTACCTAACAGTTCCTTTTTTTTTTGGCAGCTGTAAGTCAGCTACCTTAAGATGACCAGAAAATAAGCCGAAACATGTCGTAGCGTAAAATTAGAATTAAGTATATTCTTGAACGTTTGTTCGTCGCAGGGTATGTTGAACTTGATTAAATAAAAACGCAACGGGATGGCGACACCTAACCTCTCTTACTAAAACCGTGTGAGTATTTCTATTCTCCCTATATATGTGACAGACGCCGCGACAATTTTATACTCCGTGGAAGATGGAATACTTAGTCGGCACATCTGACCCTAGTACTTCTCAGACTATAGCCGTGAGTGACATTGGTAATTCAAGTAACCTGGCAGTCGTGTTAGTTTCACTGTTCACCAGTCATCAGGATAAGCGCTAGCGTACAGAGCGGTACACACACCAAGAAGTGCGGTAGAAAGATTCTTTTTCGTGAATACACGCAACAATTTAAGGATACTGATATTACCCCTATATTGTAGTTTCTTAGAACTCCTTTTTAATATATGTAAGTCCACAGAGCCATGTTTTTAAGAAGCTATTAATTTTTCAGTTAGTCAATAAATACCCGGCGTTTTATGTATAGCCCAAGGGTTCTAAACATTCAGGGCCGTCCCGAGATATGTTGACACCCCGGACAGTCTAATAATTTTGCACCCCTGAAACGGATATGATTTAAAGCTTTTCGCCATACGAACTAGATGGCGAAATTTTGCAGGTCTCATGTCGAAAACGTGGATAATTTTCCGAGCGATTCTTTCGCGTGTCCGTGGGGATATTGAGCAGCAAATAAGGTCTAGGAAGCTGCCATCGTCATCAATTGCACATTATATGGGAATGTGAAATTCGATGGTTGAATCATTTTCACTTTTAAACTGCAGTTCGAGCCTCTGAATCTCTGGCTAATAATGAATTTCAAGATCAGACACGTGTTTTTGAGAGTTTTTGGAAATATTTACAAGTTCCGTTGTCGACATCACGTTAAAAAACGTTAAATTTTTGTTCAAACTCTTAGCTTATATAACATCAATTATTTTTCAGACCCTTGTAATATGGTGTAAAATTATTTAAACACAACAAAAAATTTGTATAGGAAAGTCAATCTGCAAACTCATGTCACGTAATTTTTTAAATAGCCGTCTTTAATTCGTCAGGAGTATGAACAAATCCTTGGGGAGGGAAAAAAAGAAGAAGAAAAAAAAACAGAATCTCGAATAGGCCAAAGAACATTACTTTAATAAATAGTGGTTTGTACACAGACTTCACCTTGCTCAGAATTTTCGGAGTCTTTTTCTATTAAAAGCACGCAGTGGTAAAAAAAATATTGGTTACCGCACCTCTATTCGAGAGATTTTAAAATGTGACAAATTTGATTCTTTGAATCCAGGACATTATTCCAATTAATAATAATGTAATTATTTGTCATCTTGAAATCTTCCCTAGTCTACGACTGTAATTATTCTTCTATTCTAAAGGTCTAAGTCAGTGACGAGCAAACCTTTTATCCACAGGCAGTTCAGACAGCAGTGGTGTGACGACGGGCCACAAAGGGGAGGTCTAATTATAATATTAATATACTGAAAAATTTTATTTACTTTATTCATACAGTCAACTTCAGTTACAAGCGATCCTCAGAGGTGTCCTATAAAGGCCCCTTATAACTGAAGTCCGTTTTATCCTATGTCCGACCAAACTTTGTTTCAAAATAAAATTGAAATGAGTACCGTTGAAGTTACGCTTTTTGCCAGTGTTAGTGCATACAGACATGAAAAAATACATTTTGTACACCCAGAAGCACACATTGCACATAATTCCGTTTTTAGTTTTAAAAAAATCAGTTACGTTAGTTTGCTTCGTGGATCTTCAAAACCTCTTTCTGCAGGTCCTTCTCAGCAGAGAACAGATTAAAATCGAACTTTTCATCAGAACTATGTGCGTCATGGTGCGATGTTAAAAATCCTCAGATCTTCCTTTGATGTGACAATTGGGAGCGCAGTGTGTAATTCACAAGTGCCCAATTAACTTTCATCATCGCTGTTATCCAATGCAGCATGGCGGGGCACAGCAACGATGTTGCGATCGGTAGGAACTTCAGAAACTGTTGTGTTAGCATCAGTAGAGACTTACTCATTAAAGTATAGGCGTCTAATAAATATAATATAGTCTTTTATAGTACCTAGGGGGATTTGCATAGTTCTTGGTGCATAGCAAATAAGAAAACCCTGCCACTTTCCTTAACAATAACACCCACTAACATTTGGGTTCGAACGTGCTGTCCTAGGTTGTATTTGCGCTTCCCAGTCTTACCCTCATCTATTTTAGTGCCTTCTTCTCCGTGGTTCATATGTAGTCTAAAATTACTCCCCTACAAAACTGAAACCAGTCGGTCCTTAACTGAAGAATAAAAAACCAACTAGAAGCCACGTATTATTTTATTGTACTTCTTATAGGCTCAACATGTTTCGGGCATTACTATACCCATCATCAGGAACTCGCGACTATGATGTTGATTACCACATTGGTCGTTTCGGTCTTGGTTTGCTGTATGTTAGAGGTTAGGCGCAGGTAGCCTGGAGTAGTGTCCGGGATGCAGTCTAAAGCTTTAGTCTGCAGTCCGAACCCTACTCCAGCCTAAACGCACCTAACCTCCAACCTACAGCAAACCACGAGCGAAACGACCAATGTGGTAATCAACATTATAGTCACGGGCTTCTGATGATGGGCATAGTAATGCCCGAAACATGTTGAGCCTATAAGAAGTACAATAAAATAGTAAGTGGCATCTAGTTGTTTTTTATTCTTCAGTTATCACAATGATGCACGGTCCAATAAACAACAGTCAGTCCTTATCTGGGATTACAGTTTGTATTCTTTCTGTATCATTTTCAAAGGGACTTTGGTGGTAATATCTTAGGTTAGCAGCATAAACACATAAACCACGAGGATTTTCTAGCACTTCCAGTTCCTGTGCAACGATCAAATCTACTCCTTTTGAAAAAGCTCCAGTGGCATTTGTCGATAGCACGGACGTGATTCGATAATATCTTACTACTGCAACATTCCATTCATGCCATTTTGCTCCTTGGCAGCCCACTCTTGTACAAATGCCAGTGTCTTGTCTTGGCCTTGTAAGAGGTACCTAAAAAATAATTTTGTTGGTACCCCACCTTGCCCCAGCAGACTAGACCAAGAGATGTGGTAGGGGTGTTAGCGGTTTCTTGGAATTTATTCACCACACACTCAAAAGATGCTGCCACTTCTTTGTAATTCCTGAACACATAAAAAAGAACAACACCTAGCTACAGAAGCACATGGACACTTGTAAGCACGGAATACAGCAACACTTTGCCACTCCATTTGTGGAGCATGCATATTAGTATCTCATTACGTATGCTGAGTGACGATATCAGGAAGTTCCAAAAAATTATTTCCCTCCTTTCTGGTGTGGTAGCCACCGCGTCAGCCTAGAGATTACATGATTGAGGATTCAAGTCCAAGGAGCTGCAACTAAGGTTGCCGTAAGCGTGTACTGATACGAAAACACAAAACACCAAGGAGCTGGACAGAAAAGAGGCAGAAGACGTAAAAGGGGATAATGCGCAGGAGTGAGATAAGAAGAGGAAAATGGTGCGAGGGGATAAGCTCAGTTTCTTTCCCCACATTTCTATGCGTGCTGCCACCCATTCGACAATTTCTTTAAGCCTTCTTACGGTGTCAGAGGCTCGATTGTCCTTATCATAAGCAACTCTCCCACCCAAGTGTAGGGTATTTTAGATTTAGTTCTAAAAGTGATGCGGCTAAATATTCTAGACGGTCACTCTAAAATATTACTGCATTGAATTTACCTGCAATTCACAGATAACCATGAAATTGACAGCCTGTCTGTAACGTAGAGCGTATAAAGAAAGACGTAGAATTATAATAACATAAAATTCCCTCTACACTTAATGTGAGCTGCTGGCTCTCAATGAATATTACGGTACACTACACATGAAATGTTCACAACTTACATAAAACTTGAGAACAAGTAAGTCGTTGATGTCACAAAACGACGCACGTCGACTTCGTCAAAATAATAGTTCTGTATATCTTAATATTGTATTTTTCGATAGCAAAGTGGAAGACAAAAGATTCTGCACCGAATGATAACAAGCATTCGCTGATTTCAATCTGCTCTTAATTTCTTCCTGAATATCCTGTTGAGATTGTTCCCAAATATTTGAACTCTTTCACCCTTTCAAAGAAACTATTCTCAATCTTTATATCATGACTTCGTCCTGCATTCCGATCTCGAGACATGACCATGTACTTAGAGTTACAAGCATTTACCTCGAGTTTAGTCTCCTTACTAGCAGCTAATGAAGCTGCTGCGTTTTCCTTTATAGTACGTACACTTCCTTCCAATATATTAACACCATCATACATGGGGGCTGATAAGTCCTTAGCTCGAATTGATAATTCTTACGTGAAAATTAAACCTATAAGTTGCCTTTCATCCCTCGAAAGGTTTCTGAGAGTTTGCAGCAAGCATATATTATTTGATCTGAGCAGTAGATTAGCTTCCAACGACACTATCGTTTCCGTCCTACGACATCGGGATGTAGGTCGGGCTAAGGATTTATCAGCACCCCAGTATATATACATATATATACGCGCGCGCGCGCGCGCACACACACACAACACAAACACAAACA
>Ga0123355_10013534_pt1 | contig 12709 bp, 11 predicted proteins | sample TergutEmb28metaG_3_FD_89872 | JGI IMG/M metagenome (GOLD analysis project Ga0123355, IMG submission 89872) | Embiratermes neotenicus P1 segment gut microbial communities from Petit-Saut dam, French Guiana - Emb289 P1 | ecosystem: Host-associated > Arthropoda: Insects > Digestive system > Gut ...
AGCATGTTTTTTATGAATTTTTCATGGCCCGGTACGTCTACTATAGAGGCCGTTTCCCCGCCTGGGAGGGTTATGTGGGCAAAGCCTAGGTCTATGGTTATGCCACGGGATTTTTCTTCTGCCAGCCGGTCTGTTTCTATGCCGGTTAGGGCGCGGATTAGGGATGTTTTGCCGTGGTCTACATGGCCTGCTGTGCCTATTAGAATGTGTTTCATTTTTCACCTCGTATTTGGGAGCCTTTGTTGGTATTATCAAAACCGACGGCTTGTCCGCGGTTGTGGCCGGAATAAACCTTTACCAATATCATCAAAACCAATATCTGCCCTAAAGCCGTAATGCATTCGTAGGGCGCGATGCCAAAAACACTCAAATTGCCTGTAGCCTTGCGGCAATTTGCGGAAAATCTTCTACATCAAGCGTCCGCACATCCAACATAAACCTATCCCGCGAAACCCGCCCAATAATTGGCACCGGCCCTAGCCGGAAATGCCTCTCCAATGCCTGTGCCGAGACTTGTTGCCGGGCCGCTTTTATAACCACGGCGGCGGTGGCAATCCCCTCCTCCGGCATTGCCCCACCCCCGGCTAGGCTGGCTTCTGTAACCACACTTATCTCGCCGTAAGGGTCAAGCTGTTCCTTTAAAAGCCGCGCCTTCTCCAATAATTTATCCGGCGGCTCGCAAAGCATTTTTAGCGCAGGTATTTTTTCCACAACCATAGCCAGGTCACGGTAAAGCCGAAGTGTTGCCTCCAGTGCCGCAAGGCATAGCTTATCTATACGCATAGCCCGCGCCAGGGGATGTGCCTTCATCTTGGCCACCCACCCTGCCCTACCCGCGATAATACCGGCCTGTGGCCCACCCAACAGCTTATCCCCACTAAAAGTAACTATATCAACCCCGGCCTTTATACTGTCGGCTACAACAGGCTGGCCATAAATACCATACTGCGAAAGCGGCACAATGCATCCACTACCCAAATCCTCAATAAGTGGAATGTCATGCGCAGCCGCCACCTTGGCAAGCTCCTCAAGCCCTGGCTTAGCCACAAACCCAGACATAATAAAATTGCTGGTATGCACCCGAAGAAGCGCACCCGTTAACCCAGCCTGGATAGCCCGCTCGTAATCTCTAACATGGGTCTTATTGGTAGTGCCAACCTCCACCAACCGGCAACCAGACTGCGTAAGCACATCCGGCACACGAAAACTACCGCCAATTTCCACAAGCTCGCCCCGCGAGACTATTACATCCTTCCCCTCCACCGCAGAAAGTGCCAAAAGCACGGCGGCGGCGTTATTATTCACAACCATGGCTGCCTCTGCACCCGTAAGCTCCGTAATCAGCCCTTCAATATGAACATGGCGGCTACTGCGCGCGCCTTTTTCTACACAATATTCAAGATTAGAATAGCCCCTAGCCGCCTCGTGCACCGCGTCCAGTGCCTCTTTAGCAAGCGGCGCACGGCCCAGATTTGTATGCAAAATAATACCGGTGCCGTTAATCACACGTTGCAGGTTAGGTTTTTGTTGTTCATACATACGTTTTGTCGCTTTTGCCACCAAAGCATCACGGCAAGGGAGCATGTCCACACGCCCTGCCTTAATATCGTGACGCAAATCATCCAAAACCTCGCGTACAGCCTGTGTAAGCATAGCCCCACCACCAAGTCGCGTAAGCGATTCATGCAAAAGCAACTCATCAACCTTTGGTATCTGCCTTAGCAGGTAATTTATGTCATTCATTAATATGCCACCATCTTTGTAGTAAAATCATTTCCTTCACATTCTATATGAATTCCATGAAAAAAGCGATGTCGTCGCTTTTAACGGTAGATATCAGTTCAGTTTCCTAGTCAATAAAAAACACCTGCCCACAAGAATTCTGAATTCTTATAAGCAGGTGTATCAATGACATTTATAACTCATTTAACCAGCATTAGCAAAAACTGAGTCCAACAACCTCTGCAAAGCGGCGGCTTCCTGGATTAACCCTCCACGGAAGAATAGCGTAGTACTAAAATCCGCATCATCCTCTGTAAACCTAAAATATATCTGCACCGGCACAGAAACACCATCTACCGTCATTCGCCCAAAAAAGGTTACAGTGTTTATACTCCCGTCAAGGAAATGGTTCCACTCAAAATCATAAAAATAGCTGTTAAATGCCTGGCCTATAGCCACACCAGGGTGGCTGGGTAAATAACCGGTAACAACCCTATCTATATGGTAAAGGCTAACCTCACCTTGAACATCTATCTCAGGAACCTGCCCTTCAGCACCAGACAAAGCCGATGCCTCATCATAACCCCGCTCTCTATTGGTAAAAAACAATACAGCTACCGCAATAACCGCTATTGCCGCAATCACAGAAATAATTATAATTATTCTGCGTGAGTTTGAATTATCCTCAACCATATCTTCCGGCGGGCTTGCATATTCTTTTATCTGTTGCGATTTAATAACAGTAGCCGTACCGGTATTAGGTTTAGGTTTCGGCTCTGGTACAGGCTTTGGCACAGGTGCAGGTGTAGGTGTGACTGGAATATTTTCAGGTGCTTGCAGTGTCTCCTCCTCTATTGTTTCTGCCCCACACGAAAAGCAAAACTTAGCATCTTCGTCTAGTTGCTGGCCACATTGGATGCAAAACATATCGTACTCTCCTCTATATTTTCATTTGTATTTAGTCTACATCAACAACAAATACGTAGGACTGCCATTGCCCGCCTTCATTGCGCCGGAACCTTGGCGGCCTGGCCCTCCCTATGAGTTCAATTTCAACAATTTCAGGCCATAGCGAATTTCGCATCATGTTTCCGTCCTCTATCGACCATGTGAAGTTAGTTTCGTTTCTTCTTGAGTCTTGGGCTGTATTATAATGGTAAAATAGTCCTGTGCCGTCTCCTCTAAACTCTAGCCGTGGTATCCATGTTCCCAGTGGTGGCTCTTGCGCCCAGGTTCCAACCAGATGGCTTGGATTAACATTACCCATTATGTTAAAAAAATAATAGACACCTGCACCTGCAATAATTAAAACCACCAATATACCTATTATTACCGGGAGTTTACTCTTTTTTCTTGGTATTTGAGCATCCATCTCGTCTGGCTCATCATACATCTGCCACATTTCTTCATGCGAGTCATTGATGTATTCTGTTGGCTGTTGAATTGGTGCCGGTTGTGGTTGCTGTTGCACGGGCTGGACGGGCATAGGATGTGGCTGTATCGGCTGGACAGGTATAGATTGCGGTTGCTGTGGTTTTACAGGCACAGTTTGCTGGTCGTAAACCGGCATTGTTTGCGGTTGCGGTATGTGAACCGGCATAGGTTGCTGTTGCACGGGCGGAACTGGCATAGGATGTGGTTGCATTGGTGGGGCCGGTGCGGGCCGCGGTTGCACCAGCTGGACCGGCACGGGCTGTACCAACACAGGCTGAACAAACATAGATTGCGGGTCAGTAACTTCGGTATTAAGCTCCACATGCTGTGCCTGTACGCGGTCGTAATGCACATACGGGTTTTCTTGTTGGGCAGGGCTGTATGCGGCAGGCAGTATTTGGTAACCGGTAAACTCCGCCACATCTGCTGTATGCGGCTGTGGTGCCGGTAGCCCCGGCATGTGTTGTTGCGGATGGTACCTTATTGCACTTGCGTCGGTAATAACCCGTGGGGCAAGCTTCATTGGCTTTGGGAAAGTCGGCTCTAGCGAATATTCCATTGGGTCAGATCCATTTACACCTTTAGACGTAGCCTCTTCTAGTTCCGGCTCGGCTTTTTGGCCTGGGTAAAATGTATAATCCATTTCAGCAGACGGCATTGGCGCAGCCATATACGAACGAGTTTTATAACCGGTAGGTCTTATTTCTGCGGCACGCCTTGGTGTAACATTATAGTTCATGAAACCGGCATTATCCATGTGTTTGGCCGCTGTTGCAGTATGCATGGCTGTAGTTTCAAATTCAGCATCGGTTGCCTCATAGGGAGCCGTATCACTCCCCAGCTCTGCCAAGGATGCCGGATGGTTAAGCAGATTTACCGTTTCATTTGCATTACCAAACTTAACACCGCACTTCTGACAGAAGCGTGCGCCCGACGGCGATTTATTCCCACATTTCGGACAAAACATTGCATGGCCTCCTAATATGTACTCTCAATGATTATAACTGCGCCATTTATAAATCGCAACGCGGTACTCTAACATACCTGTTACAGTTGGTTTAAAGCAGTTATTTTCAATTATTTTTGCACGAGTACATTATATTTAATATTTTCTGTTGACATCGCGTTAAATATTCCCTATAATGCGGCAGGTGTGTGGAGAAGTACCCAAGTGGTTGAAGGGGCTCGCCTGGAAAGTGAGTAGGTCGTTAGTAGCGGCGCAGGGGTTCGACTCCCCTCTTCTCCGTTTGAAGTACACAAATATTTTTAGGGCCCTTAGCTCAGTTGGTTAGAGCGCCCGGCTCATAACCGGGTGGTCCCGGGTTCAAGTCCCTGAGGGCCCATTTACACAGGATGCCATATTGGCATCCTGTGCCATGAATCACTTGAAACAAAGGAGGTATGCCCCATGATTTCACCAAAAAGAAGGACATCCAAAGCCAGACGCGACAAGCGCCGCAAGCAAACATGGAAAATTTCCATGCCAAACCTAGTAAAATGCCCAAAATGCGGGGAGCTGGCTCAGTCTCACCGCATGTGCAAGAATAAAGACTGCCGCACTTATAATGGCCGCGAAGTTTTGCCAATAGCAGAATAATCCCATGAGTAACTTGGCAAGTAATCTAACCATAGCAATAGATGCCATGGGCTGTGACCTTGGCCCATCTGTAGTAGTGGATGGGGCCATACAGGCATCACAGGTTTATCCTGGGGTTAAGTTAATATTGGTTGGCCAAGAGGATGTTATCCAGGCAGAACTTTCCAGGCATTCAAACACCGGCCAAATATCTATTCTGCATGCCTCAGAGATAATTACCCCAGATGAAGTGCCAACCTCTGCCATACGGCAGAAGAAAGATTCGTCTTTGGTAGTGGGCCTAAAGGCTGTAAAGGAAGGCCAAGCATCCGGTTTTGTTTCAGCCGGTTCTACAGGAGCACTTTTAACCGGGGCAACGGTTATTATTGGCCGCAAAAAGGGAATAGAACGCCCGGCCCTGGGTGCGCCAATCCCTACCCGCAAAGGCTTCACACTGCTTGCAGACAGCGGTGCAAATATGGACTGCAAGGCTTCTTATTTGGTACATTTTGGCCAAATAGGTGCCGAGTATATGGAAAAGGCCCTTGGGGTAAAAAACCCTAGAGTGGGCCTTATTAACGTTGGTACCGAAGAAGAGAAAGGCAACGCCGCGGTAAAAGAAGCATACGCCCTGTTAGCAGAAAGCGGCCTTAACTTTGTAGGCAACGTAGAAGCCCGGGAAATACCCGAGGGTGCCGTAGATGTAGCGGTATGCGATGGTTTTGTTGGCAATATTTTGTTGAAATTTATGGAAGGTTTAGCCCAGGCCATGATGGGCATGATAAAAGAGGAGTTAATGTCAACAACCATCTCCAAACTTGGGGCTTTGATGGCCAAGGGTGCTTTTGGTAAAATAAAGAAACGTTTCGATTATCGTGAAGTAGGCGGTGCGCCGTTTTTGGGGCTGAAATCTTTGGTGGTTAAGGCCCATGGTAGCTCGGATGCATTTGCTATGAAAAACGCGATACTCAAGTGCATAGATTTTGAAAAAGCGGCTACACCGCATTTAACGATGGACACAATTAAAAAAGGAGAATAGACATGGAATTTGAAAAAATAAGAGACGTAATAGCAGAGCAAATGGATATAGACAAGGATATCATCACACCGGAAACATCATTCCAAGATGATTTAAACGCGGATTCACTGGATATTTTCCAAATAATTTCAGAATTGGAAGATATCTTTGGCATGGAGTTTGCCAACGAGGACGCAGATAAGATACGCACAGTGGGCGATGCTGCCCGCCATGTGAAAGAGGCACTTAAATAGGATTGAGGTAGTTTAATGAGCAATTTTACGGACTTACAGGCGCGTTTGAACTACACGTTCAATGCGCCTATTTTATTGCGTAGGGCTATGACCCACGCCTCATATGTACACGAAGAAGGGCTAAAGTCAGACGAATCTAACGAACGGCTGGAATTTTTGGGCGATGCGGTGCTGGAGGTATGCGTTAGCGATTTATTGTATCACCGCTACCCGAACCAGCCGGAAGGCAAACTAACCCAACGGCGAGCCGGGCTTGTATGTGAGCCAAGCCTTGCACAAATTGCCCGTGAGCTTGGGGTTGGCGGTGCTTTGCTAATGGGCATTGGGGCTGACCAATCTGGTGGGCGAGAGCTTGACTCGATACTGTCTGACGCTATGGAGGCGCTGTTTGGCGCGGTTTATTTAGATGGCGGGTTTGAGGCCGCGCGTGAGCTTATCCATAAGCTTATGACACCCATGGCAGATAAGATTAGCGCGCCACCTAGGGATTATAAATCTACTTTGCAGGAGATTTTACAGAAGAATACGAAGGAAACGGCTGTGTATGCCATTGTAGATGCCAGCGGGCCTTCGCATAATAAGATGTTTACCGCCGAAATTTCGCATCAAGGGAAGGTGCTGGGTATGGGCCGTGGACATAGTAAGAAGGAGGCCGAGCAGAAGGCGGCTTTTGAGGCCCTTAAAGGGCTTTAGTAGTATGTATGTGTTTTGCAAACTAAAAGCCGCCTGCCATGTAAAACATTGGCAGACGGCTTTATTATTGAAATGGTAGTTTATCTAAAGTCGTAAACACCTTGTACTTCCACCGGTTGTGTAAACACCTCAACTGCATAATCTGTAGGGTCATAGGAGTTTACATACACATGAGCAGAGTAATTATCAATGCTGGGTGTGCCAGCCATCAAGCCACCACGCCGCCCATATGCGCCATCGCCGGCATGAAGAAAAGTTGGACTCTTAACTAAGCAGGTTTTCCCTTCGTGGTTAACATAAGTGCATTCTACATAAGCAGAAAAGGAGTGCCCTAGCCGCACGCCATGGTGCCGTTTAACGCTTACAACCACCCCAGGAAAGCCCAGCCCTTCAGCCTTTAAACGCGCCAGTCGTGCCTGTTGCCTGCCGGCAGACCTGCGGAAAAACGCGGCAATAGTAAGTTCAATTATGCCAGAAAATGCAAGCGATGCACCGGTAATTAGTAGTGCCAAAACTGCGGCATCATGGCTAACCATAAAACCTATGGCAACAACAATCATGCCAACCCCTAAGAGTATCCCGCCAACTAAGCCGTTAATCCTACTAATTACCTGCCTCGTACAGCGCACGGTATTGGGCGATACGCTATGCATATCCATTGGCCTTGGCCCGTTTGAGTTATAATTGGTTGTGTAAGTCATAATATTTCCTCCCTCGCAAAATGTTAATCAATATTACATACGTCAAATTGTCACAATAGTATTAAAGTCAAAGGGGAGCACGCCCAGAAGCCATCACACCCTACTCCGTTACCAACTCATAAGCAGAAATTTTGCGTATACGCCATGTAACCAGCATACACATGGTATAGGCCAACGCGGTAATTACAGCACCGGCACTTACAACCCAAACCATATTTATTATAAAATTGGCCTGCATAACGCCCATACCCCTAAGCCCCATAGCCATAAGTGGGTTAACAGCCATAGCACCTAGTATTGCACCCGCTAACACACCCAGTATAATCGGGAAGGCGAACGCTAGGCTTATCTGGTTCATAAGGCCCACGGTTGTGTAGCCAATAGCCTTTTGTATGCCCAAATCGCGATGCTTACGCACTATTGTAGAGCTTATTACAAAGTACAGCACAAGTATTACAACAAAGGCCGCGATTATTATGATTATTACACCAACCAAGCTCATAACATCTGCAACAGCGGCTACACCATGTGCAAACTGCTCGTCAAAATCCATAGTCAAGATGATGTAATCCTCGAAGCGAACCTCCATCTCTTGGGCGAAGGTTACTGCGTCTATTCCGGGGTTAAGATACACGCCCAGCATCACACGGGATAAAGTGGGGTGCATAGAGATAAACCCATCCATGGTAACATATGCCCCAAATAGGCCAACCTCCATACCGGAAACAAGTCCTGTTACTAAAAACGGCATGTCTGCAGCACCCATATAAACCAAATCTCCGACAGCCACATCCAATTCTTCTGCCAACAGTACCGTAAGCGCAACTTCGTTTGCGTAGCGCGGGAATATACCGGAAAAAACATTTTGGACTACACGGCGGCTATAATCGTCCATTGCAAAAAGAATAGAAAACTCGCCGTTAACGGTTGACGGGTTGTTCCTAAAAAACTGAGTATCGCGAACATTGGGGTGTGCGTTTACCTCTTGTTGGAATTGTGTATTATCCTGGTCGTCTGTAAATATCAACACAGAGTTAAAACGCTCAATACCGGGCAACTGTTCGAAGGCGGTTATATCAACAGAGGCATTATAGAAAATCACAAGTGCCACAATTGCGGTAAATGATACCGAAAGCAGGATAAAGAACATCATTGTACTTTTGCGAAACCCCTGCAAAACAGATTTAAGTGCCAGCGAAACATTAACCGGCAGAGGGCTTTTATCAAGCCTAAAGGGATTACGTTTAAAGCTATGGGTAGTAACCCCACCCCTAAGTGCCAATACCGGGGCGATTTTCTTAATACCCCTGGCGGAGATTATGGTAAATATAAGCACCGCAATTGTAAGGCTTACAACTGTTATTACTACCGGCACAGGCATAAAGCCGGGTTGCCAGTACATACCGCTTAATGTGCCAAACATACGCCCCACTAGCGGCAACAGCACAAACGCAGGCAGTATACCAATAACAACAGACATAAACACAATAGAAGCATACTGTGCCACAATTGAGGCTATAACCTGGCGGCTGGTGTAGCCTACAGACATTAGAGAGCCGATTTTTGGCATATCTTCGTCTATGGAGTTTTTAATCCTAAAACGTATTACCAAAATCGAGACAGCACCAATAATTAATGTAAACGCAACCATTAGCGCACTCATCATAAACGCGGTGCCCGTGCGGCTATCTATTATTTCTTCTATAAGCAAGATATTGGCCCAGTATTGCGGGCTAAAGCCCATCTCTTGGGCATCAATTGCCAGTATTAGTGTATTAATAAAATTTTGTACGTTTTGTATGCCGTTTGCATACACAAATGTTCCTATAAAATGTGGGAATGTATCATAAAGCTCGTTTAAGCGGGCGGGTGGAACATAAAACCTTGGGCTAACACCCATGTCGGCTACCCATATGTTTTCTACAAAGCCCGTAACGGTAAATTCCATGGTATGCCCTTCGGATACAAACGATATTACATCACCCAGGTTGTACCCGGCAGAAAAATGCAACATATACGGCACATATACACTACATTCGGTAAGCGGTAAATACTCGCCTACCAGCTTCCACTGGGAAAGCCTGCGGGTATCTTCTATGCTGTATAGTATCAGCCCTGTGTTAAAAATGTCGTCGCCCCATGTTAGCTCTACACTATTTAGGGCTACGCCAGAGTGTATTTCCATGTCCGTTGCATATTGGTGGAAAAGTTCTTCTACCTCGGGGGTAAAGAATGCCCGCGCCATATTAAAATGTGCGTCTGAGGCGTTAAGCTCCTCCCTTAGCCCGTCAAAATGGGCGTTAAAGCCGGTTATTACTGAAAGCCCGATTATTAGAAGGGTCGAGGCTATTAGGAATAACATCGCCAGTATCAGCATCTGCCCTTTGGTTTTACGTATGTTGCCTTTTGCCAGCATTATGATTTTATTCACTGTTACCACCCCATCTCATTTAGGAAAGCATTTAGCTTGTCGCGGCGGGTTTGGTCGCCGGATACGTATTTGCCTAGGTCGCATTCGCCTTGGATTGTGCCGTCTTTAATATATAGCACGCGGTTGCCGCGGCGTGCACTTCTTAGGTCGTGGGTTACCATTACAACGCTTTGGTTATTTTCGTTAACAGCTGTTAGTACATCTAGTACGGCTTGCCCGGAGGCAGAGTTTAGAGAGCCTGTTGGCTCGTCAGCAAAAACTACTGCCGGTTGGCCTATTAATGCGCGTACTATAGATGCGCGTTGGGCTTCGCCGCCGGAAAGCTGGGTTGGGAATTTGCTCCATACTTGTTCGGAAAGTCCTACTTTGGCTAGTAATTCTTTGGCGCGGATAGTAATTTCTTTTTTGTCTTTGGATATAAGTAGGCCAGCGGCCAGTATGTTATCCAGTATGCTTAGGTTATCTAGCAGAAACATTTGCTGAAATACGAAGCCGCAGTGCTTGCGGCGGAATCTTGCCAGCTGGTCGTTATTTTGCTTGGATATTTCTTGGCCTGCGAATTTTATAGAGCCTAGGGTTGGCTTATCCATGCCGGATAGTGCGTATAGCAGTGTGGATTTACCGGCACCCGATGGGCCCATTATTACTGTAAAATCGCCTGCTTTGATTTCTAGGTCTAGGTTTTTTAGTACGTGGTGTTGCTGGCCGCCTGTTGAGAATGTTTTGCATAGTTTTTCTGTTTTAATTATTGGCATAATAAAACTCCTCCAAAATTTATGATTTATTCATCTAAGTTCGCTTCGCGTTTCTTATGATGAAATCATACCATGGGGGAGTCTTAACAGTCTTTGCCGGTTTATTAATAATTATTATCTGTTTCTTAACTGTTTCTTAAATCATCGTCATTCCAGGTCAAGCCCCATATGCGCCAACTTAAGCGAAATAAAGCTGTAACATTTAACCCATCATCAAATAAATTAAAGAGCCGGGTACCTAGCCCCCTTCTTTAGAAGGGGGTGGGCAGAAGGGCCGGGGGTTGGCTTATAGCCTATCGCAACCTGCAACCCCCGCCGCCTTTGGCGGCACCCCCTTCTAAAGAAGGGGGCTTTTCCGGGCTTCGCCTCTTAAGTTGGCGCGTATGGGGGCAAGCCCGGAGTGACGGATAGTCAAATCTTGAACCGCATTACTGCGCATAGGCCGTTTTTGTTGCTTAATGTTAGCGATGCGTCCATTTTTGATAGGAAATATGTTGTTAGATACAGCCCAAGCCCTGCACCGGTTTTGCCGCCGGAGTTTGATGCCCGGTAGAATTTCTCGCATAGCAGGCTTAACTCCTCGTCGTTTACACCCGGCCCGAAGTCGCGTATGGCCAGTACTAAGCTGTCGCCTTCTATGACTCCTGTTACCTCAATTTCCGTGTCGGCGTATTTATACGCATTACCAATAATATTGTCCATAATTTGTTTGAATCGTAAGCGGTCTATTGTTAGCACACACTCCGGTAGGGTGAAGGGGCGTATCTTTTGCTTGTAGTCGGCGGCGCGGATATCTTCTTCCATTTCTATTGTTGATATTTCTTCGGGGGTTACCACTAGCTGGGTCAGTTCTTCTAGGGTTGCGGTGAACATGTTTGTTATTAGTTGGTCTATCTGGTCTATTTTGGAGATGATTACTTGCATTTCGTTGCTTTCGCCGTGCTTGGCCTGATGTAGCTCGGCCATGACTTTAATGGACGCGGCGGGGGTTTTTATGTCGTGGCTTAGGGAGGCTACCAGTTCCTTTTTGCTTATATTGGCCTGGCGTTCGTTTTCACGGGCTATTGCTAACTGCTCGCGCATGATATCGAAGCTTTCTGTGAATGCGCCGAAGCGGTTTTTTCTGTCCATCTCCAGTGGGTAATCTAAGTCGCCTGCGGCTACGCGTGTTGCGAAACGTTCTAGTTTTTTGAATGGGGTAATTATTGTTTGACGCTGGTATAGGGCGAAAATAATTATTACTATGGTTAGCAATGCCACTTGGATGTAGAATGTGCGTGCAAAACGCACGTGAGTGCTTGCTATTGTTTCTGATACCTGGCCGTGAAAAACAACTGAACCTATATACTGCCCGTCTATTATTAGCGGTACTAATGTGTCGCGGTTTTGGATATGGGTATGCAAAGAAGCCCCTTCCTCTACAAATGTAGACGTTAAGGGGCTTTCTGGTAACGTGATTGTGTTGGTTTCTTGCCAGGTGTTTTCTATATGTCTTACTATACTGTTTACTTCCAGCATGTCCAATTCGTAAGCATGTTCTGCTGTTCTAAAGGAGAGTGCAATGCCAGCTATTAGGACTACCCCGCATAGTGCTATAAACCATTTCATATGCTGTTTTCCTCATCATATACATACCCTACGCCCCACACGGTTTTTATTAGCGCGGGGGCGGCTTGGTCGGTTTCTATTTTTTCGCGTAAGCGGCGGATGTGTACGTTTAGTGTGCCATCACTTACGAAGGTATCGCCCCAGACTTGCAGAAATAGCTCTTCTTTTTCTATTACCCGGCCTTTGTTGTCTATTAGGTATTTTAGCAACTTGTACTCCATGTTTTTTAATTCCAGTGCCGTGCCGTCCAGTAGGATGCGGGCGGTTTTTGTGTCTATTTGTAGCCTGCTTGACTTTACTTTGCCGCCTTGGCGTTTTAGTATGGCTTTCACTTTAGCCAGCAAAACAGATAGGGAGTATGGCTTGGTGATGTAGTCATCGCCACCTATGGTTAGGCCCACTAACATATCCTCGTTGCTGGTGCGTGCGCTTACAAATAGTATTGGGATATCTAGGGTTTCGCGCAGGGTTTTGCATAGCGTGAAGCCGGAGTCTTGGCCTAGGTTAACGTCTAGTA
>Ga0123355_10013535_pt1 | contig 12708 bp, 7 predicted proteins | sample TergutEmb28metaG_3_FD_89872 | JGI IMG/M metagenome (GOLD analysis project Ga0123355, IMG submission 89872) | Embiratermes neotenicus P1 segment gut microbial communities from Petit-Saut dam, French Guiana - Emb289 P1 | ecosystem: Host-associated > Arthropoda: Insects > Digestive system > Gut ...
ACCAGAGCAATACAACCCATGAAATAACTCAACAAATAAGTCGCAAGCTCCTGAGGATGGATGTATTAACATCCGAAACATGTTGAGCATTAAATAATGAAATAATAAAGCAAGTGACATCAGCTCTCAAGATGATGCACGGTGCAATAAACATAAGATTCGTGTGTTATTATTCGGCAGTATGCCTACCACTCCACGCTGTTATATGTTCCCGTCGTCTCTCAATTACGCTGTTAATTAACCAAACAGTAGTACCAAGAGAAGCGTTCATCAGAACTTATATCGACACTGATGTCCCTATATCACCAATAATGTTTCTCTTTATCGACATTACTCTCATTCGACGTTACGTTGATATCAGCTCTTTAGATAGCACATTTGCCTACTATAATTTCATTTCACCATCACAGTGACAAGTAATGAGCCTAACGACAACTTAAATCGCGTTGTTAATGAGTACCGTCTTTGAATACGACAAAAGAACTCGAATGGAAAATATACGTGATTTTCTCATGGCACTGGTAATAAAAATTCCCGTTTATTTAAATAACACACAAACAAATACATATATATATATATATATATATATATAGATTATTAAAGAATATATATATATATATAGTCTTTAATAATCTAAAATTTACATTAGAACGCTTAAAACGCTCCTACATGTTTCGATCATCCTCAGGTTGCTTACGTTTTTCCTTGCTAAAGTTACAGTTTAAAACACTCAGTGATTTATTTCGTTATATTAATTTGGTGTTGTGGCAGCATGTCGTGTGTTGTGTGTGAGTCGTACGACTCAGTCACAACACACGACCTTCTGCCACAACACCAAATTAATATAACGAAATAAATCACTGATTGTTTTAAACTGTAACTTTAGCAAGGAAAAAAGTGTGCTCCCTGAGGATGATCTATGATCGAAACATGTAGGAGCGTTTTAAGTGTTTTAGTGTAACTTTAGATTATTAAAGACTATATATGTGCATTTGTTGGAGTGTTAATTAAATAAACTACAAAATGCACGGTGCAACGATAAAGATAAATTTCCCGTCTTCATGGCTGTGGCCGTACAAATTTGGACATCAGGCGGCAGGAGCGCACCGACTCCTCCGATGTGGTAGAAGAGGCGATGTGCTGTGCCATAACACACGGCTTCACATTCCAGTAGACAGTAGTCCTCGAAATTTACCGTTTTATATGCGACTTCGAAAAATTGCGAAAGGCGACTATTTGGTTCATCATGTCTGTCTGTCGGTCCGTCCGTCCGCATGGAACAATTCTGCCCCCACTTGAAGAATTTTAATAAAATCTGGTATTTGAGCATTTGTCGAAAATCTGTCGAAAAAGTTAAGGTTTCATTAAAACACCACAAGAATGATGGCGTTTTACATGAAGACCAATATACATTTTTGATCATTTCTAGCTCACTTTTTCGTAGAAAGGGAAATATTTTAGACAAACGTTGTAGAGAAAATCAAAACCAATATTTCTTGTTCGATAACATTTTTTTCTGAAAAATGTGCAGTTTATGAGATACTGTGTAAAAATAAAATAGAGGCAGTCAGACTACAGATGAGACTATAATACAGCGCACGGACGGACACACACTCACAATATGGAAACTTTTCGACGGCAACAAATATTACGCGAACGCCCCTCATTGTTGCGTTCTGTTTGTATTACCTCTATTGTTTGTAACTACAGTGATGAAGAAAATACAGAGCGGGCCACGAAAAAGTAGCCCGGGTCCTAGCATAGCGTAAATATACAAATTAATACAGTAGTCATATACTGAAAGGCTATACCATCATAGGAGATTTCTCTCCCCCCCCCCCTCCCGGGGAGGGGGGAGAGAAATTTTCTCTGGGGACACTTGAAAAGTACGGTATACGAATCAAATCCGCACACGATACAGGAACTGAAGGACATCAGCCACGCAGTTGCAGCCATCAAAATCACTATGTTACATCGGGTATACCTCAACATGGTGACAACACGACTGTTGACTAACTGTTCAAACACTACGCAATATACATACTAACGCCAAAGAGAATATCACAAGGACACGTGCAAAACGGAAAGCGGGCTACTTTTTCGTGGCCCATTCTGTATCTGTACACGAAATAATATAAATCCACCTTAAGGTGTAACTTTGTAATAATTGGTGCTTCTGACATGGAGTTTAAGTTTTGCGTGTGTGAATGTGACTGTGGAAATAAGTTCGGTGTACCAGGACACAGAGGGCCGGAGAACAGCAGACGGACCAAAAATGCCTCCCGTCAACGTGACATAAATCTGATCTGAGCACCGCACGAAAGTTTGCGGCACACCTCACAGAGAACACACTGCATAACTGTTAGCCCCTCAGTTACAATAATTGGGTTAAAGAAAACTATCGTTGTTTGATTCGAAAAAGAACGTTGCAGTCAAACGTTTATCTCCTACATGTGAGTTTATCCACTCTTGATATCGAATATCAGTGGGCGGGTTACAGCGTCTGTCCTAATTGAATGTGGTATGTTGTAAACGTAGTACTTCGAGATAAATAAATAAATAAAGCTGAGAACTCAGACTCAAAATATGTGTTCTGACACACGGCGATACATAATTCCTGCCAAGTGTTGTATGGCAGTGACAGTTGCGAAGCTCTGCAAGGGCTGTAACAGTACTGGTCTACTCTAAACAACGAGTGGTCATTAGAAGTAAACGGCCATTCAAGCCTCAGTCGGTCTTTCCCCTGGGATGACACCCTGATACCCGCTAGAGAGGATGTTTAGCGAACCCACAGCTGGTAAAGACGTGCTGCAAAAAAGAAAAATCCCTTCCTCTGCCACTTACTGAACACCGGTCGTTCAGCCAGTGGCATTTCTACTGTACTCACTGAGCTAACCAGTGCATATTGTACTGCCGTGTACTGTTGGTGTCTTCATTTGGCCCAGCAACTAGGGTTTCCTTATAACTGTTTGAATTATCTGCCTGTCACAATACGTCCTCCCAAATGTACGCGTCCACACCCAACCCCTTTTCAGCGTGCTCCCTGTTCTCATTCCTTCCCTTGTCCTAAGGATAATGGTTTGTGCAAGACAGATTTACGAGTAAGTGCAGACGGAACACTTCTTACTCGTGAATTGGATTGTTTCCATCCCATTGTGAACATGTAACAAATTTATTAAATTGAACCGTCTTTACACAATATACAAATAACAGTTGCAAATCTACAACTGGTTAATTAAGCGACATGTTTCGGCCTTTTTCGGCCATCATTTGGGGCTTACAAAAAAGATGGTGTTAATTAACCTTTTGGCGCCGGAATTATTTTTTTTTTATTTTAGCGCACCCTGTGTATAAAATGTGAATAATACAGGAACCAAATATGTTAGAATTATGAAACAAACTGCATTTTGAAGAGGAAAAAACGGAGAGTATATGCCATTTTTTTTAAATATTCAGTACCTATATGTGTTGAATAAATATATAAAATGAAAGGTTTAGAGGTTAGCGGTGCGGTACGACCACTATAGTCGTCATTAGGCGTCAAAAAGTTAAGGTACATTCGTTCGCTATACCGATGGGATCCCATGGTTAACATTGGTCTTTATGTCTTTTTAAAGATTATTTACTATTGGTTAAAAATGATATAATAAAATCCCATCGGTATAGCGAACGAATGTACCTTAACACCATCTTTTTTGTAAGCCTGGTGATGACTGAACAAGGCCGGAGCATGTCGCTTAGGTAGCCAGTTGTAGGTTTGCAACTGTTATATGTATGTTGGGTAAAGACGGTTCAATTTAATAAACTTCTTACTCGGTTCAGACATCTTGCAAAATTAAATCCAAGGTTATTTGTAAGTATATTATCAAAGGGCTGTCACTCTGGTTTGTCCGAAATTTATATAAACAGTATTAAAGACTTCAATTCGTCCGTAATGAAAACACGCCACAAAGTTTTGAGTACTGCAATTCATATAAATATTTGAAAAGTCAGTTAAACCCTACTTGAAAAATTGCGGTTCCATTGCACGGATCAAACGGTTATTATGTGCGGAGAAGATGATTGCGTGGATCGTGCTAAACTCACTAGTATATTTCATGAACAAATGTGGCGTTCTTTGATGTTAAAGCTGGTGGTACACAGAGTAACCATTCTGATGTAAGAGGGATTAATGAATATGTGATATGGATTGCATAAAATTAATTGCGACTTAGTTTATTGTAATTATCGAAACTTAAGATAGTACGTGATCAAAATATTTTTATTTATGTCACTATTAAACAAAAAATCTGGGACGGACTAGCCCATTTACCCTACCGACGTAGTAACTAATTTTCGGGGTATTGATCTATTGGCTTATAGTCCGCACGGAAACAGTGACGAAGACGTAGAGAAGTCGTGAAGGCAAATCTCCGGATATTCACAAACTTCCATAAAGGAGGAACAAGCATAACCCACTTATGTTCCGCCTCCTGTTACTGCCATCCCCTGGACACAGATCTTGACCTTGTTGTGAATAACGTGTTCAGTGTTCCACTGTCACGAAAAAAAAAAAAAAATCCGCTTATTCCGATTATGAATTAGGGACACACTGTAAGTAAAACGGTAAGGTAAAGTGATCCCATTACAGGCCGGGTGTGCCCCAGAGGATGAGTAGAGGTATAGCTCTACTCTTCCATGACCGCGGCACTAGAAGGGGGTGAGTGGTCAGCAGCATGCCCCGGCCGCACTTTACCCCCGGGAAGGACCCGGTACCCATTTTACAGGAGGCTGTGTGGGCCCCAGGGCCAGTCTGGATGGGCGGAAAACCTTGTCCCCACCGGGATTCGATCCCGGACCGTCCAGCCCGTAGCTCAGTCGCTATACCGACTGAGCTGACTACCCACACATACTGTAAGTACACAATTTTTATTGGCAACTCCATAAAGATGTAAGAAGAAATGAAATGAAAGCGTAAAGATTAATTTTAAAGACGTTGTTTTGTTTGGTGTTCATTGACTTCAGATGGATTAGAAGAGTTTGACATTCAGAGGACCGTGCGTTGTGATATATTATTGTAATGAATACCAATTGCGTGTATACAGTGTTGAGATACTCCTGATGATGGATAGGGGACCTGTCCGAAACATGTACAGTACTTTACTAAATAAATCTGAGAAATAGTGCATTTCATTGGCTTTCATTATAAGGATTAGAAGAGGTTCCAGTAGTTGGAGTTTTTGATAGGGTTAAATAAAAGGTCAGTAGAAGCCAATATATTTATCGATTATTGGAGCTTTGTTTAGCTTTACAGAAAGCGTTCCATCGGGTCATAAATTAGTATTTGCTGCAACAAATAGCTGATATATATATATATAGTTGCATGTTTTGCTGAGCTCAGCCAACAATTGTGTACCGTATTATCCTATATTCTGGAGGTGTTAGGATCGAATCTTAACCGAAAACACGGGTTCTTCTGAGATATTTTCTTAGTTTTGCTCGTTTCCTATGGGGAAATACTGAAGTATTGTATAGATAGGCCACGACCGCTTCCTTCTACTTCCCTTCCAATCGCCTTTCATTAACTCTTCTTCCGTCCGACGTTACGCAGTGTGCGATAATGTCTTTGTCTTAATCGCGGCAACAGAGTAGAACTTAACTGTTTTAAGACTAAAAATAAAAAAAACGTGAAGATATTCTTCTTCGTCAGGATGGTCCCTGACATCCGAAAGGACTTTGCTTTGTTTGCAGGTCTTATGGCCACTTCACCTACCACAAAACTCAAATGGTATTGACCGAGATCGCATGTCGGCTTCTTTGACGAGAGGAGGGCGACTAACCGACTGAGCCGTGACTCGGCCACGGAGATCAGAATGAATCTACCTCATACATAAAAATTAATTTCGTACCTCGAAGAGAACAGTCCATTACCATTATCAAACAATCGGTTTAATGGTGTAGACGTGTCGGAATATGATCGACGTTTCTTTAATGATATAACTACACTGTCTGACAGAATTCGGAGTTTTTAAAATTATAGTCAATGGTACACATTATTACCACTGGGCTTGAGACGATAAATATTTTCAGGTGTTGCTCCAGAAGAGTCTGACGTAAGGATAGAGCTGTGAGTAGGCTACCTGCACCACTTTTGTTCTCAGTTATATATCTGTTGTTATTGTAGCTATAATCTCCTCCCCTTTCTATTTTTGTGTTCATTACTTCCAAGCTCTATTTTCTCACTACAGCTTAGGCTTCCATCCGTGACCAGAGTTAGGAAGATACGTTTCCGTATTTTTTATTCACGTGAAGTTCCATTCCTTTTGGGGAAAAAAAGGTAATCCACCCTTATTTTATAGCATCGTTTATGTAAGCCTACCTTTACTGTTTCCCTGAATTAATTAATTAAACTCCACGACAGTAATATCTTGCGAAGGATTGGAACTATAACTGTAGAGTTTCTTAATCTGCAACACACTGTGCCTGGGAGATGTCGGTATTTAAGAAGACAATTCGAATAACGAATAAAGAGCTGTCGTTATCGATGAGAGAGGGGGGTAGTTACACAGTCAGTGTGCCCACTGTGGCTGTTCACTGTGAGAATGGTGTGACAAACACAGAGCGGAATGTTTTCTGGAAAAAACTGAAAGTTTTCGAATGTCGGTGTTGGTGTAACATACAATGAAAACGTTGTTTTAAAAGTTTCAGCTGTTGTTTCAGGGATTTTGTTTTAGATCCCCCCCCCCTCCGTCTCACACGCGCACACACACAAATATTGACAGTTGTAAGTGCGAAACTAGCAGAGGGAACTCATGATTACATAGTCCTGAAAGCTACATACAAAATCACAAGTATTATGCAGTTATAGTGTAAGAAGACTCCTTTGTAGTTCTCATCTTGAAAGCTTGTTCATGGACCGACAGGATGACAAGGGACGTGATGAAAAATGGAGCGCAGTGTGGCGCTGTAAGGAGATACCTCAGCGAAACGATGTTTATATTTTGTGGGCACGTCGCGACGTAAGGGGAACCCAGACTTACAGACGCCACGCTTCCATTTAAATTGTTTGTACGTATGTTCTGAAACATCAGCATGACATGTGACTCATTTTAGAACGGACGAGTTGCATATGGGCTTTTCGAAGCAGTAGACGGATTCTTACGAAACTTTGTCAGAGGAACTGAGAGTCAACCAATTACACTATTACCACGTGATAATTTTTTCATTTATATGGGTCTATATAAAAGTCTATAAAAGCTATCTTGCCATTACAAGTGTGTTTACCAATACAAGTGAAGGACTGACTTGTGCATATTGGACCGTGCATCATTGTGATAGTTGAAGAATAAGAGACCAACTTCATGTCACTATTTATTAAGTTTTATTTCACTTCTTCTATGCTCAACATGTTTCGGACATTAATAAATCCATCTTCCGGAACCTGCGACTTTTCTGTTGTATCACCACATTGGTCGTGTGTTCTGTAAAGATGGAGGTTTTTAGCATTAGTGTAAATTATAGTATATAGAGACGAATGCTTGATGTGATGTGTTTAGTCGCTTTGTTGTAGTTGGTACGCGTGTTTCTGTTGGTGTTGTCTGTTCTAGTATTTTCTGCTTATAAATTATGTGTTCTCATGTGTGCAGTGTGTTTTGTTGGTTGATTGGCGATGCTTTGCTAATGTACACTGGTGTTGTGAGTTTGATATTGCACCTACCTTGTTTCGATGTGTGTTGGAGTTTCGGTGTGGCTGGGTTGGGTTGATATCCGTGTAACAACGATTTTTATTTTTAATTAGATAAATAGTTTATCTGTCATAGACTAACAAACACAGACAGCAACATAACTTGACTTGTGTTTATGAGAAAATAAAACACCATTCGCCAGTTTCATCAAAATCTTTCAATCTGTCATCGTCACTGTGAAATATGACAGTAATCTTTAACTTCTCAAACAAAGTGTGAAAAAGAATTCGGAAACACTCTGAAATTAAGTTATATATATATATATATATATATATACACATACACACACACATACACACACACACACACACACACACACGAGGGGCGGCTGATAAGTAACGCACACAGTGAAATATTTTGCCAACGGAGCAAAGTAGCGATGCGCGCAGTGTGTTCTTGTAGCCACAACCCTCCTGCACAGCAGTACAAAGTTTCATTCCTTTCTCTACACCGGTTCTAAAGCAGTGCGTGTTAGCATGGAGTCGTGTTATGGTGGTATGTCAACGAGATTGAAGCAACGTGCCTCACAAGGCTAAGTATATCCTGTCTGCAGCCAGATTTATTTTGCATCTGGCGCAACTAAATTACAAGCAAAACGGAAGTAACAAGATAGGAAATGTATGTCTAAGGTAACATAGAGGCGCTTTCGGATCATTTCATCCTGGAAACTTATCAGATGGTCATACCATTTTACCCCCCTGTGGTCACGCTTTTGTTAATGTTCGTAATTGTGCACATGTTATGTAATTTTCTAGTCTGCGAGCCTGTTAACCATGTTCCATTGCAGGACGTATTATTGATATGTCTACATTGCTGGTGTTCAGTGTACCGTTTATACATATTCTCAAACATATGATTTCACATCGAAAAAAAGACACAGTCTTTATGTTTATTTTTATTGGCGCTAATTGACCCTTTGGAGAACAGAATTATTCTGACTTATGTTAGTTCAATGCCTTCTTCACAGTGAACTGACAACACCGCCAATTTAAAATCCAGTTGGTTAATTCTGCCAGTTCTGAGAACCATCCCGAGCACACAGATACTTTGTGAACGTAAAATGCTGGGTTATTGAATGTTAATCCTGGTGTTACACACACAGTAACCGTCGAGTTGGAAAACAGTGAGATGAGAATAACCGACATTGCTCGAAGAAGGATTAATGGGCCCAGCTGCACTGTTAGAAATGACTTCGTGCGGGAATCCAACTAAGCCGGTATTTGGGGGCGGCTTTGAGCGGTTTTGATAAATGTCCACCAAGTCCTACTTAAAAACTAGATAAAGGAAAGCTTGAATTACGAACGAAACAGACATAAGAGAAAGGGAGTTATTAACCCCCAATTCACCGTTCTTGAGAAGACAACGTGAATTTGATGGGATCATGAAGCGTTTATCGCCACTATATTTATTTGGGTTTATTTAACAGCTCGGAATAAACAGGTCTGGTTTCGAATGCTAAGGTGGTTAGTAAATGAACCAGAAGTGTTGTCATGGTTTAGTTTGAAGCAACGAAGGACTGAAGTGCGAAACTAGCCACAGTAAGCGTTATCCGGGTCAAAACTCTAACCAGGCACTGAAAGCAATAATACTCAAAACCTTATTTCTATAGTAAAAGCAACTAGATGCACCAACTGTCAACTGCTTGCTAGCATGCAGTTGGCGGTATCTGTTTGACATACGCTTGTTGCTGTATGTACAGTTTTGAACTCCTGATGATAGATGGAAAGACCGTCCGAAATATGTAGAGTATCATTCCAAAATAAAATAAATTTGATACACTGATGCATCTAGTTAGTTTTACTATAGAAATAATATTACGATGCACGGCCCTATGAGTCAGACTCAAAACCGTGTTGACTTAAGTTTCAGTTGCGCTCTAAATGTATAGACTATGATATATGTGGGTCCTGTAAAAGCGTCTGATGTGGTTCAGTTCAGTTCAGTAACTGGCTGCAGGGTTTGGCTGAATAAATCAAGTGGATTTTTTTTTTGTTTTAAAGTTGTCCATTCCGTGCATTTTTATATCAAAATACACCGTTTATTTCACCAACCGAAACATGTTGGAGGTGCTCCTTTAATATTGTATTAATTAATACTGTGCATTTAGTTGCTGTAATAAATGGCTTACTTTGAAATTGAGAGGATTTTTCTGGCCGTATTTCAAAACTGGTTCAGAGGCCTATCCTGTGGTTACGACCACACATGGAGGGGATTTATCCATAAATAAAGCGAACAGAACGTGAAGTTGACAATCACCCTCACCTCCAGGAAAGTTAGAGAACAAATGGGACTCTTCCTCCACTCTGCCTTACGCCATGGTGTGTTTTTTTCAGCATAGGCAAACTAAGTTTCTCTTGACAAGATTTTGGATTTCATGATCTGCCAACGTCTCGTAACAACCATGATATTATTATTGTTATTACTTTTATTACGATAATTAATACTTTTAATTATGCTAGGTGTAGGTACTAAAGTTTATTGTGTTCGTTCCATTGCTTTTTATCATATTTTATTATTTTCATGTATTCATTTTTGTGATAGGTTATTTCATGTATTGCATCTTATATTCCTGTGCCGTCTCTGTGATTGGCCTTTCGGGTGTTACATCGGTAAGCCAATAATAAAGATTTGGATTGAATTGAACGATGGTGTTGTGTCAGCACTCACACCTGCCATATCTTACTTCTGTTGTTGTGCTGCTTGACCTGTAATTGTGCCGTATTTGTGTATTTATATAGCTTAAAATGACCTTAATCCTACTCACAGTATTCAGGAACAAGCCATTTTTCTTGAATTTTTCACTGCAACAGGTACACCAGATGTGAATTTTCTTCTTGTCACCTCTTTGTAGTATGTGTATTAGTTTGAAGCTTGTTACTGGATGTATTTTTTATGTTTCTTGTGCTGCTCCTGTAACTGGCCTTACCGCTGCTGTGTGCTAGCGTATTGACAATATAGAATTTATTACTATTAGTATTATTTTAGAATGGTTATTTTATCGTCGTCGATTTCAGAAACAAAAACATTTATTGTACAGTCGTACCTAAAACCACAGATACGACTTGCTAACGGTTTATTTTAGTGGCTGACCAATTGTAAGAATATTACTGTCTTGACAGAAGGCATCCTGTTGTGCTACTTGGCATTATAACATGCTGAGAATCAAAATAGGCAACATAACTCTATCTAACATAACATCAGTGTCTTTGTTTCCCGAAAATGGCTAAGTACTTCGATTCATCTTATGTCATCATCAGACCAATAAAAATGTATAGTTCGTACAACTAACCTCTATTTGGACATTTTTGTTGGTCTTATGATAATTCGAAATGAGTCGAAACATGTCGCCATTTTATACTGTTATGTGGTGCGGCGGTCGTCCTGACCACCGACACCATTACATAGAAAGGGTGTTCGCTGCCACCACTTTGGACATTACTATGACGTATTTCTACTGTATAATATATTCTACGATACTACAACATAATACATAAATATACAACACTAAAGAAAGTACCATAACCCAATCAAAATCTACTTCTCCTACAGAAAGATTACAATTTCCTATAAAGGAATTTCCATAAGGAAAGTCTGATCACCTCAAATAAAACCAAATATAATCCGAATCATTTCTACACTTCAATTTGGTACAGAACAACTTAACCACGCTTATCTGGCACAATAATTAGCAACAAAGCCCACATATTATAAATTTTGCTCCTTCTCTGCTCCCCCAGGTGTCTGTCGTTACCGAAGGTCGCTTTACAAAACCACACCACACTTCTCAGCCAAAGTCAGCATTTCCTGCATTCACCTAGCAACAGTTTTCTGCAGCTTCAACTATTTGCTGTTGCTGTGTGAGTGATAGGTGATCTGGCCTTCCTGTTTGTTCGACTGGGAGATGCACCCAGCCGTCTTTAAAATACTACCAACATATACGAAATAGATAAAATGAAATGAAACAGAATAAAATAATAAGCATGGTGGTGTGGACTCTTTTGCGTTTCTTCTTATTAATAATTTTGAGAATATTACATTGGACGTTATCCATTTTGTGAAGTATAAAGGGAGATTATCTCGAGTTAATGGATTCTCTAGAATAAATTTTGTAATACTTGAATCAGTTTGGCCTGACATTGGCAGCGGCACCCTCTTATGAGATGACGTGTAAGACTGTATTAATAGTGCCTCAGGCAATAGGCGGGGTATAACATACTGCTCCTGTAGCCATACAAATGGCAAATCTGCTCCTATCCAGTTCACTTCTTCATGAACGTGCTCAAGCCACATGTTCTGATACAGCATATGCGTTCCCCTTTAAAATGGAATGGCACTGGTATCGTGTTGGCTTGGATCCGCGATCTCTCCGTTGGGCAGGCGGACCACAGTTTCCTTTTGGCACTAGTTCACTTGGCCACAAACCGGCCTTCCACCTCAGACCTCCTCAAGTTGGAGGGACGTACAAGAAATTCAGGTTAATCAGTGACACTTAGTGCGAAGTAGCGAATTTATTGTGAGCCCGATGTAAGCTTACCGGCGATTAATTTCAAAGACTGTGATACAGTACGTGTAAAGATCGGAGGAAGCGTACAGCAGCATGGAAGAGAATTTTAGTTGGAAAACATAAAAAGAAAGTGCCACTAGCAAAATTAAGGGTAGTTGGGAAGTAGTGGAATAGATTTTGAAGAGTAGAGTCTGAAAATGTGGACTGGATTAATTTTGCTAAGATATGGACAAATGATAGCCTTCTGTGAACTCGTTAATATAGTGGGATGTGACGTCACATCCGAGTAGACTTTAATGTTGAGGAACACCGCTGTGATAACCTCAAATCTCTCATGATAATGAATTCTCGGGATCTATAAAAATAGGGTATTTCCTTGACAACTTAGCAACTGTTATTGTCACAAGACTGGATATATTTTTTTAGTGGTAGTCTGTCTTACGACAGGTCCAAAGCCTCTTCCAAATCGAGCTCTCCACA
>Ga0123355_10013536_pt1 | contig 12708 bp, 14 predicted proteins | sample TergutEmb28metaG_3_FD_89872 | JGI IMG/M metagenome (GOLD analysis project Ga0123355, IMG submission 89872) | Embiratermes neotenicus P1 segment gut microbial communities from Petit-Saut dam, French Guiana - Emb289 P1 | ecosystem: Host-associated > Arthropoda: Insects > Digestive system > Gut ...
ATAAATAAAAAATCATCTCTTATAACCATAAAAGATCTTCGTACTAAGTCACACATATAGGGAAATCACAGACAACTGAAACACAAGGATACAAAGAATATCTGTAAGTATTACTTGAAAGGGAAGTCAAAGGATTTACTACAATGGGGATATCTACAGACACAAGCAGAAGAGTACATGGGTTTTTGTTTTTTATGTATTTTAACAGCTCTGGCTTTCCATAATTCTGCTCTTTATGTTCTGTAACAGAAAATGGCACAAGATACAAGAGTTCCACTCAATTACTATGCCGTATTCCATTGCATCCAGGAAACCATACCAAAAGGTACACAATTTGGAGTAATTTAAACAGTGCACCTAGGAAAGAAGAGGTTAATTTTCAGGTTACAAAGACATTAAAGCAAAATTAAAATACATCATTACAGGACATGAAATTGTAGATGTAGAAATGATGTTCAGTGTGCTGTAGAATATTGTGTATTCTAAGTACGCAATGTCAATATGTTTTTTTTCTAAAAGACAAATTTTCAATAAAGAAACACATCCATCTTTTAGGGTATATTTATATACCTCACAATGAAAGACAACCATATGATTCCAGAAAACCAGAAACTTATTAGAAAAACATGTAGGTAGCAAGCACAGGAATCAAGAATTATGAACTGTTTGTACTGCATATGCCATGTCTCATGGTCAGACCACCTTCTTTCTATTTTTTGGGGGGGGGGAGTATAGATTCAAAATTTATTTGGAATTCTAGGTTAGAAGCATTAACCTGAACACAGTCACACATAGCTACAAAGTCAAACAATAAAGTTCCAGGCCTCGGTCTATAATGACATACATATATGAATAAGAAAATTGTTTCATTTTCCATCAGCGTAATCTCTCTTTTTGACTGTAACACACTTTTCATGTCTCTCTAACGGTTGCACAGAACTTACTAAAGACATCCAGAGAAATGGCATTTAGTTAAGTAGTTGTCTTCTTGATATACAGAAATCTTTTTCCTCTTGGAAGGCCATTTTCACATTTGAAAATGGAAAAATGTTGGCTGGCACAGTCAGGTGAATAAGGTGGATGGCTAAACTCCACCATGCTTCGATTTGCCAGGAAGCACTTAACTGTTACATTAGATAAATAGAGGCATTGTTATGCAAAAGGAGCCAACTGCCTTTCTCTCAATATTATGGCCTCAGTCCTAAAACTACCCTCATTAACCTTTTGAGGACCCCTGCACTGAATTCACCATTCAATGTTTTTCCATCAGGCACAAATTCAAACCCTGCTCATAAAAAGTGATAACGATGTTTTGATCCTCATCTGTTGCAAGTGAAACTCTTTTGGACATGGTGATGATTTCTCCATTGTACACTCCGATTTTGTGTTGCACGAGCACATGATTCATCTCCAGGAATGCTGCAATTGAGAATGTATGGACAGGTCTGGAAGAAGTTTTCACAGGTTCCTACTCATCCATAAGAATGTGTGGAAAAAACCTTGCACAGATCTTCCTCTTTCCAAATCTTGGTGAAGAACTGGACCAGCTGTCTCCCATATAATGTACAGTTTTCTCCGCCAGTTATAGGGTCGACAGTATCCAAACATGTCACAAATTTTGCATCCCTTTCCAGATTTTGAGCAGTTATTGTCTACCCACTTCTTGGGTCATTTTGAGGGTTTATGCATCACCCTCTGGACTTTTTCAACCATTTGAAAATATGCACACATACACAGCTTCATTTTCATACAGTTTCAAGCATTTTATTATCATAGCTGTTTGCCCCCAGGTTTGAAACAAAACTTATGTTTGTTCAATGCTGCGTGACAACAAACAAGAGCACATCTATGCGATGGATGCTGTGGATAAACTGTTTGAGCTGCAACTTTCCTTTCACTAATCCCTGGTAGTCATAACACGAACAGAAACTGGCTAGAATTAGTTCATGCCTCAAAGCATACTTGTGCAATATCATTAGTCCCAAAACTTTACTGTTTGGCAACATAAATAATTTTGGAATTCTTGAGTAGTGGAGTAAGATCTCTAGGTTAATCACCCATATTTTTAGTGTATATTTTTTATTATTCCTCCCTTCTAACTGCATTAAACCAAATAACTGCAATTTATTGCATCTCAAATATTTTGGAATGCCATACAAGATTTTGGTTTGTTTGTAAATGAAATTATTATATAATATGCACCCTGTAATGATGTAATTGTGGAGTTTACTATGGTCCACATAGGACATTTTAGTTTGCTGTCTCCTACATACACCCCTCCAACATTTGTGCCATTACGTTGGTCCATTTCTTATTATGATGTGTCATTTCTAGGTGGAAATGAATTGAAAACAATTTGCCTCATTTAACATCTTTAATGTTACAGACTGTATTATAGTTAGTGAGGGAGCGAACACAATGGATATTGGACGCACAGTACTGCTCAACCAATTACCCAAACACAGATTGGATGCAGGTATAAACATTTAAATTTTATTAAAGGGGTATAGGGATTTTAAATCTGCTGTTACTACGGAGATGGTGGTCCTATTGCAATTCAATGATAACAGTTTATCATCAAGGCACAGAAGACTTTCAATTTCAAGGTGTGGTGCAGCTGGTGCCCATATTTTAACTCAGCCAGCAGGACTGAATATGTGCAATGGTGCATGAATGCATCACACAGTCAAACAATATTAGCAGTGCAGCAAGTTAGATGTTACAAAAAATTCATACTTTTTCAGACTGAGTGCATACTCAGCAACATGGGCTATATGAAGACACTGTATAACTACGTAAAATGTTTAACACAACAAAGCATTTTCATTCCTTATGTGTGTTTACAGACTAACTTCCTTGTTTGGTGCTTCAGCACATGGAAAACTTTACCTTGAACTTACTGCATGTGAAAAGGTACTTTATTTTGTGGTTAAGAGATTTACCTTTACAAGTATTCAGTTACATAAAAAACAGCGAGTTTAATATATAATCAGCTCAGTAATTCAATATTTTCATTTGACTGTAGTAACACCCACTGAGTGAAATAATACCGTAAGTATCAAATATCTAAGAACATTCTCTGGTGGTATAATGCTGTTAAATATTCCATATTTTGTAAAGAAACATAATGCCAAAAATTAGTGAAGACAGAAGCAAAAAACTTCAATGTATCTGCTGTCTTGAGTAACTTATGCTGTTTTGAAGAAATATGTATAACAAACTCATCAGGATAAATTATATAGGAACTTGGTATAGGCCTGGAATTTAAAAACTGTGGGCATAGGAGGATGTAATTTTTAAACTGAACCGACATTATAAAGATGGCACAATAATTGGCAGAGCCTTGTTGATATATTTGGATTGTCTTTTACTGCTTCTGGTTCCGATGCTTCAAAATGTACAGACTTTATACAGTTTAAAACATCAGTATGGATATTTTATACAGTTAGAAGGGGAAAACTCTATGTACACAGACTGCAACATTAAAGAAGTTTTGGCTTCTTCATTCACCTGAATGAATGTAGTTTTAATCTCTTAATGCTAGTCAGAACTTCTAAAAACTGTCACTTTTTTAATCATAAATAATTTAATCCCCTCTGAAGGATGCAATTCTTTAATACTTTTTTCTCAGAGCACTCTGACTTAAGGTTTACTTGCTGGGCTAAATGAGGAAGAGAAGTTCTATCTGTAACTCATTACAATTAATGTGGAATTTGTAACCAAAATGAAAGAATTTTGAAAGGACATTCATAACACTACTTTCTCCATCCTTGCAGGAACATTTGGTACTATGGGAGTTGGGCTGGGTTTTGCAATTGCTGCAGCACTGTGGTGTCAAGATCACGCACCTCACAAGAGAACCATCTGTGTAGAGGGTGACTCTGCCTTTGGATTTTCAGGCATGGAGATAGAAACAATGTTCAGGTCAGACAAGATCATGAGTGACAGCAAAGAATATACAGTTCAATCACACCATATGCACATTTAACTTATGCAAATTCAACTACATGTGCTCAAAATAAATAAGATAAAAAAGAAATAAAAAACTATGTATGTCAATAGCAGGGCAATTCCACATGCCATGCCATGCAGACAGTGTAATAATGGAGTGAGTATGAGCCCCTGATGCCTGTCTCACTTCCTGCACGTATCACATACTGTGTCTTGTCGACAGTGTGTACATCATGCTGTGCTATGTACATACACACAATAGCATGTACTTCATGCAAGATTTGAGGGATTATCAAGGTTCATTCTGACTATACATGACTTTAGGTTTATGTACTTTCTTTGGAACATAACCCCTGCATAAAATGCAGCTGTACTTTAAAACATCTACTGTAGTAATATGTAACATCCACACAAACACACACACACACACACACACAAGGGTCAATACATGTTGGCTTAGTTTGCAAGTTAGACAAAAATTCCCCTCATGAAGTACTGTCCTTCAAGAGAAACCACACCAATCCACAACACTGTCATTTCTTTTTACCAGACTACTAACCACCACCTAACATACAAAACATAAAACCGGTCTTCCATCCCCTACAGTTGGATTTGCATCATGCAGAATGGCTATTAATATCTACCTGTCTATAGCATATGCAGGAAACAACTTCAGAAGCATTGAACGGATATTCATAACATTTTCAACAACGGAGATTCCAACTAAAATTCTTCGACACACTACTAGTATGGTAAACAGAGGACAACACTGACACTTTACATGAGGACCTACACATGTTTCTGCATGCATCTTAAGCTGTATTTGCAGATTTAATACAGTGCATCTTGAATAGGAGAAGTTCATACACAACTTACAAAACAGTAAAGCAAAATTAAAATACAGCATGCTTGGACATAAATGTATGGATGTCATAATGATATTTAAAATGCTATAGTATAATTCTGTAATAAGAGTGCTCAATGTGTATTTTCTAATAGAAAAATGTTCATTATTGCTACCATGTTTTATTTGTGAAATATTGATTGAATGTGTCTTAAAATGAGACAATGTAAAAACCAAGGAAATGAAGACATGAACCATAAGATTCCGGAAAGTTAGAAATCTTATTATGGACCAGCAGACAAGTGCACTTGTTCAGCCATGTCTATAAACAGTGAAGAACATAAAGTAACTGGTTTTCTATCATTTGCACACCCTCCTGGTTTAGTGAAAACTCACTAAACCAAGCCATCATACAACTGTGTCAGAAAATGACCAGTCACAGATGTATGGGGGAAGTAAATTAAAGCTGCCTCTGTAAAAAAATCAAGGGTACATTCTGTCCAGTGTCTCGTTGTGTCAATTTATAATTCTCTTTGTACTCTGATGTCATATCTTTAAAAAATGTGCAGTTTTTAATGACTGGTAAATATGTGTAGGAACATGAACAGTAAAACTGTGAAAAACATTCTGGCTTATTCAGTCACTGTGTAGTAATCACATAAGTTACTGAAAAATTCTGAATGACAAATTTGGGTCTTGATTTCCCTTGCACTGGTGGCTGTGATGTTATGCACTGGTAATGATGGAAAAGTGGCATCAGTTTGAGTTTGGACATCCTGTCACATTCATTATCTCCTGCATATTTTCTTGCACAAATAATTTAATTTCATAAAGTTACACAGAAATTATAATGTGATTTCTAATGAACCAGGTACAAATTACCTATAATCATCATCATTGTCAACAACAATGGAATCTACAGTGGTTTTGATGAAGAAACATTCAAAAGCATCCAGATGGACGGGAATGTAACAAAAGTGTAAGTTTCATACACAGTTTAGATGACACACTTTTGTGATGCATGTTATTTATGTTTGGTTTATTGAATGACACTTGTCACTAGCTCAGACTATATAGCATTGATTAAATTCATGACACTGTACAGAGGTTTGTATATGGTGCAGATTACGAACATCTGACAGGAGGATTTTAAAACACAGAAATGAGAAAGGGATATTCAAGATGTGATATTCCATGATATTGCAAGCATTACCATTGGCATTACCATTCTGGGTAGTACTTAAGCTTCTTACTGCAAGCTATGCAAGGACTATCAGCAAAAAATGAATAGATGTATGGACTTTATGTTTTGTTGACTGTGCATCCTGTATAATCTTGTAAATAAAGTGAACTTGGTACACAATTTTCTTAGTATGTTTCTTTTCTCTACATGTTTCGGGCAACTATGTGCCCATCATCAGGAGAAATAACTGTACCTATGTGACACTTGGTATTTGTCACTCTGTGTGGATGACTGCCTGGTATCCAGGGTGCACCCTGCATACCAGGCAGTCATCCACACAGAGTGACAAATACCAAGTGTTGCATAGATACAGTTATTTCTCCTGATGATGGGCACATAGTCGCCCAAAACACGTAGAGAAATGAAATAAACATACTAAGAAAATTGTGCAGCAAGTTGGCTTTATTTACAAGACATATGGACATTTGTGTGACATCAGCAGAACACAGTGTTGAAGACGAAATACCACGTATGGCTGTGCAGCGTCCTATATGCATATTATAAGTTAAGATGACACCTGAAATGAGACGTTAACTTTTTAAAGCACACGGTTACTGTATGTACCACTGGTTTTAATATGGGGAAGTGGAGGGACTCTGCATTTTGCATTGTGAATGTATTTGTATGTTCTACATGATCCTCCAAATAAACAGCAATTATTTCACTAAACACTATTAAGCATTCAGTCTTTGTAATGAAGACAGAATGTGTTTACTGTGTTGTAGAAACTCAGTTTTTAAACACTGTTTAAGTTTAAGAGATTAAAGGTCTATTCCAGTTTGGAGAACATAAAATTTGAAACATGTTCCTTGTAATTTTCCAGCCCTCATCACATTGTTCATACTTTTAACTGTAGACCGAAATTGTTGTCACAAAGCTAATCAACAGTGTAGGCATGACACAACAGTCATGAAGGATATTGGTAGCAAGGTTACTGCCAACACTAGTCATAAATGATACTGCTAGCAATGTATGATCAACACCCCATTCATAAATAATAATGTTAGCAAAGCTAACATACAAATCTACTGCACAGAAATACATGTAAATCATAGCCCTTATATTCAATAAATATGTAATATATTGATATATATTTCAAACAAAAACTGTAGTGTATCTTAAACAGAAATATATTTTATGTCACACTTATATGGTGTGACATTTTTAGAAAAATGCTAATTTTTAATGAAAAATCCTATCAAGCAGGGGCAGAGTGCAGTAATATAACCAAAAATGAACTTGCCTGATCACATCTGGAAGAGACCCACCACAGTTCTGAACTTCTTCAAACATAATTGTGTGAATAAACATGCAATTGGACAGATGTATTCACTTACTATGCTCTTCCTGCAAAGAACATGCAAAAGTTTCAATTTTCATGCATTTCTATAACCAAGTTCCCACACAAGTATTTTTCATGTTCTATCTGCATGTCTGTGAAGATATTATTGTGAGTTTTTATATGATAAATTGTGAACAGGACACCACCAACATCACTGTCAACAAATGTCCACTATGAGAAGATGATGGAAATGTTCAACAACAAAGGACACTTTTGTGTCAACATCCCTCAACTGCAAAGGGCACTTCAAGAAGCTCTGAAGGTAAATCCTCCCACTCTTTCCTCAAAACTGAAGTATCTGCATGTAAGTCATGACTTTGTTCCCACATGACCTTCTGTGGAACAGTGCTCATCAGAACTTCTTCTGTTGTCATGGTTTCACTCAATAAAGGTTTAAAAACACTACTCAATGACAGTAGGCCATATCCCACTAGATGGTGAGTGACAACTAACATTCATTTTACTAACAAGACAAAAAGAAGATAGCTTTTAGGAAGGTGGCTAATTATTTATCAGGACAGATGACCAGATAAGGTTTCTGTTGATTAAAAGTGGATGTGCATCTCCTTTCCTGCAACTATAAAACCTATAGGAAATGTGCTTGCAGCATTCCTGTAACGTAACACAGTATTAAATCTGCAGAATATGAATTCCACAGAAAGATAAATTACGAATTACTTCTAATGACAAAAATTGAGTTTTGAACTTGACTAAGACCATACTGCCTTCCATACATGCTGCAAATATATTTTACTGAAAATACTGTGCATTTTAAAAGCTTAAAATGATAAATTAATGGTTACCTCTACAGTTCATAAGACACTTCATCAACATACAAAAATCACTAAAAATATTAACTGCTGTTTAGAAATATATGCAATTTGGTGGGTGCACAATTTAACAAGGTTCACTAAATTTTTAAAGATATATCTAGAGATCAGGTGCTCCAGCACTTACACTAAATATGAACAGGTCACTGGCTCTTACAAAACATAAAGACAGTGATATTCTGCCATCCTGTATCATTATGAGATAAAAAAAGTCAATTTTGTGCCCATAATTTTGAAAGAAAAAGAAATAACTCTTATTTTAAACAACTATGTGGGTATGTAGAACACTGACATTAAACTTTACTGTGGTGTATACAAAAGAATGTATATTTCTTACAGAAATATATATACCGTATTTTGTTGCATAATGGAGGGATCATGTCTTACTGTGCAATTAGGAGAGAGGCAAAGCCCTTATATTTAATGCATGCCATTCATATATAAGGACAAATAGAAAGTTTCATCCCCAGAGTCTGAAAAGGTGACCAGCAGGTATAAAACTGAAGCAGGCAAGTGGAAAGACATATCTGTGCCCTGTTCAATTAGAATTATCTGCGACTATTAAGACACCATGTGATAAAGAGCACAACCTTGCAGCTGCGCAAATGGAACAGTAACATGCAAAAAAATGTGACAGGCATAATATGGACAGTTTAAATTAATAAAAAACAGTTATATTTTGTTACCAATTAATGCCACAGGTAACAAGATAATTGGAGATAATTTTTAATTTTTCGTACAGGCGTGATGGACTCTGTACGTGAATCCTTGCATAAATCATGCATCCAGGTTGTCCATTACAAAACTGTGGAGAAAATGTGTGTGAATTACCTGTTGAAGTATGGTGTTACAGTTTGCTTCATTTTACAGTTTCCTTTCTAGGTGCTTAATGTGAAAATTGTAAAACAGGCTACATACTACAAAATTTAGAATAAGATGTGTGGCTTGTGTCTTCACTATGGATAGGTTGAACACTACTGTGAGAAACAAGTCATTTATATACAATAAGTTGTCTTAAGGGCCCCACACATGGTCAAACAGTTTGCGCAAACACAGGCTGTTGCGCAAACTATTTGATCATGTGTGGTGTGATTTGACTATTTGTGCAACAGTTTGACGGTTTTCAAACAGGTTTGAATTTTGTTGTGCAACAGTTTGAAGCATGTATGGACATGTTGGCGAGCTGTTGTAGTACATCACCAGTTCATCACTGATTCTCATACCGCTGTAAGTTCCAATAATTCACCGAATGTCGACGGACACATCCGCAAATAGTTCTTGTAATCAAGGTGAAGACAGTTCGAGTTCTGTAATTAGCTTACTGTGCCTGAATTCACTTCTTCTTTTTAACCAATCTTTTGTCCAAATACTCCTTTTCCTCTTCTGGTATATGGTCTCCTCCTCCATTGCATAAGCAAGAATAAGTGCCAAACAGGCAGCTTTGGACATGTTTTCGCTATTACATTTGCCAAGAGACTGAAGTTTGCGCAAACATATCGTATTGTGTATGGACACAGTCTCTTGTTGTACAATACGCTGTTGTGCAAATTTGTTTGACCGTGTATGGGGCCCTTTACTCATATAAGTTGAGGATGTTGGAATGTGAAAGTATAGATCAAGACTGTTGCTGTTTCAGGTGACAGATATGCCCAGTATCATCAATGTGATGATCAGCCCGTCAGCTGATCGCAAGCCACAGACCTTTGCTTGGCTCACTGAATCCAAACTCTGAAAATGCACCAAGGGTCACATAATGAGCAGCAGAATTATAAACATACAGAAGGAATAACTGTCATAGAATTAATAAATTTACTGTACATTTAACATACAATTTTTCAGGTACAATAAATAAATTTAAAAGTGAAAAATGAGAAAAATGCAGTATGAGACCAGCAACATATTCACTGCAAGCAGGAACAGCACCATACTTGATCAACTTGTAAGATATCAGAGATGAACAAAGTCCTCAGTATGAAGTCTGCATTGAAGAATCCGAATTCTCAGGCCAGGGGAACTGACTCTTACTGATAGCTCTTCAGGTCAACAGATACACCAAAAGTCAGATCTATTCTTGCATGTTTTCTCCACAAATACATATCTGTTGTCTTAACAGTTTCATCTTGAGGGCCAGTTCAAACCTGGGTGCCAATGATTCCATCCCTGATTTTAACTAACATCATGTGTATTTTTCAATATAGTATCAGTTTCTGCCACTGGTTTTTCCAATTTTCTTATAAAATGCTTATTTACATCAAGTCATCTTCATTTTTCTGAGTATTTCACCACTGAAAAGATAAAACACTCTCTTTACATACTTCTGAGTTCCTGATGCTGCACATTTGTATGAATGTTCTATAGTAATATGAAAATAATCTTTAACTGTGAGGTTTTAGGTTCTCAAGATGGTGGCTGAAGATTACTGTCTTATGGGACGTGATGCCAAACTATGTGGCATCACAAGAAGAATGTAATCTTCATACTTTATCTCACATGCACAATAATTAATATACTAACAAATACTTTATAATTTTCTATTCCAAGTGAAATATATGAGAAAGTGGAGAACACTTATTGAATAAGGACTAACAAGTGATTTGATTAAAGGTACACTTTTACGGGGTATATGTTCTTTGAATAAGCCATTCTTTTGCCTTTTGTGTACAGACATTTAAATGTAAGGTTTCTGCTGCTGGATGCAGCACTGTTCAATTTAAATGTCCAATGTGAAACAGTGTTTTCCCTTTTAGAGGAAAAGGGTGTACATTTAATAGAATGTTGCCATGCTGATCTGTTAACGATTAGCTGAAAAAAATGTATGACCTACAGTAGTTCACAGAAACACTCATTCTGGGGTCCATGCTGGAAATTAAATGCCAGGCACCAAATTTGTTAACTACAACACAAAACTATAAGAATGTGTATTTTTAGATCTATGTATAAATAAAGTAATGTATTTACTTACTTACCTAATTTACTGAAGCAAACTCTCCTCCTCCTCCACCTCCTCTTGCTCCGTTGTCAGCACAATATTCAGAGCAGCAAAAAGAGGCACAAATGAGTCTTTTGCCTGAAAAGGCCAAGTAACATGAAGCAGTGCAGACTGTTGTTTTAATTCAATATGGTAATTACCTAACTTGAGGTATGTGTGTGTGTGTGTGTGTGTGTCAAGAGGTGGGGGGAAGGGAACAACCTGCATCCTTTGTTTTTCAGTTTTAATCTATAACTTGGCAATGAACAATATATAATAATGTTTCATGACAAAAGCACCAAGTATGTGTTACAGTACTAATGGAACAAAACAGTATAATTAGGCTACTGAAAGCATCCATTCTCTCCTGTGTCTTTCTTTTATGTATTAGCCTTTATACTGTTTGAGCCTATAATATTACAACCACATGGAGCGAGGTGTCCTTGCTCTCTCTGCATTGCCAATTCAGACATTAAAAATCTCCCAAACTTACTTCCTGATTGCATCATACTGATTTGCTGTCTGCACACTACCATGTTACTGCACATGATATACTTCAAGGCAGTCCTCTATGTTGTCTCTGTATGCCAAAGTGCTGACTTTGTGGATGTGATGCCACACAGTCTGGTAGAAATGTGCTGTTATTTCAGAGGGTTCTACTGCCTTCATCATCAGAGGGCAAATAATAGCAGGGCATATGGGATCTTATGAAATACTGGCACTACAACTAATACTACCACTACCACTACCACCACCACAACCTCTGCCCAATACTGTTAATTGCACTGTTTGTCTCACCTTCATCACAGCACTTCCAAGCCTACCATTAGGATGGGTCAGTCGTTTGATCTCAGCCAGTTCCAGTAAACTAAAACAAAGAAGAAAGGTGTATAAGTAATGGTAAAACGGTCACTTTATGGCTTTCCTCGGTCCTTTCGGGCAAATAACACGATAACTACAAATGACACCTCCACAGTCTTCTTCTGTGCCCTTGACAATAGTCAGTGATCATCCTACCATTTGACATTAAAATGAAATAAAATATATACTTTGTCAAACACAACTATTTTATACTTTATTAATTTAAATAATGGCGACTAGTTTCGGCCTATGCAGGCCATCATCAGGCCAAAATATTTACAAAAACTTAAATGCAGATGTATACAATGTATTATTTGTCAATGTCATGGGATCCCATTTACAATCGTGTAGTTTTTTACAATTAATGCCCGCTGTGGTTGTGTTGTCTATGGTAAGTTTAACATAAATATTGCATATACACTGTTAAAATTTTAAAAATTATTATTGGTGATACTAATTGTAAAAGTATATAGGGGGTACACAGTATAAAATCTTACAAGGATATGATGTGTGTGTGTGTGTATGCATGTATATATATATATATATATATATACACACACACACATATAGCATAACTTGTACTGATAGGCTTGTTGTTCAGATTATTTTCTTCGGGTGCTGCAGATTACCAGATTACTTATTTATTGATCTAATCTGTAGCGGCCGAAG
>Ga0123355_10013537_pt1 | contig 12708 bp, 14 predicted proteins | sample TergutEmb28metaG_3_FD_89872 | JGI IMG/M metagenome (GOLD analysis project Ga0123355, IMG submission 89872) | Embiratermes neotenicus P1 segment gut microbial communities from Petit-Saut dam, French Guiana - Emb289 P1 | ecosystem: Host-associated > Arthropoda: Insects > Digestive system > Gut ...
AAGCAACGCCAGCGTCCGTCATTCCGGGCTTGACCCGGAATCTACACGCAACAGCCCTCAACCAATCTTCACCACCGTCAACCCCAATTCTCTGCTTGTAGGCACAAACATGGCTCACTTCCACGTGATAAACGGCCGCATTGCCGCGGCAATCATAGTAGACGACACCCGCCCCGCAAACATCCGCGTAGTTATAGGCACATCCAACTTCGCAGGGCTGGTGCACGAAAGCATAACCATCACCAGCACCGGCGATTTCACCGTAAGCAACGGCCATTCCGCCACCCCCCGAACAGAAACCATCTCGGCTGGCCAAACATTCACTGTAAGCCCCACACAAAACGCCGACCTATGGGGCGGCCTGCGCCTATACATTGCCCCAACCGACCCCGCAAACCACCGCTTGGAAATTGTAGGCCTACAGCGCAACTGGCCAAGCGGCCAAAGCCCACGGTATCGCGGCGTGTTCGAAATTTCGCATTACAACGGAGGCGGCTTTCTTATAGTAAACGAGCTGTGCATCGAGGAATACTTGTACGCCGTTGTACCAAGCGAAATGCCAACCGCCCACGGCTCGGAAGCCGCCAAAGTGCAAGCCATAACAGCGCGAAGCTTCGCACAGCACCAGTTTTACCAAAACGCGTTCCGCGCATTCGGCGCGCATGTGGACGACTCGGTCATAAGCCAAGTTTACAATAACATCCCGGAAACGGAAATTTCAGTGGACGCGGTAAACGCCACGCGCGGGCAGGTGCTAACCGTGGACGGGCGGCTTGTTATTGCCAATTATTTCTCCACATCTGGCGGCACAACCGCCAATTTTGGCGAAGTATGGGCGCGCGGCACCGAGTTCCCGAGCGAAACGCCAACCCATTTGCGCTCGCAGCCGCAGTTTTATGCCGACTTCGACCCCGGCGATTTGACGCAAGAAGAAAACGCCGACGCGTTCTTCCGCCGCAATGACATCCCAGCTATCGACAGGCAGTTCCCGTGGTTCCGCTGGCAAACAACGCTTACTGCCGCCCAGCTCACCGCCGGTATAAACGCCAACATAAACACGCGCCAAGCCGCCAACCCCGCCATGATTCAAGTCCTTGACGCATACGGCCAGCCCACAAACGCCGTAGTACAAAGCATAGGCCAGCTAACTGGCTTGGAAATTGTGGCGCGCGGCCAAGGCGGCAACATAATGGAAATGATTATGACCGGCACAGAAGCCGCCGTGCGCGTGCGCACCGAATTTAATATTCGCAGCTTGCTAACCCCCGGTGCCGCGCCCGTAACGCGCCCGGGTGGCAGTTATGTAACAAATTTAACACTGCTGCCCAGCGCGTTTTTTACAATGGACATAGAAAAAGACACCAATGGACACATCGCCGCCGCTACTTTTATTGGCGGGGGCAATGGCCATGGTGTCGGTATGAGTCAAAACGGGGTGCGCACTTTGGTGGAAATGGGGCTAACCTATCGCGAAATAATTGCGCATTATTACCCGGGCGTTATTGTCTTGCCCTAGCCCTAGCATCCGCCGCGCTGTGTTCTGGATAACTTCTGGAAAAGTAATGTTCGCCCGTATCAAAATGATACAAAACAAAGAATAAATACCCGTGGTCGGTAGGGTTAAGCACCGCCCGCATTGCAGACGCGCCGGGGTTGGTTATAGGCCCCACCGGTAAGCCCATGTGTACGTATGTGTTAAACGGCGTGTCCACTTGAGTTTGCGCAATAGACAGCCTTTCCGGCGGGTCGTCCATTGTATATTTCACGGTAGAACACATCCCAAGGTGCATATTTGTAGCAATACGATTGTGAATAACCTCGCTAACCATAGGCCGCTCATGCGCTAGACGCGATTCCATCTCGATAATGGACGCCATGATAATTACTTCATCAATCGTCAAGCCAGCTTCTTCGGCTTGGTCGCGCATTTCTGCATTAAAAACTTGGTCGAAGCGACGCAGCATACGCCAAATAATATCGCCGGGGCGCGGGTTTACGGGAATTTGGTACGTGTCTGGGAACAAATAGCCCTCCAACCCGTTGATACGATCTGGTGCATCCAGCAGAAAGCTGAATTCGAAACGCCATGGGTCAATATAGTGTGCCACGTAAATGAATTCCTCTGCAGAGAAGAAGCCGCGATATTCAAAATACTCGGCCATATCACGAATAGACCAGCCCTCGAGAACGGTTATATCTTCGTGCGGGGCAACGCCACCAGCCGCACCACGCATAACGCGGCGAATTTGCGAATTTGTCATATTACTGTTGAGCGTGTATGTTCCAGCTTCGTATGTCCGCACGCCACCCATTAGGAATACTTCCAAATTAAACAGGAGGCGGTTGTTGATAATGCCGTGATACTCCAACTCGCGGGAAAATTCGGTAGCGGCAGTGTCTTGGTCCAGCACAAATTCTCTTTCATAGTCTTCGCCTACGGCCACCATTTCGCCCGCCATGCGCGTGCCAAAGTTAAAGCCCTCCACGGTTAGAAAATACACGGCAAATACCACAACCACCATTATTGCGAAGTTGAATATCATGCCTAAGATGTAGTGCAGGAAATTTATTATGCCGGATGATGCTGATTTTTTCATGTGAGTTTTTTCCTTTCTTATTTCGATCTTTTTTTAGTTTGAATCTTCCAAATCGTTCATAATGTATAAGACGGCCGCAATAAAGCTTTCCTGTTCAAAGGAATTATTCACGAACAAAAACTAAAAACCTCCATTGGCCAACTGGCTCGTCTAAAAACCACTCATCATAATACTTGAAACCAGCTTTTTGAGCAACCATGGTAATCTGTTCAGGTTGATGAAGATAGAAAGCACTATTATATTTTTCACCATTTACTTCACGATAACTCCTTTTTTCACAAAAGCCATCACCTTCAACGAAGGCTAGGAACAAAAACCCATTTGGCTTTATGACTTTATTGAAGTTATTAAAAACTATTTGCAATTCACAATTTTCGATATGAATTACCACCCCTAACGAAACCACCCCATCGAAAACTCCAATCGAATCATACGGTTGTTTCAAATCCATCAGCTCAAATCGACAGTTTGGATTTCTCTTTCGAGCAATTTTGAGGGATTCTTCTGATATGTCTATGCCAACAACCTCCGCACCCAAATTTACAAGACGCATACTCTCGCACCCTGTTCCGCATCCTGCATCTAATATACGAGGCTTTACATCAAAAAGCCCAACAAATCTTTTCAAAAAAGGCAGCATTAATTCGTTTGAGTACCAGTTGTTAGCCGTATCACTTGCAGTTACATCATAATAGTCTGTCATGCTTTTTATTTCTGGGTTCATTCATATCACCTCATTTTCGGGGTATTAATCTTTTGCCGCCTGCTTTGACGAGATAAATCGTCCCACGTCTCATCACTCACAGTGACATGATGTTTCCATTACTTCGAAAATTTTATTCTTAGTTTTCTCTACAATTTCGGCATTCACTTTTCCGAAATATTTAACAACAATGCTTTGTGATAGAGTATATATTTTATCTGTACGTATACAAGAATTCACTTTTAGTATTCCATCCACCATATCATCATTGGAAAGCAAAACTATATATGGCTTTGTGTCAATATGTGATGTAATGGCAGCCACAATTAAGTCATCTGCGGTATTGTTGTAATCGTCTTTTGACAACACAAGTACAGGTCGCCTTTTTTGTGACGATAGGTCTGTGAATGGCAGGGGTACGAGCAGTATATCGCCTTGATTATACATCGTTCCAAACCTCATCATCGATTTCGTTGTTCCAAAAATCTGTGCTTGACACGCTTAAAGCTTCCAAACTTTTGTAAAAACCCTGTTCATTGCGGGTTTTTATGAACTCGATAAAATTGGCTACCTCCGGCAACAGTGAGTTTGGCAAGGTGTCTACTAAACTGTACACCGATTGCTTGGCTAATGATGCTTGCATGTAGTTCCTCCTTGTAAATCATTCATGTGTTTTTCGGTTTGCGAGACAGGGAACCGTCCCCTGCCCTGTGTAGCTGAGAGAAAGTAGGGTTATTGGGGCAATATATAAAAATACAGAGCTGTTTCTTTGCGATATGCAGGGGCCGTATATACAAGTCGGTCAATACCGCCAAGCTTGAAGCCGTATTTTAAGTAAAAGCGGCAAGCGTAGAGGTTTAAATCCTGTGTTTCAAGTGAGATTCCATGTGGCCCCTGTTCCTTCCCCCAAGCAACTGCCGCATCCATAAGCATTGTTCCCACACCTTGTCCTCTATGTTCCCTATCAATAGCCAAATCATCTATAAAAGCGTTGTTATTCCAACGCTTACCTACACGCAAGCTGCCAACACACTTACCATCAAGCATAGCAAGAAATGCAGCTTCATTCGGATTATCTATATATGTCATTGGGTCAAATGTATCATTTGGGTATGTTTTTTCATATGGTACGTCAAACAATTCCTCTTCTATTTTCCATTCTCGTCCATCATATATGGGAATCAATTTCCCAATGATTTCAAACGGTTCTTGCGGGCGTGGTAAAAGCGATAACATGGATACATCAAATCGTATTATTTTATATGACATACAAGTTCTCCTTTTTAAATAGATTTTCTATGCAATTTTATATTGTAATAATAGCATGACAGCGTACAAATAGGGTGAGTTTTGTATCCTAAAATAACAAAGAGCATTTGATATCGTGCAATTGTATCAATCCCACCATTCAAACCCCGAAATTATTACACTTTTTGTTTAATGCCGGCGTCCTTTAACTGCTTATTTGCGCTAACGCGGTTTTCTATCTTGCCATCAATAGAAAAATTCGCATTTATTAATGGGCTGTACCACCGTTCATGGTCGCCCTTTCCGTATCTAACGAAAGTACATCCATGGGCTTTTAGAATACTTTTGATTTGCCTCGTATAATCAGCCATTATCCCACCGCTTTAATTTCTTCGGTTCTATCCCGCATTGTAATTATTAATCTTATATCACCGCTATGCCCTAACTCTAATTCTGCTATTTCTTGTATCGCCACCTTCATCCGCACAACTAATGCATCAAAAGACCCTTCTTCCAATGTTATTCTCAGTTCTTCGCAACTTGCGACCCACATCTTGTCAATATATTCAAAAACCGTTTTGAATTGCTTCATGATATACCTCCCACTCCTCATACAACCCCATCAACTTCTCCTCTAACTCACCCTTCTCCACAAAAACCGCCTGCGCAAGCTCGGCATTCCTCCCAACCTCATCATCGGCAAGCTTCGCATCGCACTCGGCAATCTTCCCTTCTGCCTCGGCAATATCCGCCTCCAACTTCTGCAATCGCGCCTTCTTGCGTCGCTCGTCCGCGTCCTGCGTCTTGCGCCGCTGGTAATCCTCTTTGGCAGACAGTGGCGCAGCCTTTTCGCCCGCATGTTCACCGGCAAGCTCCAACCCTTTCGCCAATGCCGCTTTTTTATCTACATAATAGTCATAATCGCCCGCATATGATACCAGCCCCTTAGGGGTCAAGTCCAATATCTTTGTGGCCGTGTTATTAATAAAATACCTGTCGTGGGAAATATACAAAAGCGTGCCGCTAAACTCTCGCAGGGCTTCTTCCAAAATCTCTTTCGAGTGTAAATCCAGATGGTTTGTAGGCTCGTCCAACACAAGGAAATTGGCACCGGCCAGCATAATCTTAGCAAGTTGAACGCGCCCGCGCTCCCCGCCGGACAGCGTGGAAATGGGCTTAAACACATCGTCGCCAATAAACATGAACGCGCCCAAAGTGGTGCGTATCTCCGTCTGGCCCATGCGCGGGTATGTGTCTGCCATTTCTTGAAAAATGGTTTTTTCTTCAGAAAGGGCGGTGTTTTGGTCGTAGTAGCCAATGCGCACGTTTACGCCGTCGCGAACGTGACCCGCTTGGGGTTTAAGCTGGCGCACAAGCAGTTTTATAAGGGTGGTTTTGCCTACCCCGTTTGGGCCTATTAGGGCGATTTTATCGCCTTTTTTTACTTCCATGTCCAAGCCTGCAAACAGAGTTTTGCCACCAAAACCCATGGTTAGCCCCTCTGCACTTAGTACGTCATGGCCGGAGTTTAGCTTGGGCGTAAGGCGAAGGCGCATAGTGCGCGGCAACTCCGTAGGCTTTTCCACTTTCTCTATTTTTTCAAGCAATTTCTCGCGGCTTTGGGCGCGTTTTATAAACATTTCTGTGCTGTAACTGCGCAGAGTTTTTATTACTTCTTCGTGGTGCTTTATGATTTTCTGGTTCTCGGCATAATGCTTTGCAGCAATTTCACGGTTTTTTGCCTTGTCCTTCACAAACCAGCTATAGTTGCCGTTGTACACGACGGACTTTTTGTTCTCTATTTCTATAGTTTTTGTCACGACTTTGTCCATAAAATATCGGTCGTGGGAAATTAGCAGCACACCGCCGGGGAAGCCGCGCAGATATTCTTCCAGCCAAGTTACGCTGTCTATGTCTAAGTGGTTTGTGGGTTCGTCCAAAAGAAGAAGGTCGGGGCGTTGCAACAAAAGTTTGCCCAGTAGTGCGCGGGTGCGCTCGCCGCCAGACAGTTTGCCAAAAGTCTGGCTCCACTGCACTTCCGGGAAGCCCAGCCCACGCAGCACGCCTTTTACGCGGCTGGTTGATTCATAGCCGCCTTTGTTCTCGAAGTGCTGGTTCAGTTTGTCATATTTTTTTAGTGCATTTTCCAGTGCGTCGCCCTGCAAATTACCCATTTGGGCTTCCAACGCGCGCATTTGGGCCTCAGTTTCTTTCAGCGGCTCAAAGACCTTGTCCAGCACATCGTACAGCGACATGCCGCTTTCTTCCGACGAATACGCTTCGGAAACAATGTCCTCGTTGGTCACTTGCGGCAAATAGCCAAGTTGCATCCCCGTACCGCGGCTTATTGTGCCGCCGTCGGCTGTCCATTCCCCCGTAAGCAAACGGAAAACAGACGTCTTGCCCGCGCCATTGACGCCAACCAGCGCAACTTTTTCTTTTTCTTCTATTATAAAGGACACGTTGGTTAGGATTTCGTCTACGCCAAAGGCCTTGTGTATGTCTCGCAGTTGCAAAAGCATGGTGTTCACCTCGTGGGTATTTTATATCAAAAGGTTGGATTTTTCAAATTTTGGGCAAAAAAAATAATTCAACTGGTACGAAAATCGTACCGGTTGAATTTGAAATATAGAATCTGTGTTCAATAAAATGGCTTCGGAGTCGTTTTATTGAACACAGGTTCTTAGGGTGGTATAATTGTATAAAAAAAGGAGAGGGTACAAAATCATGATTAATAAATGTGTTCTGTTGCTGCTGTTTCTCACAACATTGGGAGTAACCACCGCCCTTGCAAGCGACTTCCCCGACCCAGTTTCCAATGTCGTAACCGTGGAAATAACCCAAACTACAGAGTTTGTCTTTACGCCAGAGGTCACGGGCTATTGGGTTTTCCGTACTTCCGACAACGGGGACTGTGACCCGTATCTATGGCTTCGCAATATGTATGGCTTGCTAATTGCGGTGGACGACGACAGCGGCGGCGATTCAAACGCGCTGCTAATAGTACACCTTGTGGGTGGTGCCGACTATCTTTTGGAGGCCGGGTTTTGGCAGGGGAATACCGGGCGGTATACGCTTAGCGTGTACTTAGTGGATAGGTTTGTGCGCCCGCCAAGCCCGTGGGATGATTGGGATTGGGACAACCACTGGGACAACCATTGGGTTGACTGGGATTGGGACATCAACCGGGATGGCACATGGTACAACCGCCAACCGCCGATATTCATTCCCGATGAGGGTGGCAGTTTTAGTGTGGAATCTTTTCGCGTTGTTTATTTCACCCCCAACACCGCCGGTCTATGGGCTTTTGACTTACAGGGGTATGGCAGCATAGAAATTAATGACCCGCTTGGGAACCGCTTGCTGTGGCTGGATTCTTCCAACGAAGAGCCGGACGAAATGTTTACAGTACATTTAGTGGAAGGCGTGCAATATCGCATAATAATTAGTCCATATTGGAATCGTGAGTTAATGACCGCAACTGTTTTTTACAGCGAAACTGTGTATCCATGGCTTCAAACTGATATGTTGGAGGAATTCCGGCCTAACCTTAAAGGCGAATACGTACAGCTTCAAACCGGGCAACAAGATTTGCAGGGCGGCCAGTGGTTCACATTTGTACCACCAGAGTCTGGCATTTGGCGATTTGAAGCCACGGACTTTAGCATATCTGGTTGGGGACTTTTGCTGACAGTCTCTGATAGATATTTTAGCTTTCATGCAGATAGCTGGCTCTGGCGGAACGACGATAACTCTATAGTCACAGCATACCTCGCAGCCGGGTTTGAATATATATTGCGTGTGGAACGTACCCATATAATGGAGCCGCCTTCGCCCTATTATGGCAATTTTTCTCTGTCCATTGCAATGTATGAAGTTGAAGTGCCACATCAAGCAAACGAAACAACCCAAATGTCGCCCCCTCCCCCACCGCCGCCGGTTTTGGCGGTATTACATGAACCCAATCACATCACAATATCGCCAACCGGCGGGCAATACGCAATACCCACATATGACGAGATTACAGTGTTTTCTTTCACTCCGGCAGTCACCGGTACATGGGTAGTACAAGCCGGGGCGGATACCATTGTTGTCCTACGCGACACAAGCCGCAGTTTTTTTGTGTCCAACAGATGGGGTGCCATCACACTAAACCTTGCCGCCGGTGTGGAATATTTTATTGAAGTCGATACGTGGGGTACAGGCTGCGTTCTACTTGTATCACCGTTCCACCAAATCCATACCTTTGCGCATGGCATAGAAATTCAGCGGCCTGTAGTCCGCGAAACGGACTTTTCGTTCATCCCAAACCAAAGCGGTGTGTGGGTAATAGAAACGCTTTCCAATTGGCAAATTGTAGACCCATATTTGTGGTTGCTGGACGCAGACGGCAACATTATTGCAGAAGACGACGACAGCGGCGGCAATTTAAACGCGCTTATAAAAATGCAGCTTACCGCTGGGGAGGAATACACAATTCGTGCTGGTTTTTACGCCGATAGCGTTGGGGGTTATGCACTGCGTGTCCGCATGTTAAACATGGCAGAACCGGAAAGACCACGGCTTGCTTCGCCAACAGCAGTGTGATAAAGTATGTACAAATAATTATCGGGAGGTAAACATGAAAAAAGCACTGATTTTCCAAGGGGGATGGGACGGCCACCAACCCGTCCTAGTATCAAAACGCTTCGCCGGCATTTTAGAAAAGGAAGGCTTCCAAGCAACAATTTCAGACACCTTGGACTGCCTTAAAGACGTAGACGCCCTTATGGAACTTGACCTTTTTGTCGCATGTTGGACAATGGGAACAATCGAGCGCGAGTACTCGCAAAACATAGCAAAAGCCATTGCCGCAGGCGTTGGCATTGCCGGTTGCCACGGCGGCATGTGCGACAGTTTCCGCAATGATACCGAGTGGCAGTTCATCACCGGCGGCCAGTGGGTAAGTCACCCCGGTGGCGACGGCGTAAACTACACGGTAAACATCACATCCCACTCCAACCCAATTACGGAAGGCATTGCAGACTTCCCCGTATGTAGCGAGCATTACTATTTGCACATAGACCCAGCGGTGGAAGTACTTGCAACCACCCGCTTCCCGCACCCGGACGTGCCGTATTATCACCTATCCAACAAGCCTGTAGACATGCCTGTTGTATGGACAAAAAATTGGGGGCTTGGCCGCGTGTTCTACACATCTCTGGGCCATTTGGACAATGTTTTTGACAATTCCCCAAGTGCGCAGGAAATAATGCGCCGCGGGATGCTGTGGGCCGCAGAAGGCAAAGCGTTTGCAAAAGCCAACGGCTTAACTACAGACCGTTTTGAAAATACAGCGAAAATGTATTAATTCCCGTCATTGCGGGCTTGACCCGTAATCTAAAAATCCCATAAGAAAGAGGTAAGCCTTATGAAAAAAGTAAAAATCGGCATAGTAGGATGCGGCGACATTTCCGGCATCTACCTTACAAACCTAACAAAAATGTTCACCGGCGTAGAAATAGCCGGCGTGTGCGACCTTATTGACGAACGCGCCCAGCGCGCAGTAGACGAGTACAATCTCCCCAAGAAATACAAAGACATGCACGAACTCTTCGCGGACGACAATGTAGAAATTGTCCTAAACCTAACCCGCCCATATGAACATCACGCCGTTAACATGGCCGCAATTGCCGCTGGCAAGCATGTTTACGCAGAAAAGCCACTGGGCGCAACTTTGGAAGAAGGAATCGAGTCCCGCAACGCCGCCGAGAAAAAGGGCGTAATGCTGGGCGGCGCACCGGATACATTCTTGGGCGCAGGCATTCAAACATGCCGCAAGCTTATAGACGACGGATATATAGGAAAACCCGTTGCCGCCAACGCATTCTGGGGCTATCGCGGCCACGAGTCTTGGCACCCGGACCCAGAGTTCTACTACCAATTTGGCGGCGGGCCAATGCTAGACATGGGGCCTTACTATGTAACCGCGCTTGTAAGCCTACTGGGCGCGGTGGAAACCGTAAGCGGCATGACACGCAAGACCTTTGAAACCCGCCGCATCACCAGCGCGAAAAAATTCGGCAAAGTTTTTGACGTAGAAGTTCCAACCCTTGTTACCGGGCAAATGTCATTTGCAAACGGCGCGGTTGGTACAATCATGCAAACATATGACATCCACGCGCACAACCTGCCCATTATCGAAATCTATGGTACAGAGGGTACTATTTCCGTGCCGGACCCCAACCACTTCGACGGGCCCGTTCGTTTGTACCGCGCAGAGTCTAAAGCGTTTATGGAAATGCCGCTTGTCTTCGACTACCCAACAAACAGCCGTGGGCTGGGCGTTGCGGATATGGCGGCGTGCATTGCTTCGAAAGAAAAACCACGTGCCGGTGTGGATTTGACGTTCCATGTGTTGGAGGTTATGACCGCGTTTATCCGTTCTGGTGAAACGAAGGCACTGGTTGATATTACAAGTAGACCAAACCGCCCCGCGCCTATGAAATCTGGGTTGTTGCCGGGTACTGTTTAATAGCTTAAAAAAATAATACAGACCACTTTGCGAAGTTGGTCTGTGTTATTTTTTTTATCCTGCTGAACGTTCTTTTTTCCGTCTCATAACATGTTCACGCTGAATGCGAATATACTCATCAATCTCCTCAATCACACCTTGCGTACCGGTTAAATGGAACGGCTCATAACCGATCTCAATAAAGCGAAGTATGCCGTAATCGCGGTCAAGTTTAATAAACTCTATAGGCTTTATATTACGCGCCCGCATATATGCGTGGGCAACTTCTGTTTGTAGGTGCGCTATTTGGTTAAGTTTCACAGTTATTCCTCCGTCCAAGATTCCCAATCGTTACGTTGTTCGGCTTGAAGCATGTCAAAAATGTACTCTGCACTTTCGAGATATAGCAAAGATTCTTCATTGAACAAGAGTGCATACGTTTTTGTTTTCATAAATGCTTGCAATGCTTCGGTTATGATTATACCAGATTCTTGCGCAAGTTTGTCAGCAACATCAGCAGCAAGTGAGTCTATGCAAAGGTGGATTTTATTCATTTCAGTTCACGCCTTCCTGTCAGTATCAACAAAGATGCCGCCTTGTTTGTTCCAAAATAATATTGCTCCGGCAAATTATTAGATTCAAGCATTTCAATCAAAAGATCAAGTGCAGAATCGCTCATAATGGCACCATTGGATGCGTTCATAACGGTACGGATTGAGGTGCGAGTATCATCGTCAGCTGTTGGGCCAATTACAATATCGTAGTCGTGCTGACGGGATTTATTCATTCTATTGGCAATTATGAATCTCAACCAATCACGGTTTGCGGCGGCGAAGTTTTTTACGTTAAGTTTGCTCATTGCTGTCATATCAAATTCATAAACATAAACAAAAATTGGCAACTCTGCGTCGTTTCCGATTGCATGTTGGCGAGTTTCTTCGATTCTGCGATTGCGAAACGCAAGATTGCGAGCGTGTTCATAATTTTTAGACAGATAAAATCCTTGCCCAAAATCCTTGAATGGCTTTCCTTTGTGTACATCTATTTTTTTGAAGTCGTGTGTAGTGCCATGATAGAGGGTGAGTAATGTTGACATATTTAGCGAACTCCTTTGTCATGATTTATCAAATTGAGATTTGTATTCATTAGCCGTCAATCCAAATAATATTTTGCCATGGAATGTGCTATTCATAAAAAATTCTTCACGAACAACACCTTCTTGTTGAAATCCCAATGATTTCCATAATGCGATTGATGCATTATTACAATCAATACAATCAACGTTACATTTATTGAGCCGTCGCTGGTCAAAAGCATACGCAAGAAGTATCTTTACCGCCGCTTTCGCATAACCCTTATTCCTATAATTCCGCCATATACTAATTCCAATTTCAAATGTACCGTGACGTTCATCTATATTGTTAAATCGAATTTCACCTACATAATCGCCATCCAAGTTCTCGATAGAAAACACGGGATTGTTTTTATCCATTATGATTTCAAAATTATCATTTGACGATATGTTTTTGACAGGGGGTAACGCCATCTCTTGTGAAGCCATTGACCATGCTTCGGAGTCTAATTTTTCTGTAAAGTTGCAATCTTTTGGTAACACAGCGCGAAGCCGAACTTTTTCATTTTGCCAATAATATTTCTCGTATATATCT
>Ga0123355_10013539_pt1 | contig 12707 bp, 16 predicted proteins | sample TergutEmb28metaG_3_FD_89872 | JGI IMG/M metagenome (GOLD analysis project Ga0123355, IMG submission 89872) | Embiratermes neotenicus P1 segment gut microbial communities from Petit-Saut dam, French Guiana - Emb289 P1 | ecosystem: Host-associated > Arthropoda: Insects > Digestive system > Gut ...
ATCATGTGGAACGTAACTAGCGTAACCGACCCATGCGGTAACGTTATTCGTTATGAATATGACGCGTACAACCGCGTAGTAAAAACCATAGACCAAGAGGGTCACGCCACCAGTTGTTACTGGCTGGGTTGATAATGATACGTATGTAGTTTTATTTTATGGAGATGCAGCGGCAGGGATTAGATTGACGCCAGGTACAGATGATAATTTTGTAGGGCTCAATGTTGGAGCACATGCGCTTCGTGGTGCTACGGAATTAGCAATTCGAATACCACTTACAAATCGCAATTTACATCTGGGCATTGAAGGCGATGTAGGCTCTATTGGCTGGCGATTTTATTGGAGAGATGGAAGATTAAGAAAAGGGGCAAGTTTGGGTGCCGGAGGAGGATTTAGTATAGGTGTCACTAGGAGGGTTGATTGTGATGATTAAACAGAAAAAACCGTGGTACATTTGGCTTTCTGTTTTGGCATTTGTCTTTTTATGGAGTGACTCATCTAGAAGGCTCAAGTTTTCGCGTAAAAATTTAGGACTATGGTACCGTTCAGTTGGAAATGCGCTTAAATTATGGAGTGTATATGTCATGATAATTCCAATTTCATTTGGTATTTTTATGGATAGAGTTATACTAAGAAATGTCCCAAACGAATCTCTGCTGTACGAAATTATGATTTCTATTTTGTTGCTTTTAGTATATATCGGCGGCGTCTATGCAACCTACAGACATTCAGTTTGGCGAAAAGAGAATATATCTCATCTGCTAAAAAACAGTAATCAGCAACCTCTTGACGATGATGAGTCAAACAATTTCTAAAGAGGCCATATCAGTGATGAAAAAAGCAATAAATATTATTTGTTTTGTGTTGCTCTGTTTTTTATTGTCAAGTTGTGACACTGTTGGAAATATTTTCACAGAACATTATCTTCCAGCCCGCGGCACATGGCATGGCCATATCTACGTAAATGAGCTTATGGGTATACAATTTGACTTACCAGAAACATGGTTTGTATACACAAGTGAACAAATAGCCAGATGGTTTTATATCCCAAGAACTTTTTCAACTGAATCAGTTATTGGCAGTCTTTCTAGCTATGGCAATGGTGTTGATGCAATAGACATGCGAGCAAGGGATTTTTTCAATGATAATAACATAACCATATACTCTCAAGCCCTTTCGACTATTAGCAATGATCCGATAAATGAGCTTGAATATTTATATTTGTCTGCAACTCATATGTATGATGATATGGGAGATATATTTATAAATACTGAAATTAGTGAGGCTCCTAGGCAGATAGGCAATATAAATTGGTATTATATGATACATGACATTCAAGGGGGCTTTGTGTCTGCAAGATTTGTTAGTATTCAAGACGGTTTTCTTTGCTCAATATCAATCGCAATACTTGAAGGTGACGTACATGATATAGAAGGAATATGGGGAAGATTTTCTGAAATCGAACCACAATTTCAAAATACAGAAGGTATAGTTCCGGCAATGATGGATATTCCTTCTCTCGTATATCATGGCTCATGGGACGGGCATGTGTATACAAACCCAAGTCTTAATCTAAAATTTACTATACCTGCCGATTATAACATCACTACAAATAGTGAGCTTGCAGCTGTTTGGGGGGTGCCTACATCTTTATACACTGATGGTCTGATAAGTAGAGAACTTTGGGTTGAGGCAATACCAAACGGAAATCTTTTGCCTGTTATGCGCACATATAATTCTAGCGGCTCCTCTGTGGTTTTGTTTGTACGAAGAAAACCTCTTGGCATGAGAGAATTTTCTCTTAATAATCAGCTTAGGCTTTATATGGAGCAAAACGAAGAACATTGGTTGGGTAGAGGGGCAAATGTTCAAACTTATGTAACATCTAGTGTGGCTGAAATTTCCGGGCATGAATGGGTTATGGGCCGTATTGAAATATCGCGGAAGAGTGACGGTTTAGAGCGTATAGTAGATACTTTCATTACTGTGGTTGATAACCATGTCTGGACAATGCAGATTGAATCTAACAATGAATACGAGCTGCAAGAAATATTGTCTATGTTTTCGCAGACACCAGAATTGTGAATACCGCTGGAAGCCTGTACTTCAAACACCACCCCAACGGTGGTGTACACAGCGTATGGTCACTATTAGATTTAATTGAACATGCAACAGTGCATAATCTAAGGATTGCATTTCAGGAAGTGGCTGAACGGGCAGCAGAGATGGGCTTATTTTTGCCAACTTGTGAACAATAGAAAGGTAATTCAGAATCATGGCTAATAAACCTAGACGATGTGGTAAAATTGCAACTAAATTAACAGTCAGGAAGGGCATTTTGTGTATGATTATAGCAATATTACTTGTCATAGTTATCATTTTTATATATAGCTCTAGCTTAATTTCAAAGAGTTTAGAGTCACAATTGTTCGAGTTTTTTAGTATTGCTAGAGATGACAGTATAATTTTATCAGAGATTGGAAGAGATGAATTAGATGTTTTTTATGCAGAACTCATAGTACCTGCTGATAAAAAAGATGAAATTTTTGAAGCCTATAGCCATGCATCAAAAGAAACAAATCTAGAATACTTACCTCCAAGTATAAGACATAGGATAGAAAGATTGCCGTCCGACTATGAAGTAGATTATTATTATATACTTTTTGCATCCTTACTGTGCTAATAACCCGCTTGCATTTATAGACCCAAGTGGGCTTTCCGGAAGTATGCCATGCAGATGCGGTACTCCGGGCTGCCCCGGAGGGGATGCATGTAGGACAAATGCAAGCCAGCCTGCTAACCCACCGACATCAACACCGGCTCCAGCCCTACCGCCGAATGCCATGCCATGCAGATGCAATAATGGATGTGATATTGTGAATAAAAAAATTACTATAATAGTTGTACTAGTGTTTTTGTTGTTAACAATAATTTATGTCGCGGCTATAATGCCTCTGCCTTTCATTCGCTCTCTTTGGTTGGATAGTAGATTTAGGCCAAGGATGGTCGAATCGGTTAAAGAAATGGTGATTGACCTCTCTCGAGAAGAAATAATTGACTCGCTAGGTGATCCCCAGCCAAATACAGATGGTATACTTCACGCACCTAGCACAGCAATTGTTTATATTATACAATTTCGTGGGTTTCGCCACGAATTCCTTATAATTCACTTTGACGAAAATGATATTGCTATTGAAGTTTTTATTATACGCCAGTGAGTAGTAGGAAGGATGATGGGTTTATTTACGAAGCGTAACGGTTATGTTTTTATTCACAGTGCGCGTACTGTTCAGTTGTTTAAGCAATAAAAAAGGAGCTGTCTTGCTTTTAGTTGATACTATTAGCAAGACAGCTTTTTTTTACTTCTTGTCAAACGCCGGGTTAATGGCATACAAATTTTTCCTATCCAACCTATCTTTTGTAATCTCCAAGCACTCAGCGAAACGGGAAGATTGCAGTACGTAGATATAAAAAAATAAAACTTACATGTTCCACTTTATACTTACTTCGCCATTGGAAACATGGATAACCTTTATTAAAATATCTACAACAGACTTTTTATCGTCAAATGAAACGTCTTGCCACTTTTCTACATGGCTGGTAATTTCATCTGCTTTTTTATCTCCCACATAAGAGTTATGCAAAATATTTTCCTCTTGCAAGGCTTTTCTTTTGGTGTCTAACGCTTCAACTTTTTCGTTGATGTATTTCAACAGTATTTCATTTGCGCCAGATACTTTAGATAATAACCCTTCTATTTCATCGTCAATTTGTGAAATAAGGATTTTATTTTGGTTTATCTTTGGAGATATAGCATTTGTCTGTTCTTTTGATAGTATTTGAAATTGTGATAGCTTTTCTTTCATCTGGTTAAAAATATATTCCTCTAGCACATCAGCATATATTGTACAACCAGTTCCTTTGCATGTTTTCATGCTACTAGAACAACTACATACAAAGTATCGTTTCCATTTCGTATTTGCCTTTTTAATAACAAGGGCATACCCGCAATTTCCACATTTCGCCTTGCCAGACAGCCATGAATTTTTTGCTTTTCCTGTTTGTGTAGATTGTTTATTATTAAGACAACGGATTCTACACTTTAACCAAACATCAGATGATATAACCCCTTCATGCGGTGCTAAAATAATTTCCTTGTCTTTCAAGTCATCTTGTATCCTTGTTTCTGAAACTGTCCCTTGATACAAATAACAAGCATTACTACCTGAAAAACTTTCTATCGGATTTATTATATTTGCGCCTTGGCTTTTATAGAAATTGTGTACATCTATATCAGCCTTTACATATATAGGATTACGTAACAAATCGCTAATTCTGGCTGTATTCCACGCCGACCCACGCAGATGTTTAATATCGTGTTCAACAAGATGTCGTACAATATCGCCTAATGAATTTGAGTTATCGGCGTATAATTCAAATAGTAATTTTATATGCTCTATTTCATCGGGGATTTGCTCATACATTGCGGTCTTGATATTCTCTATCACAATTTCTTTTTTCCTAAAACCATAAGGGATTCTGCCACCCATATAAAAACCTTTTTTGTTTCTTGAATGATATGCGTCAAATACCCTTTTTTGGATAGTTTCCCTTTCCAGTTGTGCAAAGACTATACAAATGTTTAGCATTGCCCTTCCAATGGGGGTTGAAGTATCAAATTTTTCCGTAGATGATACAAACTCAACACCTTGTTCTTGAAAGAACTCCATCATGCCCGCAAAATCCAGTATTGAACGGCTTATCCTGTCTAGCTTGTAAACAATAACCTTGGATATTTTGCCTTGTTCAATATCTTTAAGCATTTCTTCAAAGGCGGGGCGGTTAGTATTCTTACCGCTATAACCTTTGTCCGAATATGCTTTGTATGACTTGCCAAATGTTTCGTATTTGCAATGCTCCAGCTGGCTTTCAATTGAGATACTATCAACCTTTTCAACTGATTGACGGGTATATAGTGCATAATATTTATCCATACATCGTTCCTCCTTAACGATGTATAAACCAGAGTTGATAACCCTAGTTTAACATACTAATAATCATAAATTCAACAGCATGGTTAAGGAGCAAACTTATATGTACTTTTGAAACATTTCATATAATTGCTTTTGTATGTCTGATTTTACTTCTGCATATGCAGTTTCATCAAAAATGGGCGTATAATTGAGTATTTGTACATTCATATTATCCACACATATTGCTGACTTTTCACAGTCGTACGTTACCAAGTCTTGCATAGGACACTCCCGAATAGCTTTTTTACAAGTTATTCCAGATATGCTTGTCTAATTACTAAAACCTTGTTTTTATCGAAATTTAATTGATTCTAATTTATTATATTTTTCCGTAATTTATTTTGTCGTTCCCCATACCCCAATCACACAGCATATGCGCTCAACAAAAAATAATCCTATTCGTGACTTCATCACAAACAGGAATATTTTTCTTATGCGCACATTCATTATCAACTAAGGGGTTAAGGATTACTATGGCTATTTCTCTGTAGCCACATTATCCAGTTTTTCTAATTTCTTACTGCTCTTTTTTTATGCCTCATTCATCCTTCTCCTGACTTTCTTATTCACAGTCGCCCAATCTTTCTAAACTTTACCCTTTCCCATCACATACCCTTTACCAAACCAACCCAACAACCTCACACACACAACCCATACATCACCCATCTATCAATCTACATTATCATCTCTATCTATCCACACCACCAACTAACCCATACATACCAACTTCCAACACTCCATCTCTTACTCGTCCACACCCCTATACTCCCATATTTATTTATATAACTACCATCTACCAGATGTAGTTACACGAAGATAGCCTGTGGTCTCGCGTTGAATTTCTAATTCTAGGCGAGACCACAGGCTATCTTCGTGAATAAATAAATATGGGAGTATAGGGGTGTGGACAGGGGCAGGGCATTTTTGGACTATTTTTTCAGTATTTTTTAGGGTGTTCTTCTTAAAAAGGAATAATTGGGTTACTTGGTAAAGGTATAGTTTTTTATATCCAACGCCAACGTAATAATCTATTTATTATTTTTTCTTTTGGAGTAAATACGCTATATTTAAGAATATATTTTTGTACTATGTTAAAATCTTTTAACAACTCCATGTCCTTCATCTTGAATTGTATTCCTTTTCCACGTAAATAATCACATGTATATAATTTGCATGAAATACATTCAGCACTACATTTTTTATCTTTATCTAAATATTTACATGCATCTACTCTGTTGCAACTAGCAGGGAGCAGCGGGCCGAACAGTTTGCTTTTATATGGCCTGCAACAACCAACAAGGGAACTTGTATTTCTTTTTTCTCCGCACTTATCATTTTGAAAGTCACATACATTTTTTCCGTAAAATTCATTGTCTAAATACTTGCACACTTTGTCGTAAATATGCTCATATTGTCCTTTGGCTCGTTTTCTACTTAATATTCTAATCTCAATCACCTCCTATAGACCAAACAAGGACATCTAATGAGCTACTAGATGTCCTTGTTTATCGCTTAATTTGTTGTGGCATTAATTTAATCCTTGAAATATCCGCATTCATCTACGCCTGGTCTTACGTGTGTACTTTTTTTAATACAATACCAGCCTGAATTACTGCCTCTGTCACGCTCAGCGTAAAGGCAACGGCGACAGTCGCGGTCGCTACAAAACATCCCTTTTGGGATTTTGATTTGTTCCCGTTCCTCAAATTTTTTCATGACTGTTAGTCCTTCCGTTTATAATTTTAATATCGCTACTGGCGACATTAATTTCATTGTCTAGCCTCACTGCTTTGAATGATACAATTTCCTTCTGTGGTAAAACTATCGGGAAGTATAAAAATTTAATCGACATCGGCATAGCCTGCATAATTGTTTGAATGTATAGCCTATCTCCAAATGAGAGTGTTCTTTCTTCCTGTAAATGGCTGTGGACAATACCATAAAATTGTATGTCTCTGTTCTGCCACTTTTCTATACAATCATTAAGCCTTTTAGTGTTAGGATAATAATGTTGTGTTGAACTTAGACTTGTTCCTCTGTCAAACTCAAATTCTGTAATTATATTGTTCTTACCACCAAGTATACCGCCTGTTTCAGCATAAATTGTAGGGAGTGTCTTTAGTATCTGGTCATAAATTTGCTTTTTGATTTTCATAATTAGGCTATCTTAGCCAGCCATACGCCTAAAAGCCCAAAATATAACATAGAACCCAGCTAGTACAAAACCTACTGCAACACTAATAGTAATTTTTACAATCCTATTTGGAGTACCGGCTTTATCAAGCCAAGCAATCCGCCCTGTCATAATTTTCCAACCCACATAAATAGCTAAGGCGGCATACAAAAGCACAGCAATTGTAATAATAATTTCCATTTTTTTCTCCTTTAGTATTTAATGATTTAATTTGTCTGCAACAATTTACACTATGAATAACCTTTGATCCCGCAATGCTTGCATTTTTTTGAAAAAGAAAATATCCCCTTTCGTGGCAACTTTTCGTCACAGTGAATACACAATTGTTCCGTGGTTTTGACCAAGGTAATTATTTCTTCGTAATAGTTTTTTCGTACAAATTCTTCATCAAGAGATTTAATGAATGTAACAATTCCTAATGTAGGAGCCCCATATTCTAGTAGTATTTTTATTAGACGTTTATCTGGTGACTTTTCACGAATACCAAATGGATTGTTATAGTAATTCATACATGAAAAATAAGATTCTATTGCGTATGGCAGAGGGGCTATCCTTTGATTATCCACACTTTTATCTAAAATTGCTCCACTTTTTATTAATAGCTTAATGGTTCTCAAATATCTAGCATCTGATGGAACATCTAGAGTATCAAAGCAGCCTGCAACCGCTTGTTTCAAAGGTGAAACATTACCAATCCTTAAATTAGCGTCTACACCATATTCTAAAAAAACATCTACTATTTCATTGTATCCAGCTACACAAGCTGTCAAAAATGGGCTTCCTTGTTCACTGTCATTGTATCGGCGACCACTACCGGCTGTTGAGAAAGGATTTTCATACTCATATCTGCAAATAGAATTCGGGTTTGCTCCTTTTTCGAATAACGCTTCTACTCTTTGTATATCGCCTGTTATTACGGCGTCCATAAGCTCCACAGTAATATTCACACTATTAGCTGACATCTCTTGTGCCCCTTTGTTGTTGTCGCATTAAATCATGGAACATGGCCAAAATCTTCATGTCTATCAAAACGTACACTTTTTGATACTAGCCAGATTGGGGCGTTTCTTGTCTTAATGCTCGATAAAATTAACTAAAAAGCACAAAAAAAGCGAAAAATCAGTTGACTTTCGCTTTTTTGCGTGATATTCTCCTAACAAGAACTGAACTATCAAAAAGTGTACTTTTTGATAGTTCAGTTCTTGCCTTTTGATATTCTATTCTAAGCTCCCTCAAACGCCTGTAAAACGTAGCTTCTGTCAATCCTGTTTTTGTTATGATTTCCTCAAATGTTAAACTTCCACGTTCCCACTGCTTAACAAGCATACTAAAATTTTCAGGGAGCTTTTTGATAGGACGCCCAAACCTTACCCCTCGTGCTTTGGCGGCTATAATGCCCTCTTTTTGACGTGTTCTAATGTTTTCGCGTTCACTCTGTGATACAAAAGACAATATTTGCAATACAATGTCGGATATAAATGTACCAATTAAATCTTTGTGTAGTCTTGCATCCAAAAGGGGCATATCTATTACCGCTATATCTACTCCACGTTCTTTTGTAATAATTCTCCATTGATTTTGTATCTCGTTATAATTACGTCCTAAGCGGTCTATGCTTTTTATGTAGAGTAAATCCCCTTGTTTCAGCTTTTTGACAAGGGCTTTATAATGTGGGCGGTTAAAATCCTTTCCGCTTTGCTTATCTATGAATATTTGCTCTGATGGTATTTCTAATTTTTCCATAGCACATAGTTGTCTATCCTCGTTTTGGTCTGCACTTGAAACACGGACATAACCATATATTTTCATATTCACGCCACCCTTCAACCAATTTTACGATGTTCCTATATAATATTTATAGTAGGTAGCGAAATGAATATTCTTTGTTTTTATATTGTGTAAAAATCAAGTAGACCATAAAAATAAGTCTTGGCAAGCGTTTTTCTTGTCAAGACTTATTTTTATGGTACTCCAAACGGTAGTGCGGAAGGAGTGTGTGCTATTTATTACGGTATCAACTCTAAGCTTATACATCTTATTTTTTCGTAGTGTTTATTCTGTTGCAATCTTCCCGTTTTGCTTCTCCAAACCGCTGGAAATGCACTATTTCCCGCTCACGAAGGAAGATAATCGGGTCGCGCACATCTGGGTCATCAACCAGGCGCAAAATGTTGTCGTACGTTACCCGGGCTTTTTGTTCCGCGGCCATGTCTTCCACCAAATCTGCAATAACATCGCCTTTTGATTGTATCCCTGCCGCAGTCCATGGCGAGCCCGACGCCGATGTTGCATATACACCGGCGGTATGGTCTACAAAATATTCCTGGTAGCCTGACGCTTTAATTTGGTCGATAGTTAAGTTGCGGGTGAGCTGGTAGACAATTGTACCTATCATTTCCAAATGCCCCAACTCCTCCGTGCCGATGTCTGTTAATGCCGCCCGTAATTCCGGGTAAGGCATCACAAAACGCTGGCTAAGATACCTTATAGATGCGCCCAATTCGCCGTCGGGCCCTCCTGACGGCGTTAGGTAAAACTACAATTTATACTGTAATTTCAAGGTTTTTTCGGCCTTGTTGAATGTAATCTTGCTGACTAAAAAATGTACGGCTTGATATTTTATTTCAAAGTCGATGGCCTCATCGCTTAAAAGTTCATGTACATCTTTTAACCGCTTTTCCATTGTTTGTTCATCATCAGTATGTAAAATTGTTTCTTTGAGTTCGGTCAATCTTGTGGTAAGTTTTTCACGTTCTAGGCTTAAAGCAGATTTTTTGCTTTTGTATTCGTCCAGTGTATCAATACCATCTTGATAGGCCGTCATTATTCTATCAAGCTTTGTCTCAAACGCTTCTAGCTGTTTGGTGATTATATCATACTCGCCACTGTTTTTATTGTCGGTTGGCTTAGGCACGATGGATATTTCAATTGGTGATGAAAAATCCCGCTCTAAAGCTTCCAGCATTAATTGTTCGAGTAAATCAACCCTGATACTATTTGATGTATTACATTGGCCTTTTGCATATGCATTACATAGCATATAAACCCCTGTAGAGCGCACCAATGTTCTGTCACAGCTACTACAGCGCACAAGCCCATGTAACCACGTTATTTTTTTAGAACTTTTTCTTGTTCGGTATGGGAAAAGTTCCTTGTTCTCCTTGATTACCGCTTGTGCCTTATCCCACAATTCTTGCGTAATAATCGGCTCATGGCTACCATCGGCAATGATAGTATCTGGGTGATTATAATTACGCCTCATGCGCTCCGTTGGTGTCCATCTTACCTTGCCAATATAGACAGGATTATTTAGAATATAATCGACGTTCCTATTTTCAAATTTATTGCCCCGTTTTGACTTAACACCAAGGTCATTAAAATAGACAGCCAGAGCGCGCATACCCATTTCCCTTGTACTAAACTTTTCAAAGATAAAGCGAACCAGTTCGGCTTCCTCTGGCACAATGACTAACTTTTTATCTATCACTTTATAACCAAAAGGTGAAGCCGATTGAAATTCTCCTCGGTGCGCCTTTTCAGTCATACCTTTTTTGACTTCATCAGATAAATTTAGTGAGTAATACTCCGCCATGGCCTCCAGCATCGCTTCCAGGATAACCGAAAATTTATCATCTTCTAGCTTTTCACTGGTAGAAATAACCTTTATACCAGCTTCCCTTTTCAGAAGCGATTTGTATACAACGCTGTCCTCTCTTGAACGAGCGAAACGGTCAAATTTATGTACAAGTATTACATCAAATGGTTTCGGTTTCGTCTTAGCCGTAGCAATCATAAGCTGAAAAGCGGGCCGTTTGTCTGCTTTCCTACCTGATATGCCCTCATCTATGTAAATATGTTCATTCGTTAGTATGATATCATTTTGCTTTGCATACTGTTTTATTGCTTTAATTTGTGCATCTGGTGAAAATTCTGTCTGGTCATCAGTTGACACCCTTATATAACAAGCACCATTTATAATAATATATTCCCCCTCTTTGGAATTTCTTTGTAGCCTTTTTGAATAAACTTGAGTAACAAAAAAGACGCCTATATATGTGATAACAGCGTCTCTTATATATACTCAACAAAAAGCTTTTCCTATGCTAATTTGGCATGGTCTTTGTATTCTAGTTCTAATCTTATTTTTTCTAACTCTAGCAGTATTTCTTTTAGCTTCTCTATGTCTAAATTTTTATGCGTTTTAGCTCTGGTAATAATTGTATTGATAATCGCTTCGACATACTCTGGCTTATTTAAGCAACTTTCTAATACAATTTTTGTCTCGTCCTTTTTCATTATTGTCTCATCAAGCAAGCCTGTTGCAAAATAAAACCCCACTATTCTTTCTAATAAAATCTTTCTTTCCATTTTCATTTTCATAAAAAATTAATTCCCCCTATTTTTTTCTTCTACATTATCTACAAGAATGCTTAAAAAATCTGCAAACTTGTAAATGGCACTGCGTTTTAATAGCTTAAATTCTTTACTGTCACCATTATTAAATCCGAGTAGGTCAACTATTTCACACTCGTACTTACCCTTAATAAAATACTCCATTATGTATAATTGCTCTACATCAGATAAAATACTTCTAGCCCAATAAAAATTTGATATGTACTCTTTTAACTTGTCCTCTGTAAGTTCTTTAGCTGATATATTAAATATATCCTTTCCAATCTGAATATATGGCTGTTTCCTATATTCGGCCTCAAAATCGTAGTTGGCAGTTAAGCCCCTTTGAGTGTTTAACTTTCTCCATTCCAATTCTAAATTCTCTAAGTTGATAAAATAATTATGTACGTTTTTCTTCGTATCTTCAAAGTTAAACCCTTCTAAGTTTTGGCTTGATAGCGTTCTGTTTCTAAACATATGCATAAAATTAATTCCCCCTCATACTTTCATCATAAACCATCTTTCTTAGCGTAATTTGTCACTATTTGTAGGATAAGTGACTTTTTTCAACATTACACGACAAACACCTTCTTTCTACACAAAAAAAGCCCGTTAATAAACGAACTTGATTAATTCTGAGAATTTATCTCATTATACACATTTTAACACATCTAGTGGATAATGGAAGGGTAAAAAGCTGCCCGTTTGCTGCCTTTTAGCTGCCCATTTGCTGCCCGATAGCTGCCCGATAGCATCATTTGGATAAAAAAATAAAGAGCGGATTTTGCCGTTCTTTATATAAAGTTCTGTCTAAAAATTATTGTTATCAAGGTACACTTGAGGTACACTTTTTTCACTTCTTGTCAAATTATGATAAGTAGTGAGTATTCGTAAATGCCCCATATAAGGCATATTGCGTTGTAAGCAGTTATGAGTAGTCTATATTGTTTTATTTATTTATAAAAAAATAAGTTGATTATCCAGCAGAACCCTTGAAATACAAGCACTCGCACAAGAATTTCAGTTAAATTTACTACCAATTTACTACTACGGAAACAACTTTGATATGCCCTTGAAATTCTTGTGAG
>Ga0123355_10013541_pt1 | contig 12705 bp, 6 predicted proteins | sample TergutEmb28metaG_3_FD_89872 | JGI IMG/M metagenome (GOLD analysis project Ga0123355, IMG submission 89872) | Embiratermes neotenicus P1 segment gut microbial communities from Petit-Saut dam, French Guiana - Emb289 P1 | ecosystem: Host-associated > Arthropoda: Insects > Digestive system > Gut ...
ATAAAATTTCACATTAAAACATTTAAAATCGCTCCAACATGTTTCGATCTTAAGATCATCCTCAGGGAGCTACGTTGTTCCTTGTTAAAGTCATTTTAAAAACACTCATTAATTAATTCCCTGTATTAATAGGGTGCTGTGGCAGCATGTCGTGTTGTGTAAGGATACGTCTTAGAGAATACGCGCATTCTCAACAACGTACTGTTACGCAACACGACATGCTGCCACAGCACCCTTTTAATACAGGGAATTAATTAATGAGTGTTTTTAAAATGACTTTAACAAGGAACAACGCGGCTCCCTGAGGATGATCTTAGGATCGAAACATGTTGGAGCGATTTTAAATGTTTTAATGTGAAATTTTATGTAAGTGTATTAGTTGGTGTGATAATTAAAGTATGCCAGATATATACCCACGCACTCTTAATGTTAGTTCAATTAATTTGTGTAATGTCTTATACATTCTCCAAAATTTTACACCCTTGCGAAATTTAAGTCTGATGTAATGTTTTAGCTTGTAGTGTTGTATGTCGTACTTTTGTTGCGTCATTTTTACCTATCTTCAGTATCTTCTAAATCTCTCTTCTCCTTCGGAGTTTACACTTTAATTTCAGGCGTTCAAATAGTGGCCATTAATGAAGGTTGCACGTCTATCGCGTTGGGCATCCGTCTACCTGTAGTCCCACTATTCATCAGGAGAACCTGAACTGTGCTTATGTTTTATGATGCGCAAAATTCTGTTTATGTTATTTGTTTTTTTAAATTTCTGAAGTAAATAACATAACCATTTCCGATTACGTAAATTAAGCTGTTGTATACGAAGTGACCGAGAAATCACCGTACCTCTGTGGATCTGTATGTGCACGCCGTGTGCCGTGGTACCACACTGTATGGTGACTGGTCGCCCGCCCTAGACAGAAGTTTTAAAATACTTATCACTAATATGTTGTAATGTTGGCCCGGTAGCTCAGTCAGTATAACGACTGATTACGAGGTGGGCAGTCCGGGATCGAATCCCGTTGGGGACGAGATTTTCCGCCCGTCCAGACCGATCCTGGGGCCCACCCAGCCTCCTGTAAAATGGGTACCGGGTCTTCCACGGGGGTAAAGTGCAGCCGGGGCGTGCTGCTGACCACTTACCCCCTTCTAGTGCCGCGGTCATGGAATAGTAGAGCTAAACCTCTACCCACCCTCTGGGCCACACCGGGCCTGTAACGGGAACACTTTACCTTTTTAATATGTCGTAATATTTTTTGTTGTTTCTAAATAATGTAATATCTTCGGTCGTTTATGACGCTGTGTGGCTATAACAATAAACGAAGCTGCAAACAAATAGGTAAATGTTCCACAGTTGGTCCTTATTTTAGGTTGCGAGGGTAATGCAATCATGGAGAGTGAAGTGAACAGGAGATGTAGGGCGTTTGAGGGATATGAGCAGTACATGCAAGATTTATTCAGAAAACATCAAGGAAAAGTATGTTTTGTGAAATTTGTAGATGGGATGTTAAAGTAAAAATAACATTTAGGGACTTAGATTTGAAGATACATTCTTGGTTTTTATTGGTCAAAGTAAGGTTCATTAGCGAGCTGTAGTGAACTTGGTAATGAAATTTAAGTCTGCATAAAAGGCCTTGTCCCACTTGAAAAGGTGAGCAACTACGAATAGCATGAGTATTGTGCTTCATGGATTTTAAGAGTTACCATTTGGCATATTGATGTAGCTAGATGGCATTACAGTATTGTGCTGGTTTCTTTACACCCCATTTTAAAAGAAGACTGACTTTGATAACTTTTCTCCATGGATTGATTAAGTCACCATTTGACGTATATCTGTGTAGGTGCTTGGGACTTACAGGTTGGTTTCTTTACCCCCGATTACGAGATGAATTTGACATTCAGGTGACCGTGCATCGTGATAAATTCTTATAATAAAACCAACTGGATGCACTAATTACTCAAATTTGTTTTTGGAATAGAACTCTATATGTTTCGGACAGTTCCTCTGTCTATCATCAGGAGTTTTTAACTGGACACACAACAATGGTATATGTCATACAGGTTTGCTGACAGCTTGCGAGCAGGATCGGGACGGATCTCCAGTTAGCTTACTGGCAGGATCAGGACGGAACTGCAGTTCCGTCCTGATCCTGCTCACAAACTGTCAGCAAACCTGTATGACATATACCATTGCTGTGTGTTCAGTGAAAAACTCCTGATGATGGACAGAGGAACTCTCCGAAACATGTAGAGTTTTACTTCAATTTATCAACCAAAGAATGTACATATAATTTCACATAAAACTCTTTAAAACACTTTAAAACACTCCGACATGTTTCGATTTTGTCAGATCATCATCAGGGAGCTTTGTTCCTTGCTAAAGTTATATTACAGTATTCAAAATTCAATTCGTATTTGAAACGAGGTGTTGTGGCAGCATATCATGTTGTGTGGGAATGTGTTGTGGAGCAGTGGCTAGGTGTGCGTCGTACAACGCACATGTCGGAGTGTTTTAAAGTGTTTTATGTGAAATTATATGTGCATTCGTTGGTTGATAAATTGAAGTGATTCTACGAAAATGCACGGTGCTACAATAAGATTTATGTAGAGTTTTATTCCAAAAATAAATTTGAGAAATCAGTGCGTCTGATTGGTTTTATCATAAGAATGAGACGAATATTTTCACATGTTTTTTTCTCCGTTTCTGTAGCTGTCGGTAACGCAAGGGTAGAGTGGTTGTGCTGTGCAAAGTTTAGCCTGGAACATAACCATGGCAACAACTAACAGCAAACATTGTGTTCATTGATTTAAATGGACTGCTTTAACACCATGACTTGCAAAGGGTTGGGAAGAAATCCTTCCCTCCATCCTCTGATTCGATCCATTTATGCTACATACGTATAGTGAACAGAATTGGTCGCACAAAGTGAAACAAGATTGTATCAGTTGCTGGCGGAAAGGTTAGCAACTGACGTTCAGGTATGGTACAAGGGCATGAATTGTTGTGTATGTTTTGTTCTGACAGAAGAAGCAATGGGGGAATCGATTAGGTCGAGGAGTGTTAGGTAGAGGAAGACCTACTGCTGATGAGCCTGATGGGAATGTACAAAGGAATCCGCTGTAAGTGCGAAAGAACACCGGTAAATTGTTCGTTATGCATAACACGTAGAGCACTGAGACATGGCGCTTAAGTTCCAAGGATGTTTTTTGTCATTCTAGCTCTGTCTGCCTTCATTAGGAACTGGATCATTCTGTTCTAATTTGGCATTATAATTCAGTACTTCACCTCTTTTCAGAGGATAATTCCAATCAGGAAAAACGACATCTAGTCTACAAAAAGTTATGAAACCTTCACGAAAACTCCGAGACAATGCACAGTGTACGTCAGTTATGTTTTCCTTTCACTGAAGCCTTCTTAATAACATGTTTACTATCTGTACAGCAACTAACCTTAAATCCCATTTTCTAATATACTTACGTAAGTTAACTAAACATTGAGCGGACGGAGCTAGCTGGATGTCCTACCTGTTTTAGAAGTCAGGAACTCAGCATTTTGTTCACGTGTGTGAGAACGGTGTGGGGTTTGGGTGTCACCTGATTCTCAGACCAAATAGTGATTATTTCTCTAAACATTATTAACATATTTTTCTTTGTAATGTAGATGCCGTGTGTCTTCTGTAAATTAGGAACCGAATGTTTAAACATTCGCACTATTTAGATGACTTCAAGGCCTCAGAACTGTTCATCTCACACACGAGCCTTCAGCTCGTGTGGCTGAATCACTACTGACAAGAAAAAAAAAAAACCGCCGAAGGCAAGACATTAGCTGCTGCTTCGAGAAAGCTTGAGAAAATTCTCATTTACGAGATCTGAAGACGAGGAGTATTAGCACGTAACACGTCACCGAATTCCATGCTCTACGGCCAGGATTTCGACGACGGGTGCTGTGAGTTGGCAACGCGAAAATACGTCATCACATATTCTGGCCTGAGCTGGATTCCGCATATTTCCTGTTGCTTTACATCGCTTTTGGAAACTTCATCACAAGGAACAAGAAGGTTAGGAGCTACTGGAGTATAATAGAAGGCATTGGTTTGCGGTCTCTGCTTGCATTAGTTTCCTGAGCGACAACATAATAATTACACAATAATAATAATAATAACATAGCTCAGTTTATCCTTCATTTTCTGGAACTACTTACCGACCAACCCCGGCTTCCGTTAACGACTTACAAAACTGTAGAAAGTCCCGCGAACACGAGTAAGAAGGCAGAGTTAGAAGTAAGCACAAGGAAAATTCAGTAGGCCTAATTACATATCTTGTCATCAGAATGCAGGATATAATACAAAACAAATTATTACGCCCATCGAAACTAGAAAAGCATCAACAAATGAATAAAGATTAGAGCTCTTGCATTATTATCTTGCCAAATGGCATTTAATGTAGGCTACTCTACTAAGGACCGCCCTAAGGGAAGGGCCAGCCGGGCGACTGCCCGAGGATCCAATCTAAAAGGGGCGCTAAGACGTCACTAGCATAAACGGAGATATGGTGCGGGCAAACTCACCTTTTCCACAGGCGAAAAAATTTATCCGAAAATTATCCGCAGTTTTGACACGTGACCTCAAAAATTTCGCCAGCACCGACCTAGACCGAAAAGGTTTTAACAATATCGGTTTGAAGGGGCGCCAAATTACTAACCTGCCCTTGGCGCCCATATGTATTAGGCCGGCCCTGACTGTAATTTGTGGTTTCTTAAGTGGGCTTGTAATACTTATTACATTGACATACATCCAAATTTCGGTTACCCTTATGGCCATGAAACTGCTTACTTCTGTCAGTAAATAACTATATAGATATCTTGATATAGTGTGATAAAGTGTCTTAAATATCCCGCTGTTCGTAACTACGTAGAAAGAATGGAAAGTAACAATCTGATGAAATCGTAGCACCTTTATAAGTACTGCATGTGCTGCTTACGTGTTTTCGTTTACCGTTTGGCCTAACCATAAATCCTTATTTGTATGCATGTAATATTTTCCAAATTGTGGACGCAGGTTTCCCCTTTAATTCTTCTTTCTCTTCGTTTGTTCCCTCTTTTTCTTATCCTTCCTCCTCCTCCTCGTCCGACTACAATAATGTCATCGTTCTGTACGGTTGCTTCCAAGCTGGACAGCACAAACATTAGACCTTCCGGACTTGTACCCTGCAGTGCAGTTCAGAATTGTCCATATGAATTCAAAAAACGCGTAATTTATTCCGGACATCAAGCAAGAGCAGATCGTATGGACCGCCAGGTAAAATATGACACAGACGTTAATCGTTGCTGTTGTGAAATAAAAACCGCATTATGTGAAATGCATTCGTGGTTATACAGAGGGTCTAGGCAGGATAATTCCTCGGGAACTGCGTAGCTGTACAGTTTCTCATAGTTTTCATATGGTTGAACACTTCACATTACAGAATATTTCCAAAGCACCAAAAGAAGTAAATTGTCCCTTGTCGCAGTCACATCTCACATATTTCGCCTGTTAATGTATAGACCTTACGCAAAATCTGAGCTTGAGGGAAATTTATCTGTGTGCGACAGACTACCCACCCACCCACGCTCATCTAATTATTTCATCCGTTAGTTTATATTTTGTGCTTAAAACGTTTATAATATTTGGTCCTACCAGAACAGATTATGGCTACTGGAGGATTAAAACCAACCGAGAAATCAACGAAATATTAAAAGGACAAAATATAATCGGGGTTATTAAAAAACAAAACATGTTAGGCCATGTTTAACGCATGGCCGAAGATAATAATGTGCAGAAGATCAAGAGAGGGAAACCCATGTCTAAAAGACCAATTGGAAGACCTAAAACACGTTGGGAAGATGACGTTTTGGAAGATATAAAGAGCATGAACGTATGCAATTTGAAGAAAGTAGTAGAGACTATTCTCTAGTTGGAAGAAAGTAGTTGAGTAAGCCAGAAACTTATACAGGTTGTAGCGCTTTGTAAGAAGAAGAAGAAGAAGTTTAAAATGTTTATAATGTTAAAAATCGATACGTCTGAGCTATAACGAAGAAGTAGTTAATTGGACTTGATCTGTAGGGGTTTTTCGTGAAGGAACTGTTTTCAAGAGGGCAGGGAATTCAAAGTTGTCCAGCCATATTCATAAAGGCAGATATCTTAGCAGATAAACCAAAAACATGGTTAGAAGCTAATTTAGTTACAAGAATCTTCTACGTCTATCGAGTTCTTATTTCTCTTCGAAATCCAATTAGCTGGAAGCATGCATCTGTTCGTCCCTGGACATGACTATAAATAAAATTGCTGCACACAACTTTGAGTGCTTGTGCGAAATTAGGAATGAATATTATAGAAACTGAAGATTTTTTTTAATTTCAACAGGCCCATGAAATAAACCCTTTACTGCAAACCACTGTGCCACATGGGGGACCGCGGTAGCACAGTGGTTAAGGTGCTGTGCTACAAATCGGAAGGAATTTTTCATTGATATAAAATCCTTCCGATCGCACTATGGCCCTGGAGTCGACTCAGCCTCTAACAGAAACGAGTACCAGGAGCATATCCTGGGGGTAAAGGAGGCCGTTGCGTAAGGCTGACAACTTCACCACCATCCTGTGCCGTTGTCATTAAATCTGGGAACCTTAACTTCCTGGAAACCTTGGGCCACTCCGTGCTTGTAACGGGACTGCTTTACCTTTTTTTTTACTATGCCACCTATCAATTATGTACGAAAACCCAGTATAATAATAGGTGGTGAAGTGTTCCCGTTACAGGCCCGGTGTGGCCCAGAGGGTGGGTAGAGGTATAGCTCTACTCTTCCATGACCGCGGCACTAGAAGGGAGTGAGTGGGCAGCAGCACGTCCCGGCCGCACTTTTCCCCAGGGAAAGACCTGGTACCCATTTTACAGGAGGCTGGGTGGGCCCCAGGGTCGCTCTGGAGGGCGGAAAATCTCGTCCTCATCGGGATTCGATGCTGGACCGTCCAGCCCATAGTCGTTATACCGACTGAGCTACCCGGCCCTCAGTATAATAATAACAATAATAATAATAATATACTCCACGACTACTCCACAGGTCCAGAAAGTGGATATACTCAACACCTGTTTCATCGTGAGAAAATTCCTCAATGATGATGTCCACTTATCTGATGATGAGACTGATGACACTAATCATGTCATTTTATCATGTTCCTGACTTTATACTCTAATGTTATTATTCCCTGATGCAACCCCCAGCAGATACTTGGTCCAAATCCCGTACGCTGGGAGCATGACAACACCGGGCATACACTCAATCACAAATTATAATAATGCAACCAACAGACCATAAATTTTCTCACAAATAACGAGCTTTAATATAGATTTACATGTTTCGTCTGTATACTGTGTACATTCGTTATCATAGGCTTTCTTTCACAAATAAAAAACCTTCACAGTCTAACTAATCTCACTATGGCTGAAATAAAACATAGAAGTACTTTTTTGGTGAGAAAGTTTTTAGGTTTTGTTCGTTGTATTATTATTATTATTATTATTATTATTATTATTGGTGCTATTTTTACTAATGTTTGTTCCGGCTAAAATATTGTTCGCCCCTTCTGTACAATGCTGGGCTGTGTTTTAAAATTTATAATGTTAGAGACCCCGGCATATTTTCTCGTACGCACAAAATCGTCCTTTGGCTAGATGCGTATAAGTAGCGAACTTGGTCTGCTGAGCTGCAGGCGTATTTAGGAAACCAGTTACCGTTTTAAAACAAATTTTATATTAATTCACACTAATTTGTCAAACATTTCAGATGCTTGTTTTTTTAATAGAAGGTAATAGAACACGAAAAGTTGTTTTGGTAGGGTGTCGAGTCAGCACTCAGTCATCACTCATTCAGCACTCAGTCGGTACTCAATCAGCACTCAGTCAGCACTCAGCCAGCATTCAGTCAGCACTCAGCCAGCATTCATTCAGCACTCAGCCAGCTCTCAGTCAGCACTCAGTCAGCACTCAGCCAGCACTCAGCCAGTAGTCAGTCAGCACTCAATCAGCACTCAGTCAGCACTCGGTCAGCACTCAGTCAGCACCCAGTACTCAGTCATCAGTCAGTACTCAGTCAGCACTCAGTCGGTACCCAGTCAGCACTCAGTCAGCACTCAGCCAGCACTCAGCTAGTACTCAGTCAGCTCTCAGTCCGCACTCAGTCAGTACTCAGTCAGCACTCAGTCAGCACACAGTCACTACTCACACTCATACTGTGGTTTTAATGTAATTCTGTCGCACCTGTGTTTTTCAGTTTTTATGTATTCGTGTTGGTCTTTTAATTGGCTTCGAGCAGTTACGTTTTCACGTTCACTAATTTAATTGAGTTATATATAATTAAGGAACGAATGCACAAACACAGTTTGTCCAGAAGCAGTTGTAATCTACAAGACAGGCACTCTGTGTTGATTTGCGACAGTGAAGCTGGGTAAAGTTGAGAGGTGAGGTTTAAGCTTTTGTGCAAGCCCTACAGACATGTAGTGCGAGTGAAAGATAACTCAACGCATTCTTTACTTCAGCACCATATGGGGCTGATGGTCAGCTTCACGTCCAGACCGTTTTGCTCTTGGGAACAAGTATCTTCTACCCTTGAATTAGAGGCTGGGAGGGACCCAGAACCTGGAAGTTTTTGGGGAGAGTAATTCCCTTTCCTGCCTTGGAAACTGAACCAGATTTCTCAGTAGTCCATTCTGTAGTTGTATTACCATACGGACTGAGACATTCCGACTCAGCATTGCTTGAAATATATTCGGAATTGATAAAAACAGAATAACTGAAAGAATAAGTGAAATTCGCGAGAGAATGGTAGGTTCCACTAGTTTGGATTATAAGAGGAAAATGGATTTAATGGAACAAAAACCCCTAGTGGACCAGGGCCTCCTCATTATTCAGGCTTCACAAACACATTCAGACACAACACACTCGGTATGACTCCTCTGGACGAGTGATCAGGCAGTCGCAGAGACGTCTATCTGACAACACACAAAACTCAAAGAAGACAAATGTCCTTGCCACTGACGGGATTCTAACCAGCAATCCCAGCAAGCTAGCGGCTGCAGACACACGCCTTAGACTGCGCGGCCACTGCGATCGGCTTTGGATTGATACAGAATTTAAATACTTGACCAGTTGTAGACTTAATATATAATTACTTTCGTCACTAGAGAGGCCGTATTCTTGGCACGATACGATCAAAAATTCTGTTCTAAATTTTTGTTACCAGTCTGAAAATGGCGAAGAACTTTCGGAAGATCCTGCACACTCTGACAGGAGCTCGAAACCAGATGTCATTTGACGAAAATTTGAACTGAACACTCCACGATTTCTTATCCCCTCCCGTAAGTTCCATTTCGTTTAATTTTGCACTGCGTGTTTCAAACCTTGTAAGAAACTGAGTGTGTTTGTTTGATGTGGAAGGCTGATAATGATAAACCTCCGATATCCTTCTATTGCTAGGCTTACCCTTTTTAAAGCTGTGCCACGAAGAGTACTACGAGGTAACGTGTGTATGGCATTGCAATCCAAATGCATGTAAATTCCATTAAAGAATTTTTATAGGAAATTGGTAATTAATATGGCCGTTGAGCAAAATATTTTAATAAAATGAGACTATCTAATATGTCATAAATTCATGTAACCAGGGTCCACAATTTTTCTAAGACTCTAGGTGTCATCTCCAAATTTTAAGCTCCAGATGGGTGGCATGCAGCATGTTACAAACTGAAACCCCACAGTTCTGTAGAGGTGACGCTAAAGATATAAATCTTTTCTAATATTACACTGTATTGACTGGTAATGATTATGTGACCTTTAATGTAGTTACCTAAATCTTTACAAATTGAAAAGGCGTAAAATACACAAAGCCTTGAATTTTCATCTTTGTTGACTTTCATTTTTTTGTGTTGGATGCAAATGGCTCAGGACAGGGACAAGTGGCGGACTTCTGTGAACACGGTAGTGAGCCTTCAGTCAAAATTGTGTTCTCCCCCACATGTGCCACATGTCCTGCCCATCTCATCCTTCTTGATTAAACCCAATCCAAACTATAACATACAAAATTTGGGTGGAAACATTTCTTCAGTGCGTGCACATTTGACAAGATACATCGTCGATGTTGTGAGTTATATGAGGCGTGGTGTCTGTAATATGTGGAATACAAATTTGCACACTTGCTGATGTTGGCGTACGTAATATAAACATAAAAGTCCATGTTTATTGACAAAACACGCCAGATCTCTGCAGTTTTTAACGAGGGCATGCTTTTTTTTTTTAATTCTAACCATTCCCAGACCCTCTTTTTCCAGTTTCCTGTTCATGCCTCTGATTAATGAGCTAAACCTCACACTTCCAGGGCTTCAACGGGAAACTGGTACCTGGCAAGGAAGCCGTATTACGAGGCAAGCAGGTGCTGAGTTAGAGTACGCAAGGTGAACTCTGTGGAGCAGAGCCCTTCTTCGGAAGCAGACAGTCTGTCAACTGCTCAAGACGTAACACCGTTCTTGTGGTAATCAAAGTCACATTATCGTGTTCACCACAGTCCGCTTAGAAGGTGCCATAAAATGCATCCAAGCCTGACGTAACATTAAGTAACGTGTTAGTTTCAAGACGATGGACCTAGGGGCCATTTAATTTGGCAGATTTTCATAGAGATGTGCTTAATATTTGGAGCTAAAATTTAGTCTTTCAGTTACAGTGTAATCATAGGCTGAGGGTGTTTAACAATAGGGTGTTGAGAAGAATATTTGGGCCTAAGAGAGACGAAGTGACAGGGGAGTGGAGAAAACTAAATAATGAGGAGTTTAATGATTAATACTCCTCACACAATATTGTTCGGGCGATAAAATCGAGAAAAAATAGATGGGCGGCATGTAGCGCATATGGGGGAGATAAGAGGCGTATATAGGGTTTTGGTGGGGAAACCTGAGGGAAAGGGCCCACTTGGCAGACCCAGGTGTAGATGGGAGGATAATATTAAGATGGATCTTCAGGAAGTTGGAAGTGAGGTTATGGACTGGATCGAGCTGCCTCAGGATAGGGACAGATGGCGGGCACTTGTGAATGCGGTGATGAGCCCTCGGGTTCCGTAAAATGCGGGGAATTTTTTGACTAGCTGAAAACCGGTTAACTTCTCCAGAAGGACTCTGCTCCATCGAGTAAGTGAATAAGTAAGTAAGTAACGTATATTCTCGAATCTAATACGCACTATTTTTTGCCGATTTCTTAAACGAAAAAAGTTAGTTCGCGGTTCTAATCTGCACCTATGGGAGGACGATGATAAAGATAAAGATGATAGTGATTGGATGACGGTAACCATTCAGTTATGAGTGATGACGGCGAGTCTGATGAATAATAAATTATAAATATTATATAATATATTATATAATATTATAAATAATAAATAAAATAATAAATTATTTTATTGTATTGTTCTTACGGCACGTAGAGCAGCTCTATCATTTTTCCAAAATCCAGCTCACGACCGCGAATATAATCCGTACGCGATTCTAATCCGCATCTGATTTTTTAGCCCTCTGAAACTTTAAAGAGGGTGCGGATTAGATTCGAGAATATACGGTAAGTAAGGAGTTACAGTGTAAGCTTTCATATGGCTTTTTTCCTGTTCGACCCGGATTTGTTTCCTGTGTTGAATGTAAAGGTAGATATTTTGAAAGCAATAGAAATTTTTAAAATCATGTAATAACATTTGAAATAAAAAGATGACTGTTAAAGCTCTTTGATTAATAAGAATAAGTAGGTTACTCGTGTTAGTGGATAATTCATCTTACATTTACAGACATTTCTAGTTACGGAGACAGGCTTTGTTTTCCGGTTGGAATATGTTTTCCGATATATACAGGAATAGCAACATCAAATGCCTACAAAAATACTAAAATTTTGATGTTTTGCTGACCGTGCATCTCAGTATAATCTTAGTAATTAACCAACTTAATGCACAAATTCTCGTTTTATAATAAGTTTATTAAATTCCTCTACATGTTTCGAGCACATAGTGCTCGAAACATGTAGAGTCATGTAATAAACTTATTATAAAACAAGAATTTGTGCATTAAGTTGGTTAATTACTAAGCTTTACTAAAATTTGTTTTATACAAACATTCATCGTTCCTTGTCCGTGACTTCTTGGCCAAACACGGGACGACTGTCCTTCCACAGCCTCCGTACTCTCCAGATCTCGCACCAGCTGACTTTTTTCTGTTTCCAAAGCTCAAATCAACGCGGAAAGGCCGCCGTTTTGAGTCTTTTGAGGCAATCAAGACAAATTCGCTAGCGCATTTGCGCAACATTCCTAAAAAAGCTTTCCAGGAATGCTTCAGAACATTGAAGAAACGCTGGCAGCAGTGCATACAGAATAGAGGTTAGTACTTTGAAGGCGACAAGGCTGAATAGCTTCAAGGTAAGACGGGAATATTTTTACGCGATATATTCGGGAAATTTCCGGAGAGACCTGTAAAATGGACGTCTACATGTTTCGGCCAACCATGTGTCCATCTTCATGGATATACGTAGGTGGGTTCATAAGTTTCCGGCCTGACATACAAAGACCGCGCCAAATGCAAAATGCTCTGCGGGATATATAGAGCCATCTATTGTGAGGTTACTGTATCAGTTTCAGGTGGCTACGTGCTCCAGTATGCTG
>Ga0123355_10013542_pt1 | contig 12705 bp, 13 predicted proteins | sample TergutEmb28metaG_3_FD_89872 | JGI IMG/M metagenome (GOLD analysis project Ga0123355, IMG submission 89872) | Embiratermes neotenicus P1 segment gut microbial communities from Petit-Saut dam, French Guiana - Emb289 P1 | ecosystem: Host-associated > Arthropoda: Insects > Digestive system > Gut ...
TAGTTTTATTGTTTCTTGATGGCCAAATTCATGTCTGGTGTTCAGGATGTGTAGCGCATAGCCTGATTGAGGGTTATTGTTCTTGATGTACCTGACGTGCTCTTTGTAGCGTATGCTTATTGAGTTATTGAATGTTACAACAGACTGTACATTTATTGATCACTGTGCTGCAGCTAGTTTTTTATTGTAAAGAACTGCGGATTTACAATCTACTCCTATGGAACAATTAGCCAATGTGGGGAGGGAGAAGACGACGAGAGGGAGTAGTCGTCCAACGACGAGACTCCCTCAAGCCCCTACAGGGCGGTAGGCTCAGGTTAGTCGTCGGTCACGGAATGAAGGTCAGATGGCCATTGACGCTTTAGCCGACAAGGCAGTGTTGGGGGCGTAGATAGGGCAGCGACGAGGGGGTTGTGATGTCCGGTCATGCGGCGGTGGTAGAGAAGGGAAGATCTGCGGATCTCCGCTGCGATGAATGGTATACCAAAGTCTGTATGCAGTTGGAGGTTGGAGACACACCAGGGAGCGTCGGCAAGGGAGCGTATGATTTTGTACTGGAAGCGTTGAAGGATTTGCGTGTGAGAGGGCTTCGCACATCCCCACAGCTGAATTCCGTATGTCCACACGGGCTTGAGGATACATTTGTGGAGGAGGAGTTTGTTTGAGAGGGAAAGTTGGAAGCGTCGACCCAGGAGCCAAGACATTGCTCGTAGTTTGAGGTTGAGGTGTTGGCGCTTAGTTTGGATTGCTTCCGCCAGGTCAGTTTGCGGTCAAGGTGTAATCCGAGGTACTTAACGTGGTCTTTCGCTGGGATCGGGGTTGTGTGCAGAAATAGAGGAGGGCAAGTGGCATGTCGTGTGGTAAAGTTAATATGTGCGGAATTCGCCGGGTTGACGTGGAACTTCCACCTTACGAACCAGTCGTGGAGGAGGATTAAGTGGCTTTGGAGGCGCTGGGAGGCGATGGCAAGATCACGGTGCACTGCCAGGAGCGCCGTGTCGTCCGCAAAAGTCGCGATGGTGGTGTAGTACGTCGTGGGCATATCGGCGGTGAAAAGTAGGTAGAGCAGGGGGCCAAGAACACTGCTCTGGGGGACACCGGACTTCACTTCGTGGCAGTCGGAGTAGGTGCCATTATACCTGACCTGGAAGTAACGGTCGGTAAGATACGATTTCAGAAGTAGGTAGTATGGGCCTGGGAGGGTGGCCTTCAGCTTATACACCAGGCCGGTGTGCCACACTTTGTCAAATGCTTGTGCGACATCATGGAAGGCCGCCTTGCACAATGTACGTTCCTCGATGCTTGTCACAATCTTATTGACTACGGGGTGCCCTTGTTGGATGGGGGAGTGGCCAGGTCGAAAGCCAAACTGGTATCTGGGAATTTTGTGGGATAGGTCCACATCGGACCGGAGTCGCTTCAAGAAGAGTTTTTCAAAAATCTTAGACAGTATGGGTAGAAGGCTAATAGGGCGGTAGGAAGTGACTTCATGGGTCGGTTTGCCAGGTTTCGGTACCATTATAATTTGTGCAAATTTCCATAGGGGCGGGTAGTAAGAGAGGCGGGGCATGCTGTTGTAGAGAGTGGTAAGGAGGACGACAGCCGTGGATGGTAGTTCCTGGAGCACCTTCACCGAGATGAGGTCGTAGCCAGGCTTCTTGCGCACCTTGAGGCGCGCAATCGCTGCTGACACTTCTGCAGGGGAGAAGGGTGTGATTGGAAAAGACATGGGGCAAGGAACACCTAAGGAATCAGAAACTATAAGATCGTGAGGGTGGAAAGACGAGTGCGGCGTGAAACCTGGCGAAGGTGGTCCCCAAATGCCGTAGCCTTCCCGATATCACTCTTTGCCCAGCTGCCATCCGTTGTCCGGGTCGGGGGTATAGATGCCTGGGGTCTTTTGAAGCCCTTAGTAGCCTTCCACAGTGAAGTGTCGTCCGGCGATAGGGAAGTGATATCTTTTTCAAAGGTGGCGTTCCGGGCGTTCCTCAATGCGGTCTGCATGTTCCGTTTCAGGCGATTGTAGATGGCGTGATCACCCTGGTTTAGCGATCGTTGCCACCGGCTACGGGCCCTGCGTTTGTCGATAACGATGTTTGCGGATATGGAGGGGGTGGCATTAAGCGGCACTGTAGGCTCTCGAGGGGGTGTGTGGAGTGCCAAGCGGCGTCTTGGAGGAGGGTAGTGAAGTGGTACATCGCTTCGTCCAACTCACTGCATTGTTTGATCCGTAGGTTAAGGTCGAAGTGAGTAGAAATATAGGCACGAAATGCATCCCCGTCAGTATGGTTTGTGGTAAGTTTGGGGGGACCACACGGGGGATGTGGGTTCCAACGGTGGCAATAATCGGTGAGTGGTCTGACGATAGCTCGAATATAGACTCGACTCGTGTGGAATTTGCCGCCACCCTTCGAGCGACAAAAAAGTCCAGCAAGTCAGGTATCCTCTGATGGTCAGTCGGCCAGTAGGTCAGTTCGCCCGTGCTGTAGTAGGTACAATGACATTCAGGAATCGCAGAGAGGAAAGTGCGTCCTTTAGGCGTAATGAGACGTGTGTGGTGTGTGGTGTGTGGTGCTTTGGGCGTTCCAGTCACCTCCGACCAGGAACCGTGGGCCCAGGGATTGGAAAAATGAAGCGTAGGTGACAGAAGGAGGAGCATGGCGTGGAGGACAGTATAGGAAGACACCGTTAAAGGCCATGGGAGGGCTTCGAGGTGGAGAGCAATAGCTTGTAGTTAATTGGTTTGGATGCGGATGTGTTCGTAGTGACGTAGGGAGTTGCGGATTATAAAAGCCGCGCCTCCATGCGCTGTATCATCAGGGTGTATTGTGTGGAAGACACTGTAGCGGGGAAGCCGGAAGACCGTACGAGATGTAAAGTGTGTTTCCGAGATTAGGGCTATATCGATTTTGTGTAAATCGAGGAAAGTCTGAAGTTCCAAACGGTGTGAAGAAAGGTCGTTGGCGTTCCAGAGAGCAAGACGTAGGGCGCTAGCCATTATGCGGTGAGGCGAGGAAGGATAGTAGTAAACATGGTGAGTACAGTGCCAGTCTGTTGCATCAGTTGGCTAAATAGAGTATTGAACTCGGTGACGAAAGCATAGAGTTGCGCCCCGAGATCAGCAGCCTGGGAACCGGGGGCGACTACATGGGAATTAGAGGCGGAATGGGGTTTGGGTGTGGCACAGTAGGTTGGGTGTGGGGCAAGGGGGGAAATTGGCGGGCGTCGCCAGTGTCAACTTGTAGAGCGGACATGCCAGGGGTAGAAGGCCGCGAGCGGGGGGCAGGGGCGCCCCAAGCTGTTTGTAGGCGGCGGTAGACATCACATCCTTTGTAGTTTGCTGGGTGGGCCCTGCCGCAGAGGGCGCAGGTCGCCGGGGTAGTGGGATCTTTAGTATATACAGCCGTATTATTGTCACCACTACATTTAACACAGGTAAATGGTAGGGTAAATGTGTTTTGTATGCCCGTAAGATTGGCATCAGGTGCATTGTACTATGGAGGTTTTCTTTCGCGGTGTTTCGACTGTAATCTTCATGTTACACAGGAATTGAAGATCGTAGATACTCTTGTTGTTGTCACGCGGTTCAAGGTCCACAAAGTAAAGAGGTAAAGGGGCCTTGGTTAGTCAGTGGCGGATATTCTTTTGCGGGCTGTGTGTCCCAGGCCCTCAAGTTCACTTTTGATAATATCCGGGTGGATGGAGTGGTGGAGGTGGCGCAGGACCACTCTGTAGACTCGTTCTCCCCGCGGCTGGTAAGTATGGTGGATGACGTCTGCTTGGAATTGTTTAATCAGCCGACGGTAGGAATCAGAGATGTAAACATTGATTTTGATCGTTTCATCTGTAAACGCTTTGCAATAACATTGTTCGTCCTCAAGGGTGGTCGTGAGGTAGGACAACATATCCTGATAGTTCTTTACGCCGTACACATGTATGGGAGGCGGCTTGTGTTCCCGGGGCTGCTGGGTGCGAGAGGTACCCGTCGTATTGTAGTGAAAACGGACGTTGTCCACACCGCTGCCACCAAATTTAGTGACAAAGGATGTTGTCCACACCGCTGCCACCAAATGTAGTGACAACGGATGTTGTCCACACCGTTGCCACCAAATGTAGTGACAACGGTTGTTGTCCCCACCGCTGCCACCAAATGTAGTGGCCACGGATGTTGTCCACACCGCTGCCACCAAATTGTAGTGACCCGGGGCGTGATGTGCGCACCGATGCCACTAATTTGTCGTGAACCGGGTGTTAATTTCACCGCAGCCACTTTCCTAAATAGTGCCCAGCCGAGCGGTTATTACGGGCACCAAACGTGGCAGTAATTTGACCTAAACTTCGGAGTGTAGGGATGGTTTTTTAACAGGCTATACGGATTACCAGAGTATCAAGGATCGTCCTAACAGGTCATTTAAGACCAACTGCGTAACAAAATAACAATGGTTCTATTAACTACTATATAAATATATATACACAAATAAACAAGTAAGTATTACTGTTACGTAAATCAGTTGTCATGCCACTATTCAATCCCAAGCGCGATTTCGTATAATTTGGAAAAGTTGTAAATTTACACAATGCTGAATTTAGATGATCGGTCAGATCAGCTTACCTCCTGTAGTCAAGTAGATTAGGAAGCCGCCCAACATCTCGACCAACCATTCAATATATATCTTCCTCGGTAACCAAATACGCCTTGTCGCTTGCTCTAAGTTTCCTTCTTAGCGCCTGACTTGCCTGGCCGCAAGTTCTTACGTACAGACGCTCTGCAGAGATTATACCGAAAGGCCCCTTTTCCTTAATTTACTCGGGATTTTATAGTGGCAATTCTGCTGACTCAAATGTATTCTATATACAACAAATTACTGGGGCGCGCATACCTTAAATAACAAATACTCGTAAACGCAAGGTTGCCCAGTGTTTACTAATTGCGCCAAGGAGTCTTTGCCAGCACATTCCGGCTCGTCCAAGGCCACAACTAGCCAGTCGATATTGCGTACATTACAAGACATGCTGGATCAAATGTGTTAAAAGCTACACAGTACAGTGAGCAACTCGCAGATGGACAATGGCAATGTTTTATAGCATGATCAATATTGCTTTGGTAAATACATTGGTCATATATGCACACAACATGCGCAAAGATCAGCCTGAGAAGAAGGTAAAAAACAAATAATTTTGTTCAGAATTGCACATGACCTTGTGACACCATTTGTAACACAACGATACAAACTTTCTTCGCTAACTAGGAACAACAAAACAGCAATAGTGCGGATTTGTCTCTGATTCTGAAGAAAACAACATGCAGGACTCTGAAGACTACTAAGCGATATGAAGAAAGCGACGGCTCTGTCATGTATGCAGCAGGAGTGGAGATGTGAAGACACAATTTATGTGCAAAGGATGTGGACATTACGTCTGCAAAGGCCATATGAGTATGATTGTTACTTGTGACACTTGAAACAATAAGGATGAAAGTGATTTTCAGTTTTCGTGACTCTCAGCACATAAAATGTTGAAAGTAATCAGCCATACACCCGGTAGCCTTTATCCCCGGAGAATATTCCAGGCCCTTTTTTCTGTTAGAGGCAGGTGCGACTCAAGGGCCATAGTGAAGAAGGAATAGACGAATGAAAATTTCAAATGAAACTGTCGGCAATCAAAACCGCGAACCTCCGCCACGTATGGAAGTGTCTAAAATATCTGCGTGACGGTGTAATTAATTGTAGAAGAAGGAAAGAAATGTATTGCCTGTTTTACAAACAAATATACAACACCGCGTTCACAGGGCCTGACAATAGCCTCTGCGCTACTGTCAATGTCTACAGGTCATATCCTAACATCTCACAACTTCAAGATACATATATAATACTCTCGCCAATCCACACATATTTCTTCCAAGTGATGTCTTCATTTTAGGTATTCTTGCTAAACGTTTGTATGCTTAATTCTTATCGGTCATGCGTGCCACATTTTCAGCCCATCTCTCCCTCGACACAACCAACGGTCTGTTTAGACGCCCTCCTCATTGCCTGTTGGTTTCTCGAACTTATCGAAGAAAAACTGTTGTTATATGTTCAACGGGCAGAATCTCCTTCGACGTTTCTCCTTTCAAAAATCAGACCCGTACGGTCTGTCGAAACGTCTGTAGCCACTTACCGAGCAACGTGGCTTCATATAACAGATGACAGTTTATTTTATTTACACTTCTGTGGAAACATTATATCTCGCGTATCGGCAAGAAATTCAAGCTTAATTCTACAGCTTACAAACTGTTACAATTTCAACACACAGTGACACTCTACCTGTAATGTCTCATTTACACAATTTCTGGTAACAATCGAAAGTTCGATCTTCAATGCGGACGATTCAGGGTGGCGTTGTGGAAAAATGTGAAGAATCGCAAGGCATTAATTTGATAACAAAGGAAAAGCATCATTATACAGTGCGGAGTGGAAGGTTGTAGTGTGGGTGTGAATTTGAGTTAAACGACGAATCCATCGAATATGTTATGACAGTATACTGCGCATATTGAGAGACTGTTGTGCAGCGGACAGTAAGAGCTGGACAGACAGTAACGTTGTTATGATATTGCAGACGGTACCTTGCGGTGGTGCGGAATGGTGAGAGAGATTGTTACTGGGCTTAACTGACTGCAATATGGTGGGAAGGGAGTGGAAAGGGGAGTGTTTAGTGTGTTGTGTGAAGTTGGTTAAATGTGTTTTGGGACAATTGACTGTGGTGATGCGCATTGCTATTGCGAGCAGATAGAACGTTTTGAGCAAAATTCAGAAAGTATGACAGACAGTTATTAGCAACAATTGTATGTTGTAAAATTGTCATAAGGAATGTTAAAACAGTCTTTCAATTATGGACTGTAATGAAGGTGAAATTAAGGAAGGGTTATTACAGGTTAAGAACTGTAGCAAAGTTTGTCTGGAAAATAACATGTGCTAAAATGTTTCATCAACAAAATTTTCCATAATAATATCAAGAGTCAATGACGCTATGAGTTCAGAACAATGGGCTCTCGATAGTGCGATTGACTGTAATGTAAATGCGAGAAAAGGGATTTTGTACATTCCGCAATAACTCTCAGCTGTTGACTGAGGCTCTCACGCACAGTAGCCACGCCTTCCCCTAAAGTACCATTGATACTTTCCACTAAGCACAGATTCAGCCAATTTGTTTATTAAATTTTGTGATATGCATATATAAATAAATGACGAAGTGATGACATATGTAAATACTTTACTGTAGTCAGCAGAAAAATCTGAGATTTTTGAATAGATTCATTCATCAATAGCTTTGGAAAATAAGGAATTTCTATACATTGACACAGAACAATCAACACTGTGTCTTGATCAGACTAGACAGTACTGTTTGATTTTAGACAAGGCAGAACTGTGTTATAGTAAAACCGCGACGACGGGACCGTATGTCTGTACACTAAGTGATGTAATGTAATTCGCAAGAAACGTGAAATATGAAACTTCTTCAAGAGGGTCGGAATATTACTAAAATGTTGAAATGAGTTTAGTTGAGTTAAATGTACAATATGGATTGAATTATTGAATAATTGGTGGATATATATTGCATGATATTCGGACTGAGTGACGAGTAGGAACCTGTTGATAGGCAATATGCTAATTAACACCGGATGCAAAGTTCTTATCACTTCGGTATCGTTACAAGCCAGCTGTACTGTAATGAGTGATGTGACGTTAAAAGGGGGACAGTTACTGACACAAACTGCACCAGCGTGACTGTTGTGAAGAATTGTGTATGAAGTTTAATATTAGCCAACTTCTTCTATGTTTGGAGACATACCGACTTAAAAATCGCATTTAAATGCGACAGCACAATCTCACAGCTCACCAAACCAGTCAATAACAACACTAACCACCACCCACTATGACAGAACGGAATCAACTCGCTATGACCAAAGGAGTCCAATAACATCTCCTGCACACTGCAGACGTCCTTTTTCCCGCTCCCCAAGAAACCAGCCAGCACATCAAGCTACGTACTACGTACAGTACTGTTCCATTCTAAATAACCCCCTCACTCAATGACCCACATACGCACATATTACCTCCACACAATAACCCCTCACTCAATGACCCACATATGCACATACTACCTCCACACAATAACCCCTCACTCAATGACCCACATATGCACATACTACCTGCACACAATAACCCCTCACTCAATGATCCACATATGCACATACTACCTCCACACAATAACCCCTCACTCAATGACCCACATATGCACAACTACCTCCACACAATAACACCCCACTCACTGACCCACATATGCACAACTATCTCCACACAATATCCCCTCACTCAATGACACACATATGCACATAACACCTCCACACAATACCCACCCACTCACCTCCTGTAACCATTCTGAACATACATTAAGCCACACGTAACTTGCAACCTCCAACCACAACACACACCTGTCTAACACAACACCTCCACACCACGCTCCCTCCCACAACAACATTTTAACATATCACAATCAGAACACGCACCAGCTGTACCACACACAAAACACACCGTACAGCACATTAATACAAGCTGCCAACCGTCACCTAACACAACAGACATTCTGTCAAAATGAAAACTATTTATTATGACTTAACTTTAACAGTGTTGTAAATTATGTGTTGTAATGTATGGTAGAGCGGTGTTGAATATGGACATAGTGATACCGGAATATTTTGAGCTAATTAATTAGTAATAAATCATAACTGTTGTATCCAGTTGGTCACACACGTTATTTCATATTAAGCATGCAAGTTCACACGAACACCAAATAATCATATTCCGTTCCAAGTACTCATTTAAAATCATTTGTTTCGATTCCTTCTAAATCACGCGTGCCTAAAGACCGCCAGTTCCATTCTGGATGCGATCAACTGCGTTCAGTATCGTTACTGGTTAGATGTGACGCCGTTACACCGGGTAATTGGTTATCGACGTTTCGGATTATAATTGAAAACAAAACTTCATTAAGCGAAATATTCTTAATAATGTTGACAGTTAATATGAGATCAATAGGCGGTTCCGAAACGTCCAGTGCCGATTACCAAGTAACACGGCGTCGTAAAGCGTGAACTGAAGTTAAAAAATATTGGATTTTTTGCGGGAAAGCAAAAATTGTTAAAAATATCAAAATTAAATCCGCACTGTAACGTTTGTTTATATCTGTGCGTTTTGCCTTGCAATTGCCAACATTGCAGTGCATAACAACAAATGTTTCTGATAACAACAAACAGCACCGCTACATTTCAGTGTTGCTGTTGTGATCACAAATTGTGCTGGTGTATTGTTTTAGCGGAAAGTGTTTAATGTACAGAACTGTACGTGTGGTGTTTTGGGGGTAAATATTCATGTTATCTGAAAACATACATAAATAGGTGAGTATAATTGAATATGAGATGCACTTGAATTTATCAGTAGGTTCTGAGGAAGTCAATAAACTGAAGAAAAACATAAAACAAGCTGTGTGACTGAAATGTACTGCAATTTGTGCATGTGGTTGCAAATGTGTGCAGTGTGCATTATAGGGTCTGTGGACTGGAAACTGTGTGGGGTTGTGAGAGGAAGTGAGACAAATAGAAGATAAGACGAAATGTAAAATGCAATATAGAATTAATTGTTAGTGCGTGATAAAATTATTAATCATAAGATGTTTTTAAGGAGATCTTTAGGGAAGGAGAACACTTGTGTGACACAGGACTGGGTGGTAGGTTAATAATAAAATGGGCCTTCAGGAAGTGGGATGTGGGGGTATGGACTGGATAGAGCTGGCTGATGATAGGGACAGGTGGCGGGCACTTGAGAATGCGGTGATTAATTTTCGGATTACACAAATTTTGGGAATTCCTGTACTAACGTAGAACCGGTTAGCTTCTCAAGAAGTACTGCATTGCTTGGAATGATAATTTGAGTAGGATTTGTAAGGAAATTGCGGCTTGGTTATAGCACCGGTAGGTAAATAGCGGGCTTTGTAATGTGGATGGTATTTGTAAACAGTAAGAACTGGTTTTGGTTTTGGTACTTTAATTGTACAGCAGTATTTGTTTAGTGCGATTTTTTAGTGCAGTTTTAAAATGTAATTATATATTTAATTGTAGACTGGAATTTAAAGATATGGTTTTGAGGGAAATATCTGTTGGCAAGATGGCGAAGTTAACAGGAGGATGGAGAGAACTGCAATGGGCTTTGTGGGAATGGGATTTGTGGTGAATGTGAGACGTTTGGGAGGGAAGAAAATTACTGGCAAAATATTGTCTGAAATTCTGAAGGCAGTACGTAGCTGTAGATTAAAGGAATAATAATAGAACTTACCTTAAAGATTTCGGCAGTGGCAAGTCAACTGAAATTCGTCTGACTCGTTACAGCGGGCACCAATCTACCGGTAAGAGCGATGCTGTCAGTCCGTGATACTGTAATAGTTGCACAGAAAATTTCACCTCATTTATAAGAATGCAAATGCTCAGTGCCACTGGTCTTATCACACCCGGTGCTGTTCCTGTATGACTAAATGGCAGACATCCGACCGAGACAGACCAGCAGAGTGGTGACCACACTGACCGGAAATGCTCTGCAAAATGCCAACATATAAAACCGCAAACACTTTTTTTCTGTGCTGCGTGTTCAGGCACTCCATGCAGTACAGAGCAACTTGCGATGTGTTAATGGTTCAAGTAATGTACAAATTACGAAACACGCTGTTTCAGTGTCATGTTCAGAATGCTGGCCACTGGTCACAGTCATAATTGTTATTAATAATGTGGTGTTTGGTCTTGGACTGGGTTTGTGTCTTTCAAACAACCACACGATATTTTTGTTGATACCGCATTTAAGAATTTAAATATTACAATGGAATTTTTATTCTCTTCCCTATCATTCGCTGTACAGCTGATCGTGTCACATCGTATTAATTAATGCTGAGTTTTTTTAAACTGGTTTTTCGCTTTAAATTGTGAACTGTCTTATAAGATATACAGATCGTTTTGTACCAGTGCATTAAGGCAGTCCGTGGATCTGGTAGCTACTTGAGGAAGTGCTAACTGTACAAGGTAAGGGTAAAGGTAAAGCCATCTCCGTTCACCCCTGGACAAGTACTGAGGGTTCCAGTGTTTTGGGACTCTCAGATATCAAAACTGTCAGCACGTGAAGACAGTGAGTATGTCAGCCCTAGGTACCGGCAGTTTCTATCCCTCCACAAATACTGTAGGCTTACATTTCTGTTGTGGACCAGATAGCTCAGTCGGTATAACGAATGAGTACGGTATGGACTCCCCGGGATGGAATCCCGGTGGGGGTCGAGATTTTCCGCCCGTCCAGTCCGGCGCCGGGGCGCAACCAGCCTCTTATAAAATTGGTACCTGTACTTTTTCGCGGGTAAACTGAAGCCGGGGCGTGCTGCTGACCACCCACACCGTCTAATGCTGGGGTCATAAAACAGTAAGCTATAACGCTACCCATCCTCTGGTCCACACCAGGCCTGTAACGTGATCTCTTTACCTTTACCTTTACGGATTTCTGTTAGAGGCAGAGCAGACCGCAGTGCGATAGTGTGGCCGGAATGATTACGGCAATGAAAATTTCCAGTGACATCATCGGGAATCCAAACCGCAAACTTCCTGCTTGTGGTGCAGTGCCTCAATCATTTGCGTTACGGCGTGGTTAATTGTAAAAGAGAGAATGAAATTTCTTCTCTTTGTACAACCAAATATGCATTACCGTGTTCCCAATGGCTAGCCATTGGCCTCTGTGTTCCTGTAGATGTCTGCAGGTCATATCCTAACATCTCACACATTAAGATCCATATTAATACTATCGTCCGATCTACACTTGTTTCCTACACGTGGTATCTTGACTTTAAGGTTTCCGGGTAAAGTTAGTGCTCTTATTTCTTATCTGACATGCGTGCTATAATTTTATCCCATCTCGTCCTCCACACAACCAACTGTCTGTTTACACCCTCTCACCATTCGCTAATGGTTTCCAGAACTTTTCGAAAAAAAAATTGATTATATCTTCAATGGGCAGAATCGTCGTCGACGTCTGTCCTTTTGAATAAAATACAGTTATTGGTTGTTGTAATATCTGTAGCCACTTACACACCTTCATAGTTTTATATAAGAATAGAAAGTTCAGATTCTTTATACCGCTTTGAAAACCTTAAATGTCGGTTAACTTCATCAATCTTAGACCTAATTGAATAGATTACAAACTGTTACAATTTCAACAGACAGTGTTACTGTACTGTAATGTCTCATTGAAGCGCTTTCTGGTAACGATTGAAAGTTGGGTCTACAATGCGGACGATTCAGGACACGATGTGGAAAATTGTGACAAATCGCTGGCATTTATTTTGACAAAGAAGAAGAAATATCCTTATACAGTGCGGAGTGGAAGGCTGCAGTTTGTGTGAATTGGAAGTGAACGAATGATCAAGCGAATATGTTATGACAGTATATTGGGCATATTGACAGACTGTTGTGTAGCGGACAGTAAGAGCTGGACAGACAGTAACGTTGTTATGGTATTGCAGACGGTAACTTGCGGTGGTGCGGAATGTTGGGAGACTGTTACTGGGCTTAACTGGCTGCAATGTGGTGGGAAGGGAGTGTTTGGTGTGTTGTGTGAAGTTAGTGAAATGTGGTTTGGTGCA
>Ga0123355_10013543_pt1 | contig 12705 bp, 10 predicted proteins | sample TergutEmb28metaG_3_FD_89872 | JGI IMG/M metagenome (GOLD analysis project Ga0123355, IMG submission 89872) | Embiratermes neotenicus P1 segment gut microbial communities from Petit-Saut dam, French Guiana - Emb289 P1 | ecosystem: Host-associated > Arthropoda: Insects > Digestive system > Gut ...
GTGTGTTGGATGGCTGTCTCCTCTCTTTGAGTTTATGAAGCAGTGGCTTCCATGATTTGCTGAGATTGAAGCCCCCATCTCTGTTCATGTTATTTGGATGCATCTCTATTTCTATGGCTTCTCCAATGAGACGATCCATGTAGCCGGTTTTTGTGGAAAGGAGTTTGGTTTCCTGTAATCTGATGTGTTCTTGATTGAAGCTGTATTCAGTTACTGCCGATTTGTCAGGTTGGGCCAATCGGCAGTAGCTGAACACAGCTTTTCTAGTACTTTTGAAATTGTCGGTAGTAAGCTGATTGGTCAGTGGGATGAAAAGGCCATTGGATTTTCCCCAGTTTTGGGTATCATTACCATTTGTGCAATATTTAATGATTTGGGACAGTATTCGAGTTGTATGGTGTTGAACATATACATTAGGTCTACAAGTCCTTCTGTTTATAGTTCTTTCAGCATTCTGGCAGTAATAAGGGCCTGGTGCCTTTTTTTGTTTAATATTTTGGTTACATCTTTTATTTCTTTTAAAGTAAATGCTGAAAGGCGTTCTTGCGATTTAACGGGTGTAGCTAGGTCTTGTCAGATTTCCTGGTTTTGATAATTATTATGTGGAGAGAAAACGTCGGAAAAATGTTCCGCAAATAGATTAGATTTTTCCTTGTCGCCTTTTACCCATGGTCCCCGAGGTGTTGAATATTTGTGTATTGGGGGTGATGTTGTTTTGGGTTTTCTCCTATTTTTTGTAGTTTTCCAAATAGAGTTATTTTCCCTTTTAAGATTACAAACTTATTTTCCAAAGGATTCATTTCACATTTCTTGGAGTTTGGATTTAAGTTTGTTTGCTTGTTCTGTTATATATTCTTCTGCTCTCTGGCGTGTGAGTTCTTTACCAGATTGACCTGGTTCTTATTTCTTCGGCTACCAGTCTCTTAATTTCTTAGGTTATGTTATTTGTTGTTCTTTGGGGATCGCTGTTTGGGGTAGCTTCTTTGGCAGCATGCTGGAATACAGTGAGTGGATTGTTAGTTTCTAGTTTTATATCTTCATGTTCTTTAAGTTTTATTGGTAGATTTATTTTGTCTTGTTTTATTTTTCTGTAGGTATCCCAGTTCTTTCTTTAAGTTGTGCAAGCGTGATGTTGGTTTTCTGACTTTTCCTGATGTGCTTAATGTTGCTATTATTGGAGAATATTCCAAGATTTCGTCGTAACTTGATTGTATGTCTGTGCATGTTGAGGAGATAGCATTGGTTACAGAGAAATCTATTAGATGTGCGATTTTGTTTCCGTCAGTAGACCAGTATATTGGTGTAGTGAATATCAAATTTGAGTTTCGTTTACTACACTGATGTTGTATTTAGCTGTATGAAACTCAGCCGGAACTTTGCCTCTAGCTGCACTCTTGCGAAGTCAGCGGAAAATGACCGAGTTCAGCATTTGTCAGCTTGTTACACTTTAACCATATGTTAAAGAATGCATGATACATCAATTCACCTCTCTGTCTATATATGTATATATACCTGCTCTACGGAAACTCGAGAGCTCAAATTGTAAAGTACTCGCCGACTTGATTGCTACTGGCTGCTACGTACCTCCACGTTGAAGAAACTTTTATATTGTGCATAATATATTGAAATGGTGCAAAGCAGAGACTGTGATGTGGTTATACTGCAGCTATCTTTTGTTTATACAAGGTGAGTTGTGTTGACTGGATTGGAAATTTTATAAACTTTGAGCCGAGCAAATTTGGTTATTAATCATTTAATTTTATTAAGTTCAAAATTCCAAATTTCACCGCCAGCAGGTACATATATACGAGGTGAGACAACTATTTAAATTGATTAATTTGAACATATTTGTGTATTAACTAAATTGCTATTGTGGACATTTAATTTATTAGAATAATTATTTTAGAATATGCAATTTAGAATTGAAGTGAATTATTTGAACGGCTCTACAACATCCTTGAAGTCCCGATAAATCATACGGAAAATTAGTTGTCAATAATAGGAAAAGATTATTGACATGGTGGCAGCACAACCTTAGGTGTTAAGAGGTGAGCTATTAACCGTATAACAAGTAGTGTCCGCCTGCGGACGGATTAACAAGGAACAGGTTACCCGGGGTAGACACGATATAGGTGTTCCAGTTTAAGACTTAATAGATTTTCTCTTGTATTAATTTTGATAAATCTCTGTTTTTGTTGTTAAACGTGAGCCCCGTAGAATCTGTTTGCTGTTGCAATCGCTCCCGGCTATAAATTGTGGTCCTAACTCTTGAAATAATGTCTCAAAATGCTCCTTCTTTAGATTGAGACACGGTGGGCAGTAGACGGCTGTGATGGTTATCTAATATGGAAATCCTTTCACTTTTATTGTCGTAGCCTGAATGGAGTCTTCTTCATAGTTTACAGTTCATAGTGATCGATTGTTCCTTTGAGAAGTATCGCAGTACCTCCATGCGCTCTGCCATCAGGATGATTGGTGTATTGTAATTTGTACCTTGGTATGCTAAAGTAATTTTTTGTTGTAAAACATGTTTCGCTATTAGGAGTGTAACTATGAAGTTTTGATTTAAGGATAATTTTATTTCTTCTTTATAGTTTTGCAAACCATTTGAATTCCGTTGGACTATTCTCAAAACCTTATCTATTTTCATTGATTTTATTGATTGACTTTGTAAGCATGTTCCGTATCGTGCTCTTCTGTTGAAACAATCCTTTAAATTCATCTAAAAATTTTGTTAAAATTAATAGCTGTTTCTTCGACCTGGTTTTTGTACTTTTGGCTACATCAGCGTAACTTCTTTGTTGTTTTATGTTAATAACGTATGTTGTTTCTATATATATTAGTATTTACTGGTGGTGTGCGTTGTGTATTATTTCTAAATTTGTTGTTTCCTTTAATTAGGTTACGATCATGTTCGCAACATTTGTAATTGGCAGGATGATTGCCTCCGCCTAATGCGCATTTTGCTGGCGTTTGTTTATTTTTTGCATTCTTTACTATTATGAGATCAACCACATTCAACGCACATGAATGGTTTGTTACAGTGTGATTTTGTGTCGCCATATGTTTGACAACTCATATTTTGTATGATATTGTTCTTACTTACTCGAGGAGGCTCTATTTGTATGATTTTGTTTTGTAATGCTTTTATGTTGCTTTTTATTTTCTACAGGTTCTAAGTCTACAAAGAACAAGTTTAGCGTCTTCTTGATAGTTCCGTATTGTACATTTATTTTGTCTCGGACATTGTGCCTTAGTACAAATAGTTCCTGTCTTAAATCTTCAGTATCTGTTGAGTGATGTAGATATTTAATGACAATTCCTTAGGCTCTTTCCTCTTCCATTTGGTATGTATGGTAGAATATGTTATTATCTTTGAAGTACCTAACCAATGTTTTGAATATTTCTGGTGTCACGCAGTTTATTTTATTAAAATTGTTTGCGGGAATTTTTGTGCAATACCATTCATTAGCGGCTATGTTTCTTATTCATTTTGTCATTTCTCCATAGTTTAAAACACCACGTACGAATATTAGAGGAGATTTATGAATTTTCGTTGAATTTGGATTTCCGTCAATGAAATCCTGATTTATTTCATTTGTTAAAAAACCATATCGGTTTTGTGTTTTTCTATTTATTTCGGGGGTGTTTTGTTGCGTTCCGTGTATTTTCTTCCTTTTAGTGCGTCCTACCATTTGCCATTCATTTTTGCTGTTATTTTGTGTTTCTAATTCTTCCTTGCCATTAGATGTCATCCTTTGTAATTATTGACTAGTGTAATCTTCACTTGGATAGTTATGTATTGGGGATATCATGAGGTGTTGCATTGGTGCAATGACAAAATATGTAGGCACCTGTTGGCCTGATGCAGGCTGTAACATTGGATATAGCACAGCAGGATTATTCACTAATGTTTGCCATTGCGCTTTCGCTTGTTCATACATTTGATGGGTGTTCATGGAGTTACTTGATCCGGGTACATTCTCGATCGCTAACTTTATTTTGTTATTGAGATATGTTTATGCAATTTGCGTACCTGAATTACTCCGAGCACCTGGACTAGAAGCTGGTTAACCAAAATTCCCCTTTGCACAGTCACGAATGTTGGTAGGTAAAAGCACAGACTTTGAACACAGCACCATACCGGTCTTGCTTCGCCAACTGCTCGAGGAGAACTAATACTTAAGTGAGACTGTATTATTTAGCTAATCTCTTCTAGCTTTTCACGCGTTCTCAATTTAAGTGATAGAACTCTATGTGCACGACAGCTGTTTCCAAAGGCTATTGTGCTGGGGCTTCATCAGGCTTTGTTAGTGATTTCATTCATGCATCTGAATCACGACATATAAGCGCCTCTTTAAAACAACAGATTGTACACAAATGTTGCCTTAGTGCAATTCTGATTGTCCATCACAGCAAGGCGCATACTCAAGGTGTCAAATAGAAACTAAACTATTTGCTGGTCAGCCTTGCTACGGCATGACCAACATTGTTTGTAAGAAAACCATCTATCTAACTATGAAGCCACAGCTATTATTTAATTTTATTTTCAGTGTTCTGAACAATACGGGACTTTCAGAATTGTGGGTAGTCACATTTACCAATCCGAGAAACTTGAAGGAATTGTGTGTTACCACAGAATACGAAGATACACGCAAGTGCATCGGACCAGGTAATTGTCCAAGCTGCACAGTGCTTCTGCTGTTGAAATGTCATTGCGCCACAACGGAAATCGCGATTACATATTGATTCAAAACAGTTTTCACAGGTCTGATTCTATGAATCAAAACATCACTGTCACCAACCTGAATAAAAGTAGTTTTCCTGTAATCCTCTCACAGCACAAACCGGCAGAGAATCATCCAGTTCAAGTGAGTAACGCAACAAAATGTAGAAAAGGCAGGATTCCTGCACAATGAACAAAAAGCCATTATGTCAAATATAGTTGCTATTGGTGATTATCACGTCAGCAAAACTTTGGACAGAAAATTTTGATAATCAACAAGCAACTATTTATAAGTAAACTCCATATCCTCAAAATCATAGCTGTTTTTTTGTGTCTACCCTGTATTCGTCACAAAACATACCTAAAAAACCGCTACCCCACAACAATATTCGCTGTCCACAGAAACCTATAGTGACAGTACAACTTTTAGGGCGACTTGGCAACCAGATGTATAAGTAAATTTCTGTTTGGGCTATAGCCAAGAAGACAGGGCATGAACATTATGTTCCGAGCTGCATGATCCAGGAACTGGGGAAGATATTCCGCCTTATTCCAGTTCCTCCTCTGTCATAACTTGCATACTGTCCTGTACATGAACACCCTGTAGTAGTAACAGAGGACAAGATGGACCACTCCAAAGGCAACATCTTACTACGGAATTATATTCAACTGCCTAATTATGATGCACCAATACTGAGTGAAATTCGACAAATGTTTCAGTTAATGAACATATAAAAGATGAATATCAAAGACTCTTACAGAGTGCTTCAAGAGGCATGAAGAATATTACGTATGTTGGTGTTCATGTCAGAAGAACAGATTACATAGGATATTTGAAGAGGAAATATAATGCTTCTCCAGTGAATCCAGATTATTTCCTCAGGCAGATGAATGTATTTCGGAATAAATATAAACCAATAATGTTTTTTGTGGTGAGTGATGATCCTGTGTGGTTTGAACTTGAGCTTGGTGGTGATGGTGTTGTGGTGATGAAAACCAAATCTCCAGCAAAGGACCCTGCCATCATGGCTGGATGTAACCATTCTATTATTCACTATGGCACATAAGGTGTGTGGGGAGCCATGCTGTCAGGAAGTCTGTTTACAATGTAACCAATAGTGTTGCTGTTTCATGAGGTTCATTGTTACCAAATTGGTATATTGTAACGTAGCGGGTAAAGAACAAGTACAATTGGTTGTTACATTTGAGGTTTTCACATTATTGTCGAGGAAGGTATAAGTCCTGTGGTGTACAGTACCATTTTGTTACCTACATTATTTGGGCGGTACAAGCATAACAAATTTAATTCAATAATTATTTACATTATCTGGGAAAAGAACAAGTTGGACAGTATGTGTAGAGACAAAATAAGAGGAATATTATTGTGGGGTGGTAGGAGCCATATAAATAACACCATAAGAACGGAAAACGGAAAAAAGTTGAGATAGACAGGACACAATGAAAGAACTAAATAGAAAAACGGCCAACTGAAGAAATTAACATAGAAAAAGGCAACAAATGCGGGAGCAGGAACATTCACCTGTGTCTGTTGGCCCTTAATGTCTTTGTATGAACATACACATTGCCTGCATTATGGACCTTTCGGGGCCAATAGGTACATGTTCTTGTTCCTCCACACTAGTGATGAAAGAGAAGTGTGGTCTTCTTGCGGTTCCAGGTACTGTATCTGTATAACATGCTGCGTGACACGTACGTACACTACCCGGATCACTCCTCAAGGCAACAGCTAACGCAAGTCATGGGGATGTGCTTGTGCTATGTAAAGTAATTGGAATCTTATAGACGATTTATATGAGAATGTTGCGAGGGTTTCTTCCTTAATCAATATGTTTATGTCACCCACAATTTTATAAGATGTTATGTACAAGTGTTAACAACTCGGCACTACAAATCTCCAGCTCGTTTAACATATTTTTGTTAAAGAAAAGACTAAATGTAAAACAGGTAATATTCTTTCAAAATTTTCTCGCTATTATCTCGACAATTTTTCAGTTTCGCACATAAGAATTTATTGTTCTATCAGTGTAATTGAACCTAAGGAACGTTGTCTCGTAATATTTCGGATTCTTCCTGAAACACCCTGTATGTATGTGTTAAAAGTTTAATTTCCTGTTAGTGACGTATATTATGAAATTAGTATTATAAAATTAAATACATTTTATAATTGTTACCATCATCATACATAAAATATATTTTGCCTGATGTCCATACATGAGTGGGAATGTGCAAACGAGTACTCAAAAAGCGAAGACTGGATGTGGGCAGGTTTGATGAAAGTGTGTTTCAGGACTGAATACAGATGGAAAAAAACAAGGAAAATATGGAAGATATACTTCAGATAATAAAGGACCAACGACCCCGCCTCTCTTTACATAAATAAATAGTGTACACTAGGAATAAAGGAGAGCTGAATTTCATTTAGATGTCCAAAATGTCTTTTTTCAGGTAAGAACGTTGATTTGTCTTGCTGATAATGAAAAAATTTCTTGTGTGACCACACACGTTTTTATAATAATAATAATAATAATAAATAGTAGTTGCAGTAGTAGAAGTAATAACTCCGCCATAGGCGGTCCCAAGCCCTGTTGAGAAAGGAGGAGGGTTAATGGATGCCTAGGGACCAGTGGTGCACTTATGCGGATTAGGTGTCTCTGGAAATGGCAGGAAACGCCCAAGATAACAATTAGGGGGGGGGGGGGCGGTGAGGGCGAGTATCCGGCGCCTTAAAACCGGATCATCACTCAGCTAAGGCATGGCAACCCTGACAGAAGAGTCCCTGGTCCTCCGGGATGGGGGTTGTTGGGCGCAAGGCCAACCACCTAGCCCCGGAAAAAATCTAGTTGTTAAAAAGTCTCATTCAAGGAAGGCCGGATGGATAAATTGACAAAGACCAAGGCGAGTCAAGCGGAATACGAAATTATGGATAAATATTGGCACATGGAACGTCATGACAATGCTCAAACCAGTTAAAATTGAACATACGCTTAGTACCCAAATACAGATCATTACATTGCAAGACATAAGGTGGAAAGTACATGGACAAATAAAGAAAAATTAGTATTCTCTATATTACAGCTGTTCCCAACAAAGTATGGGACAACTTGGAACTGGATTTATGGTGAGAAAGGAAGTTGAAAAAAAAATTATATCCTTTACTCCAATAAATGAAAGAATGTAGTGACAACCTATGTTGTCCACACCGCTGCCACTAAATTGTTGTGACCCGAGTGTTAACTTCACCGTAGTCACTTTCTAAATAGCGCCTGGCCGAGCGGTAGTATGAGCACCTATCGTGGCCGTAATAAGACCTAATCTTCGGAGTGTTGGGATGGTTTTGTCACACGGATTACCAGATTATCAAGGATAGTCCTAACAGGTTATTAAAGACCAACTGCGTAACAAATTAACAATGGTTCTATTAGCTACTATATAAATATATATACAAAAATATACAAGTAAGTATTACTGTTACGAAAATCAGTTGTCATGCCACTATTCAATCCCAAGCGCAATTTCGTATAATTTGGAATAGTTGTAAATTTACACAATGCTGAATTTAGATGATCGGTCAGATCAGCTTACCTCCAGTAGTCAAGCAGATTTGGAAGCCGCCCAACATCTCGACCAACCATTCAATGTATATCTTCCTCGGTACACCAAATACGCCGTGTCGCTTGCTCTAAGTTTCCTACTTAGAGCCTGACTTGCCTAGCTGCAAGTTCTTACGTAGAGACGCTCTGCTGAGATTATACAGAAAGGCCCCTTTTTCCTAATTTCCCTGGGATTTTATAGTGGCATTTTTGCTGATTCGAATGTATTCTGTATACAACAAATTACTGGGGCGTGCATACCTTAAATAACAAATACTTGTAAACGCAAGGTTGCCCAGTGTTTACTAATTGCGCCAAGGTGTCTTGGCCAGCACATTCCGGCTCGTCCAAGGCCACAACGAGCCAGTCGATATTGCGTACATTACAAGAATACGTATACTAATACTAAAAGGAAAATTTTATAACTTAACACTAATCAATGATCACGCTCCGACCGAAGGGAAGATGGAAGAAGAAAAGATAAAATTTATGACGATCTTCAAAAAGTATATGATAGAGTAAGGAAACATGATATTGTAATGATTTTAGGAGATCTAAACGCTAAAATGGACAAAGACAAAGCCTATGAAAGGGTAACAGGGAAGTGAACAATACATGACGTATCAAATCAAAATGGAGAAATGGTACGTAACTTTGAAATTGCGAATAATATGAACGTAATGAGTATTCAATTCCAACACAAAGTAATTCATAAAGGAACATGGATCTCGCCTGACTTAACTACAGTAAACCAAATTGATCATATACTTATAAACATAAACAACAACAAAAAACAGTACAGGATGTACGAGCCCCCAGAGGACCCAAATGTGATTCTGATCATTTTCATGTCAAAACTATAATAAAACAACGGCTTTTAATAACGCCTAGAAGAAACTCAGAGAACAGGAAAAAGCGGAATTTTGGAGAACATTAGAAACCCAGTAAAACTAAACCAATATAGACAGAAGATATATGAATCCTGCTGCAAAAAATGGAACGAAAGAAGTAAATCGTGAATGGGAAAACATAAAAAGTACCATAAAAGAATCGGCCGAAGAAATTATTAGAAAACGAGAAAGGCATACCGCAACGAGTGGTGGGATGAAGAATGCAAAGAGGCGATCTCAAAGAAAAATATTGCTAGAAAGAAATGTTTACAAAACAGAACCAGAGCAAACCAAGAACAATATGCACAAGCAAGAAAGACAGCTAATAAGACCTGTAAAAAGAAAATGAAACAATAGTTAAATAACAGGATAAAATAAATATAAGAAGCACATAAAAAATGAAACAAGAAAGTTTTTTAAAGACATACGAACTTTCCAAAATGACAGCTCTCCCCCCATATTTATTTGTAAGGATGAAAATGGCACATTAAAAACAGATAAGCAAGAAGTTCTGGATAGATGGAAACAATATTTTGCAGATCATACGAAAATATATAAGAAAATCGCCAATCAAACTGAAGAAGAAAGCTTAAAAGAGAAGGAAATAAAGATAGAACAGCCGACTTATAAAGAAGTAAGTGACATAATAATAAAATTAAAAGAGGATAAAGCCCCAGGTACAGACAGTATACCGGCGGAACTAATCAAGTATGGAGGATCTATACTAAAACAGAGAAAGCATAAATTAATATTGCTAATCTGGAATAAAGAGCAAGTACCTATAGAATGGATGAAAGGCATAATCTGTCCAATATACAAAACATGTGACCGAGCAATATGTTCCAACTATAGACCGATTACGTTACTTAACATTGCATACAAGATATTTACAATTCTCCTGAACAACAGACTGTCTAAAATTGTGGAATCTAAACTGAGTGAAGCTCAGGTGGGATTTAGACCGAATATATTCATTATACGCCAAATATTTGAAAAATGCCATGAGTATAATATAGATCTCCAAAATATATTTGGCGATTATCTACAAGATTTCGACTCTATCAACAGAAATAAAGTAATAGACAGCCTAAATGAATATAATATCCCATCCAAGTCAGTAAAATTAATAGTATTAACACTTTTGGGAACAAGCGCAATAATAAAAATAAAAAAAGGAATTCGCTGGAAAATTTGAGTTCCAAACAGGGGTAAAACAGGGAGACCCCTTATAAGCTACTCTCTTTATTATTGCCATGGACTCCATATTAAAGAAAATGGAATTGAGAGGAAATATCTCCACCAAACTAAGGCAATCCACAGTTTATGCAGATTATGTTTTAATAACTGCTAGAACAACATAAGCCATGATAGACACATTCGTAAAATTAAAAACTGAATCCCTAAAATATGGCGTAACAGTAAATACACACAAACAACATATCTGAAATGCTCCAGGAGACAAGACCAGTTAAGATTCATAAATATTGAAAACAAAGAAATTGAGCAAGTTAAATCATATAAATATCTTGGGTCAACTGTAAATACAGACAATCCAATAGAAGAGGAAATAAAAGAAAGAAATGCCGTTGGAAATAAAGCTTTCTTTGCAAATAAAAATATATTTCAAAGCAAGTTCATATCTAAAACGTCAAAACTGAAATTATATTTCTCAGTAATTAGACCAGCAGTCACATGTGCATGCGAAACATGGATATTAAGAGAAACAATAAGCAATAGAATAATGGTTTTCGAAAGGAAAATTTTGAGGAAAATATTTGATCCAACATAAGAAAATGGATCCTGGCGAATAAAAACTAATCAGGAATTGGATAAATTCGATGTATGGTTGACCGTGCATCGTAGTTCAATGTGGATTAAGAGACCAACTAGATGTCACTTAGGATTATATTTATTTCTCCTTTGTAGGTTGCTCAACATGTTTCGTGCCATCTTGTGACCATCTTCAGGAGCTGACGACTTAGTGGTATTTTTCAGGTGTGTTGCAGTGCCGTGGCCGTGTAGGCAGTCAGATCCGGTTGGCTGATTGTCTCTCCATTGGGAAGCACTTAGCACAACTAACTGTTAGTTGTGCTAAGTGCTCCCAATGGACAGAAAAGCAGCCAACCGGATCTGACTGCTTACACAGCCACGGCACTGCAACACATCTGAAAAATACCACTAAGTCGTCAGCTCCTGAAGATGGTCACAATGTGGCCCGAAACATGTTGAGCAACCTATAAAGGAGAAATAAATATAATACTAAGTGACATCTAGTTGGTCTCTTAATCCACAGGGAATTGGATAAACTAATAAAACATAAGAACATAATAAACTTCGTTAAAGCGCAAAGATTAGGATGGTATGGTCATATCAAGAAAAATAAGAACGGTCAAAGCAATACACTCCTGGAAATCCATTTCAAGGAGGCCAACGGGAATACCAAAGAAACGCTGGGAGGATGCTGTTAAAAAAGATATACAGAGGTTAAAAGTGCCAAATTGTACAGGATATGCGAAGATGGAAGGAGGTGGTTGAGAAGGCCAAAACTGTGCACTAAGAGTTGTGCAGCCGTACTAAGAAGAAAAAGAAGAATAAGAAGACTTAGTAGTAGTAGAAGTAGTAGTAGTAGTAGTAATAGTAATACGTTTTAAGTGGGTCCATGTCACCACGGCATGGCGCGTCCTCAGTTTGCGGATGGAGGAACGGCATCCGATAGGGAGGGTAGCTGCGAATATATTGAATAAACAGTCGCGGACAGCCGATGAGGGGTGGTCCTCCAGTTTGGGGGTTGGGTGATGTGCTAACAACGCCTCCCCGTGAAAAAAACCTTTGTTAAGGAATATTCACAAGGCGAGATGCTTCCTCTGGAGACAAAACAATCCGGAGGTAAACTGCTCCACCACTCGGATCTTCGGGGGGGGGTGTTTCTAAAGGAGTTATCACGCAGCAGGAAAAGGGATATTTTATTCGGTAAGTGGAATGTCAGTTAGGAACAGGATTTTTTGTATACCAAAGAAAAGCATCAGCAGTTAAGAGAGTAGAGTTTGTTAGCGATAAGGCGTCATATATAGTTATGAGAGGTCGCTGGTTTAATATCATAGTTCTAAATTTGCATGCACCAAGTGAAGAGAAAATTGATGAGTCAAAAGAGAAATTAGAGCAGGATTTTTATCATTTACCTAAGTACCAAAAGAAAATTTTATTAGGAGATTTTAATGCAAAAGTGGGGAAAGAGAATATTTTCAAACCGACAATTGGGAATGAGAGTCTACATCAGCATAGCAATGATAATGGGGTGAGAATAGTCACATATTCCAAGTCGAAAAATCTAGTCGTTAAGTGCACGATGTTCCCCCACCGAAATATTCATAAGTACACCTGGACCTCTCCGGATGGGAAGACTCACAACCAGATTGATCACATATTGATAGACAGGAGACGGCATTCGAGCATACTAGATGTACGAAGTTTCAGGGGA
>Ga0123355_10013544_pt1 | contig 12705 bp, 4 predicted proteins | sample TergutEmb28metaG_3_FD_89872 | JGI IMG/M metagenome (GOLD analysis project Ga0123355, IMG submission 89872) | Embiratermes neotenicus P1 segment gut microbial communities from Petit-Saut dam, French Guiana - Emb289 P1 | ecosystem: Host-associated > Arthropoda: Insects > Digestive system > Gut ...
AATTCAACAGAACAGTCGCAAGCTCCTGATGATGGATATATTAATGTCCGAAACATGTTGAGCACATAAGAAGTGAAATAAAATAGCGAGTGACATCAAGTTGGTCTTTTATTCTTCAACTATCACAAGGATGCACGGTCCAATAAACATAAGATACAGGACAAATATTTATATTAATTGCAACTTTAACGCGCGAATTTGTAACGACTACTGAAAGTGGCTGTACGATGAAGAAATGGCTTTAAGAAAAGCGGAAATGAAAATACTGTGAAGAGGAAATGCTCCATTTGCTATCTTGAGGTCCCTGCAGATTTCACCTCACGTCACAGACAGGAAGAAAACTTTGAGTGATCTGAGGTGACATAATTCTCATATTACAGTTCTGAATGTAGCAACTGTAAGTCTTAATACGAAATACAAAAAATGAGCATTCATATAGCACCATTAGAGGCTCTCAACATATCTACAATATTGCAGAATTTCATCGGGGATTTCCTTTTTTAATTCCACTTAGAGAAACGTAAAGGAGAAAGCAAAGCTAAATTATTTCCAATGCCTAAACTCCAAACCAAAATGGCATATAATCAGAGGGGGTAAAATTCCAAGCAATCTACACCTCAACAATGGATCGATTGGTCAGATTAAAATCTCTGGCCGATTTACTATCTGGGAGAGTCCCTGTTACTCACTAGATTAGGATATACTGGCCGCAAAACCGGTCTACCGGCCAGTGCAAAGGAAGCATCTTTGATTTTGCTGTACATGGGGACCCGGACGCTCAGCACGTAGCCATTCAGTGCACTGACTATCCTATAACCTGGAGATCACACTCACCGCAATAGTCGGGAAGCCAGAGGGTTGTGGGCTTGCAGCCTGCACGTATCCCGCCACACTATCGGCCGCACTTGAGCTGTACATGTCGATGGGACCGGGCGAGTTGGCCGGGGGAAAGCCCCCCCGAGAGTTGGCCGCTGCCGCTGCCGCCGCCGCCGCGTGTGGGGAAGCGGGGGGACCGAATCCTTGCGCCGCCGCTGCTGCCGCAGCCTGGTAGTTGTTCATCACTGCAAAGGAAACGGAGAAGTGCCGTTGGTGGGGTGGAGGAGGTGCATCAGCAGTCCCAGGTGCGGCCCCCGCTGCCGCCGCCACTGGTTGATGCGACTGCCATCTTGCGGTCGCCGGGGTCCCTTCAGAGACAATGAGACAACAAGCACACAAAAGAACAGTCACACGATCAAACCACCAGCCACGACACAGAAACACAACAGTGTGTTAGGTTCGTTGACTGCGTCCTGGAAACTGCAGTTCTTCGTGGCACCATGTTGCAAGGGCACAGTAGATCTAATTCACGGAGTGGTGCATTCAAAAACTTCTTAAATAATTCCGTAAGAGGGAGGCGAAATTATCCACAAAGAGAAATCGGAATATAATTTGATTCGAATGTATGGCCACATATGAAATATTCGCCTGCAAAGAAATACTACTTTAAAATGCCGCCATTTATTTTCACAGCAGGAACTCCTGACAGGCTAGATTATTAATGTACATTTCGGAATATTTGTTTTTAATTCGGTCACATGATTTGACGTGAAAGTTCGGTCGACGTAAATTTAACGCAGTAAACTCAATTGAAGTGTCTTATGAATTGAGTGTTGACAAAAACTGAATGTTCGTACCCAGACACTTGGATAGTTTTAGCGTGTCTCATTAGGGGACAGCCCATATATTACATGATCAAACTCTCAACACAGTGTAATGCGAGTCACTGGCAACATTCTGACAGTTTGAATCCACATTCGACAAAGTATTACGTAATAATATAAACAGCCAACTAGATGCAACAATAATAATTTTATTAATAACTTCAATCAGTTCAACATGTTTCGGGCGATAATTTCGCCCATCCTCAGGAGCACTAGACTGTGTTTACAGCTTGTGGTATAAAGCACCGACGATGCATTATAACACAAGCTGTAAACACAGTCTAGTGCTCCTGAGGATGGGCGAAATTATCGCCCGAAACATGTTGATCTGATTGATATTATTAAAAAAATTATTATTGTTGCATCTAGTTCGCTGTTTATATTATTGTATCAATGATGCACGGTGACACAAACAAAGTATTACGCGTATCATCAGCAAAAATAAGAAAAACTGTGTCGGAAAAATTTACATTTGATGCCTTGAATCTTCGTTTAAACTCATAATTTTTGTTTCTCGACAAATGTGTTAAGCGGTGTAAACAAATTCTGCAATTATTTCCTTATATCCGTGGTCCAAAAAGCACAGTTTCCTCAACCACACTTCATGTCGTTACTTGAAGTCACATGAGGCTAATTTCTAATTATGTGCATATGACGTTGTTCAAAGTATACAGCCTTCGCGAAACGATGTGAAAGTTAACCCGTGCATCATTTGAGCGACTGCTGGGACGAACATCTGAATTCTGCCTTACTGTCAACTTTCCGGACATCAGTTAAAGTCATGAACAGTGAGAAAGCAAGCGTACAATAAATTCTGTGACGGCATAACACGCGATAGAAGTCAGAATTAACACTTCTCCGTGTATTTAGACCCAAAATTTTCACCTCTTATCCACTTTAGTAACAAGGGTTACAAGCAGGGTACACCAAGTGGGGGAGGGGGGGGGGGAGATCCAGAATTGTCTTGCTCGTTTCATAACATGCTTAGGAACCGTGCGAAATGCACAAACGTTATCATAAAAGCCAAGGCCATAAAAAACTTCATGAAGCACACATAAAAACATACACATTAATGATAAAGAGAGAGAAGTGTTAGTTGTTTTGGTGTAGGAACGGATGGGGCGGGGTGACGGGAGGGCATTATCAGAACCATTTATCACAAAGATAGCAAAACCAACACACACATTAGCCACGTTTGTATGAATGATGGCGGTTTAGGCTTTGTGTATTCCCACTGTTTGTATAGCGGCTTCAATGGCGAACCATATTCACGCAAAATTAACTCCTTACATGCAAATCGAATGGAATGTTATATTATGACTTTATTCTGACTCGTTTTGTTCTGTTTTAATCTCGCAGATAAGCGCTGCGTAGATTCGTGTTTTGAAACCTGTGAAGTACGCATGACATGTCCACAATTTGCAGATATGTAAAGACAATATATGATTTGGAATAAAATTCACAGCAGTGGGAACGATGAGATTTCCGAATATCATCTATTCATTCGAAGTTAATTGCGACGTTTTACGGGGAAAAGTAGATATTTCTCAAGGAAAGAAATTACATACAAAACTATTCTGATGGTTCTTGGACAGGCAGAGATTATACAAATTTATACCCTTTTTAATTTAAAATTTAAAAAAACGTTATTGTCAACTTTAAGGACCACGGTGGCTCAGTTTTTAAGGTGCTGTGCTACAAATCGGAAGGTCGCTGGTTCGATCCAAGCTGGTGTCATCGGAATTTTTCACTGACATAAAATCCTTCCGATCGCACTATGACTCTGGGGTCGACTCAGCCTCTAACGGAAATGAGTACCAGGAGCATTTCCTGGGGGTAAAGGTGGCGGGTGCGTAAAGCTGACAATCTTACCACCATCCTGTGCCGTTGTCATGAAATCTGGATACCTTAACTTCCTGAAACCCTCTGGGCCACTCCAGGTCTGTAACGGGACTATTTTAGCTTTTATTGTCAACTTTTCTTTTAGATGCTGACGTCGTTAAGATTACATAAGAAGATGATAGTATAACAACTCTAAAGTTAGATCCCGTTACAGGCCCGGTGTGGCCCAGAGGTTGGGTAGAGGTATAGCTCTACTGTTCCATGACCGCGGGACTAGAAGGGGGTGAGTGGTTAGCAGTACGCCCCGGCCGCAATTTACCCCCGGGAAAGAACCGGTACCCATTTGACAGGAGGCTGAGTCGGGCCTCAGGGCCGGTCTGGACAGGCGGAAAATCTCGTCCCCACCGGGATTCGATCGTATAACAACTCTAGTCGCAAAATATATCGCATCGTGAACACGTGGATGAATAAATATAGAAGAAACATAAACCCAATTTGTGCGTTATTTGATGTTTCAGTTCTGTTAGGATGTGACGCTGTCACACTGGGTTAGTGGTTCCCGATGTATAGAAGAAACGGTGTTCTCGAAACGCCGGGAACCACTAACCTAGCAACGTATCCCAGAAGACATCAATCCCCATGCAGCTAGTTGTATAGTACTGTGAATAATAATGGAACGCAATAGGGGACTATTGTTAATAATATCAAAGGTTCGAGTACTGGATTGTAATATACAGGGTGGTTGGGAAGTAAGTAGGCACTTACTTCCCAGCCACCCTGTATATTAATTTTTGAGTTACTTAAATAACTGTTCTTAAACGAATATGCTACATTTCGTCATATGGTACGAAAACTGTGCGTGAATATACGAGAAAATAAAAAAAAAATCACTGTGATCCATTAAGTTGCTCTGCCAGGACCTGAAGGATACGATAGTGTTGCAGAACCTTACACTAGGAGAGTGTCGTCAAATTGTTTTACTTTATCGCCAGAAAAAAAAAAATTTGAAGGACCTGGAAAATAAGACACTAACCCCAGTCTGTCAGTACGAGTTGGAAGGGACCGCAGAATACGATAATGCCCCGTTATTGGTATTGAGGATATGAAGTATGACACTGTCCGAATATTTCTGTGGAGGTCACGAATAATAAGACACTGATTTCATACTCTTCCGGAAGGCTTGAATAAAATACATTATGCAAATAGGTTTAGCTGTATTTGTTGTGTAAGTATATTGAATTAAACGCTATTTAATGAAACACCATATTAGTACACACATTAAATAAACATGTTCTTCCCAGCAGCCTTCGATCATTTCATAATCATCATCGGAAACGTAACATCACACACAAGACAGCCCTGCGTATTTCCACGAACATTCAATCTAACGAAAATGAGATAAATCTTGTAAATTCCTCATTGAAGAATTCCGGTAACTCATTACAATGCAAGAGTTAATGGAACAGAATAAGAAAATGTAAGACAGGCGACATAAAAAGGACGAATTTCATAACGAGCGAGAGATAGGACTAGATAGAATTCCGCACTTTGTGAAACAACTTTCTTACAAAGTAAAATGAGTCTGACCCCCCAACTGGAGCCGTCAATTTTTCTTTGCTCTATTTAAGTCAAATTTAAAACGAGAAAGAACAGAAGGCTGGCAAAGAAACTATGCGAAGGCATTTGTAAGTTCGCTTAGCACTTTTAGCGCTCTTCAAAAGGAGACCTTTTTCAGGAAGAAGAACGGAGGAAAGAAGAAATAAATAGCAAATATTACTTGTAGCCAAAGTGCAGCTCTCTCCACTATGTCACATTCTGTAATGAAGTGTTTACACCTCATGAATTATAAGTGCGTACCGGAATTTGGTAATTCATAAAGGCAAAATCATTGGAAGGCTATTAAACCTACGAAAAAAAAAAACAAATCACGTGGCAACATAACAAATACCTCTATACACGGGGGGGGTGGGGAGTGGGGGCGCGGGGGGAACTTAAGCTACGCGTGTAAATCAGCACGCAATAACATGTAAATTAAACTTGACTCGAACTGATGATGACGATGACGATGATGATGATGATGATGATAACGTTTACATGTTGCGAATGAAACTTTAAAAAGAGTTAATTTAAGTTATTTATATTACATGCAGAGAGTGTACAATCTATAATGAAAGTGCCTACGTAGCATCGATGACGTAATATCGCAAGATATCACAAAACCGATACTGAGGATCATGAGGACGGAGAAATATTCCATATCGTTATATATATATATATATATATATATATATATATATACTGGCAAAACAGCGACCAAAAAATATAAACATAGTGTTACCTGTACTTATTTTATTTCATAAGTAAGCAATTTAAAACAGCGGATGTAAAATTTGGGATTCTTAGTCATGCTGAAGCTGTCTGTAACGTACGAGCACTCTGACCGCTCCTTGCTAGCCTAATGTCGAATTATAAGCTCGCACATGTAGTTACAGAATAATCCAAAAATAAATTTGCCGCAACTGTGCAAATTTGCCACGGTGAGTGATATATTAATTTAAACGGAAAAATGGCGTGCTTTAACTAAGGAAAGGAATACTATTTTTGGATCAAAAGACAGATCAATGGGAAGGCAAAATAACAACAGTCATACGAAGAGTTGCATTAACAATTCAAAACAAACTTGTTACTGTATAATCTTTTTCAAATGAAGCCAATTAGGTGCACACTACTTCTTAGTATATTCATTTCAACTTCTCTACATGTTTCGGGCATCTATGTGCCCATCATCAGGTGGCTGTCTGGTCTGCTGCAGCAGACCAGACAGCCACCTATAGAGTGAAAAATACCAGTGCCGCATAGATACAGTAATTTCTCCTGATGATGGGCACATAGTTGCCCGAACCATGTAGAGAAGTTGAAATAAATATACCAAGAAGTAGTTTGCACCTAGTTGGCTTCATTTAAAAAAGATTATACAGGGACGCAGGTCAACAAAACACAAAATTTGTTACTGTATGTATCACGTGCCTTAGCAATATGAGAGGCTGAATTTTAACAAAAGAATGTACGTATGTCGTACAATTCTCAGCACAAACAACGATAATTTTCCTCCAAAAACATAAATATTCTTGTCTTTGTAATGAAGAAATAACGTTTTTTGTGAGGCAGCAACAGATTTTCAAACTGCAGAGTGTTAATCTTTTTTAAGCCTGTAATGTGAATTATTCTTATTTTGTAACTACAGTTCGTGACCAAATTGCGATATGAATCAGCCAATTGCAAGGTCTGCTACAACAGCAGAAAACTGACAGTTTGAACCCCGATTGTTCGGGGTTCAGTTTTGTCCCAGCCGACGCGCTTCAGTGCGGCTTGTTTCCATGTCGGGTACGGAATTCGGTTAAGTACGTATCTCTGCGTGTCTTTCAGGCATTACTGTACCGAATTTGGCCATTTTGTTTGCATATTCTTGAGCATTGTTATGTGAAGCAATCATATACTTCGACGCACCTTACAAATGAACGCTACAAACACGAGAAAATATGTTGCCATTATCGTAATCCGTTTAGTCCGAGTTTCCGGTAATTCCAGAATATCTTGGTCCCGTTCACAACAAACAATAGAAATTCTATTGCATTTCTTCTCTCCCAGATGGAATTTCTGAAATTATATCTAAATATTCTGCTGTTTTCTGCGTTTTTAAAACATTTTCCTTATGACTCGTAACCTACATGCAAACTCATGTATAGTCTAATATCCTTCAATATTCTACATCTAATCAGACGATTACGTACTTAAACAGTACTTAAATCTATGTACTAGCACAATGTACCCTGCTTTCTGCATCTATTCAGTCGAATTACAGAATACATTTGCACTTAACATATATATATATATATATATATATATATATACAAATGCCACAGAAAAAAGTTATAATTTAGTAACTCGTACACAAATGTAAAATTTATTCTACCGATTGTGACCATGGCGTGAAAATAAAGCGAAATGGTAACTTCATTAGGATTACGTAGTTCTTGTGTCATTGTCCGATATAGCGGTAGGAAGGAAAGGTCACAAAAAGGAGAAGGAACGCAAAGGGTAACAATAATCTAACACAGCAAACACAAACACAAACACCTACGCACGAATGGAAGTATAAAATACCAGATTAGCAAAACATGTACTATTACAAACCTGTCGACTGTTCCTTACTTAATGCTAAACCTTGCAATACAGCTACAATAATATCAAAGTTAAAGAGACTCTTCATTTTGCACAGTGTGTACTTTGGTGTTTCGTGTGAAGAGAAGAACGAACAGATGCATTTTATCTACACGTCAATGACCGACCGGCTTGTCTTTCTCAATGACACGCTGCTTGTTATGAAGCTGGAACTATTTCTATATCCGTTTTAGATGAGTTCTGGCTTCCAAATGCCAACACATAAATGTCACAGGATCTTGGTTGAGCAACTCAGACTTGCTTCAGTGATCAGACAGTGTCCTCTTATCGCAAACTAAGTTCTGTTACACTGGTACATAATTCCACATTATCCACAATCGCAAACAACTTCCCTCAGCCTCATTTTAAAAATATCAACCTGCCTATATTCAGATGTTTCAAGTGTCCCCTTGTCACCAAATCTTCTAAATTTCCGTACGTAGCCAATGATTTCTACATTAAAACAATGCCAAGAACGAATTCCAAGATGGATGGTCTTCCTACAGACATTTAACATTTGTGGAGGTTTTCCGCGTTAGCCGTGTACAAGCGGTGAACCAGGCTAGGGCGGCTCGGTTGTACAAACATGTTCGTAGCGCCTTAATTTGTAGAGCGTTTAATTACTTAGCTGGCTGTCGAATTTCCTGTTCCTATGTATATTAAAGTACGAACAAAAGAAACGTCACTGTATTCCCATGAATTCCTCATCTTCACCTTAAATTGAAATGAATTGGTCAGCTTTATGCATCAGCAGGCTTACCAGTGGGGACAGACCTGGTTGACAGGAGGCACGATGTATCCCATACCAATCTCGACGCTGCAGAGTATGGGAAACCTACGCCACCTGCTGGGAATCGAACCCGGAATCCTGGCCCGTGTCCATTCACTATACTAAGCTATCCCAGCCCTACGTGCAGTAAGGGAAAGGACAACATAACTGCCGTTTTTAATTCACAACACTCGGTCATGCTATAGAAATCCAGAGGGGAATTGTCAGCATTTCATATTATGGAAGTAGCCCCACTTTTACGTTTAAAAAATTAAACATCTCTTCCATGTACCACAACAGTAATATTTAAAGCTACACGAGCAGTACCTGAAAAGGAGAACCAATTTAAACAGAGCCAAACGCCTGCAGCACTCTGATTAGACTACACGGCATACAGCGATGTCCGAATTGTTGCAGCACGAACGCGGCTCACTGAATTCTTCACGCGGAAGATGACGTCCAGTGACATGTGTGGGCTATACCTGCGTTCAAAAACGAACAGCATCCGCCATCCTTCCCCTTAATGGCAAACCTCAATTAAGAGCATACAAAGCGTACTTTGGTCTGTCTATCCATTCACCAGTTAAGGGACTTCACTTACATTTTTCGTATCTATCTAACCACCCGCTCGAGGCCAGTATGTACCACCTGATACGCTATACAGAACTCCGCACTTCGTCTGAACGGAGTAATTATGCCTTAAGTATGATGCTAGGAACAAAGGAGACTATTTTCTGAATAAGCATGAACTAAGTATTCTGTTTAATGGAGACTCAATATGGTTTCCGAAAAGAAGGAACAGCTAAACATGAAAAGTGTGACTAGCTACACATTTTAGTTAAGCACAAAAATATACGCAGTTTTTATGATGCCATTTAAGATAGTTAAACAAATATGAATAATATAAATAACCTTTTATAAAGAACGTTAATTATACATTGAAATCATAATAAGAATTGGGTTTGAGATAATTTTGGGTTTCGGTGTTAAGCTAGTCAATAAACTTTACCAGGGAATAAAATCTGAAGCACATTACGACTATTATAAAAATTAATTTAAATTTTATAAATAAATGCCAGGAATATCCCTATACTTATCACAATTTCTTTTCTGCAATATTTTAAATGCCATCTGGCAAAGAGATGGGCTGTGGGTTTGTTAATTTCGAAAGCGACGCATAAGAAAGCCTCAAATGATAACACGTTCTGCGAAAAATATGCTAACTGTCTGAGAGATTGGAGATTCTCATGGCGGCGTACATGATGCTTGGTATTTTGGGATGTGACATCCTGTATTCTCGAAGACAGTCGCCAAAGTTTCGGACGCACCTGCTGCGTGTACCTCTGGTACAGAATGAAACACGTTTATCCGATACGCTAGTGCCTGCCTATCAGATCACACGGTGTCACATCTCACACGTCGCATTCTTAATATTAAGTGGTTAGATTGTGTCGCATACTTCACGGGCCTGATGATTAATGGGAACGGACATGAAGAAGAATATGATTTAGCAGTGTTGTGTCTGCAGATAATCTGCATCGGGGTCAAGATATAACAAACGCTGATACTTGGATTCGATTCCCTAAGTGGAAGCAAATTTTATTTCAGTCTTTGTCCTACCTTTATGCTAATTGGGTTCTGTTAAACACGAAACAAAGAATGCCACAAATTCCAAGAACAGTATTTTCTGTAAAACCCGTTATGATGTAGAAGGCAAGAAAGTTATTAATTTTTCTGAACGTTTAATTTCCCTACATGATAGACACACAGTTTATTTTTGGCAACTAATACAAACGGAAAATACAGAGGCAACGTTCATAATCCCTTACAGAATAAGAACTAAACGTATTTAACACTTACGGGAAAATGGGATTTTATTCAAAACAAGTACAGGTTTCGTTTGCCGCTAAAAATAAGACACGATTTTTTTGTAAGCATATTCGACTAATCGGCCTTGAAAACATGTGTCGTGTTTTTCTTAAAAGTCGCAAAAGGATGTTTCCCTTTGTAAAACGCTCACATTTAACGAAAATAAAAACTTTCTTCTGGCTCACTTGGTTCAACAGGTTTGCCTGGATATCACGACCGAAATCTGATAAGCTTGCGGTTGTACAGAACAAAGAAAATAAAATTAACTTCAAAGCGTTCTAGAGGTCTTAAGCTTTCACACAAAAAGTCAGCTGAATAAAAGAATATATATATATATTAGTTTTTGCCGATTTCGTAAGCGAAAAAAAATTAGTTCGCCTTTCTAATCCGCACCTATGGGAGGACGATGGTGAAGATAAAGATTATGGTGACTGGGTGACGGATAACGATTCAGTTATGAGTGATGACGGCGAGTCTGTTGAATAAAAAATTATAAATATTATATATTATATAATACTATACATAATAAATAAAATAATAAATTATTCTATTAAATATTGTTCTTACGGCACGTACAGCGGCTCTATCATTTTTCCAAAACCCAGCTCAAGACCGCGAATCTAATCCGCACGCGATTTTAATCCGCATCTGAGGTTTTTTGCCATCTGACACTGTAAAAAGGGTGCGGATTAGATTCGAAAATATATGGTATATATATATATATATATATATATATATGACTTTCGCTTCTGATGGTAGCGCCCATAAATTGTATAAGATCCAGAAACTATTGGAATACCCTGCAGGAACTCCTTGCTAGCTTTTCTAGTAACTGTGCAAATTTCGAACTGGAAATGTGGTGGTAGAAGTGAAGTAGCTTCTTAGCAGAATCACTAGGAACAGCAACAACAGCTTTGCACAGTATCATGATGCTTTTCTTTCACAACACCTTAAATAACTGTACAGATGCGAAACATGACAGGCTTTAGCAACACATGGGGATCCTACCTGAGAGTGCCTGGGTTAACAGCGGTGTGTTATTGTTCGGGGTCAGCTGCCCGTTCGTTAGGTCCACTGGAAGCACACAGAACAAGCAAAACACATCTTATTAGTACTAAGAACACAAATGTCACTTTGGACTTGTTAAGCAGTAAGCAACATCACAAGGAAAGGAATCACAACCAACGTTCTCAAGTAGTCATGGTCTGATATTGTAATGATTATCGATAAAATGAAGGCATTACATAATTCCTTAGGGGTAGGTTACAAACTCAAAATTAGTAAAGTCAATTTAATTAAGTTCAGATGAGTTTTCTAAGTAAGCAAACAAAATTGGCGCAAATATACATGACACTGCTATCATTTTATGGCCACTTGTTTAGAAACCTATATTAGAAATTTTTCTTCAAAAACATTTTTAAAAAAGGTCTTCTTTAAAAGCCATTTTAGAAACGTTTTATTCAGAATATCTCTACGAATAAACCATTGCACACAAAATGTCACCAGATGCACGTGTGACAAATTCCATAACTACAGATCTTGTGATTGTTAAGAAACAAAGAACCCAAATTTGGAGAAAAAAAAATCGATTTGGTTACAAGATAACTTTAACTTATAGCTGGGTATTATGAAACTTCAATTTGCCATCACTGTTATGACAAAATATACTGCAAGACAATTTAAAAAAAAAATAGATACAATTTGACTGAGAGATGGTTGTACCGTTACAGTAAGCGGAACAACCAGCAACTGATGAATTTTCGTTTACTACGATATCAAATAATGTTTGTAAAAATAAAATAAGTACGAAGACTATCATATCCACAGTGACGTGTTATTTAGCACAGCACTGCTTATCTATATACTACACATTATAAATATTGTTGTGCAAATATCTTTTACATTGTTCTCATTATAGCTCATATAAAATTATGTTGACTAAACAAGTGTCCGATAAATCATCCCCCGAAAATCGTCTTTGCCAAAGCAGACAACCTACATTCATACAACCCACAAACAGCTAAGATCATAATTTATAGTTATATTAATATTATCTACCTTCTCCAATTCATCCTAGGTTTCCCAAGCAGCTTCATGTGCAAGGCCAAGAAATGTAATCACTTATGTTTATTGGACCGTGCATCATTGTGATAGTTGAAGAATAAAAGACCAACTTGATATCATTTGCTATTTTATTTCACTTCTTATGTGCTCAACGTGTTTCGGACATTAATATATCCATCATCAGGAGCTTCCGACTATTCTGTTGAATTACCACTTTGGTCGTATTGTTCTTGGTTCGAT
>Ga0123355_10013545_pt1 | contig 12703 bp, 13 predicted proteins | sample TergutEmb28metaG_3_FD_89872 | JGI IMG/M metagenome (GOLD analysis project Ga0123355, IMG submission 89872) | Embiratermes neotenicus P1 segment gut microbial communities from Petit-Saut dam, French Guiana - Emb289 P1 | ecosystem: Host-associated > Arthropoda: Insects > Digestive system > Gut ...
TCACGCACGGTGTATTTTGGCTTGTCATCCAGCCGATAGTCAACAAACGTCAACACCCAATTTTTGCTATAATCCGTAATCTCCGCCGTGTCACGGAAGATTTCCCGCAACCCAACGTCCAAAAACCAATTGAAAGAGTCCTTTTGCACCTCAATCAAGTTGGGCATATCCATCACTTCGCGGATCTTTCCATAACTTAGGCGAGTTTGGCTCCCGCGCTGAACAGGCGTGACATTTGGCATGTACTTTACTCCTCCATGTTGTTCATTATTCAATAAAAACATTCAATTGTTGCGCGATCCCCTGCGCATGGAAAAATCGGCTGCGCCTCTTCTGTAGACACAACGCACCATTATAATTTACGATTTTAACATTGTACTATATCTGATATAGCCTTGTCAAGCCCTTTTTGTATTATTTTTCATTAATTTTTTCACTTGCAAGTTTGGCCATGTTGTGATATAATGCAAGTTGAACTGTGATCATACATACAGGTTGTCAAATGCTTTGTTTGCTTCTTGCAAATAATCATGGACAACAAACACAAGCGTTTCATCGTGTGGTTGGTCAATCAAGCACTCGGCCACGGCTTTGGCTTTGTTGTGTAAGATGTGGATATCGGTCAGTTTATCGGCGAATTCGATGCTATGTTTACACATGGTGATTCCTCCTAAATTCTTTCGCATAATTATACACTGGTTTTCGTGTTTTGTCAATGCGCGAAACACACGAAAAATCGCCCACAACAGGAGACATAATTTATGCCACTTGCATATAAAATCGATGTGTTAGCTCAACTGAAAGCAGTGGGTTATTCCACTTATCGCATCCGCAATGAAAAAATCTTGAGCGAATCTACTGTGCAAAAATTAAGGTCCGGGCAGTCAATTGGTTGGGACAACATCGAAATCATCTGCCGCTTGCTTCGCTGCCAACCCGGTGATATTTTGGAGTACATAGAAGAGTAATTTGCAGATAAAATATTGTCTTGAAAACATATTGGGGGAGGAACGAAACTTGTCACAAACTTACGACATTGCGATCATCGGCGCAGGGGTCACAGGGGTGCTGACTGCGCGGGAGCTAAGCCGCTATGCCTTGCGTGTGGCGTTGCTTGAACGGCGCAACGATGTTGCGACGGGCACCACAAAGGCCAACAGTGCCATTGTGCATGCGGGGTTTGATGCCCCGGTGGGCAGCCTGAAAGCCAAGCTCAACGTGCAGGGGACAGCCATGATGCCGGGCCTGTGTGAAACATTGCACGTGCCCTATAAAAACACAGGGTCACTTGTGTTGGCGTTTGATGCGCAGGACCGCGAAATGCTTGATGAACTCAAGGTGCGTGGTGAACAAAATGGTGTGCCCGGGCTGAAAATCCTGGAAGGCGCAGAAATTCAGGCGATGGAGCCAAATGCGAACCCCGATTGCACGGGTGCGCTTTATGCCCCCACAGCGGGGATTGTTAGTCCATATGAACTTGCCATCGCCGGGGCTGAATGCGCAGTGGCAAACGGCGTGGAATTCTATCGTGAGTTTGCGGTGAACAACATTGACAAAACGGATGAAGGTTTTGTGTGCCATGCGGCTGATGGCCGTGAAGTGAAAGCAAAGGTTGTCATCAATGCTGCGGGCGTGCATGCCGACAAAATCGCAAACCTGATTGGCGATGAAAGCTTTGCCATCACGCCATGCAAAGGCGAATATTTGCTGCTTGACCAAAGCCAGGGTGATATTGTCAACACGGTGGTGTTTCAATGCCCGTCAGCCATGGGCAAGGGGATTCTCATCAGCCCCACCGTGCACGGCAATGTGATCATTGGCCCCAACGCACAAAACTTGGAAGATCGTGATGACCTAACCACGACAGACAGTGCGCTCAATGAAGTATGGACTGCGGCCGGTCGGTCATTCCCGGGCTATCGCATCCGCGATGTAATCACGTCATTTGCGGGGCTACGCGCACGTTGTGACAGACATGATTTTGTGCTGGAACCCAGCGCGGTTGATTCACACTTCATCAATGCCGGCGGCATTGAGTCACCGGGGTTGAGTGCCGCGCCCGCGATTGCACAAATGTTGGCCGAGCTTGCCAAACAAGCGTGGAACGGCGAAATGACGCTGAAAGAAAACTGGAACCCTGGCCGGGCAAAACCAATGTTGGTGAAAGAACTTGCGGCTGCGGAATATGCTGCATTGGTGAAAGAACAGCCGGAATATGGTCGCATCATCTGCCGCTGTGAAACCATCAGCGAAGGTGAGATTATCCATGCCATCCATGCGCCAGCCGGTGCGCGTGACACTGACGGTATCAAACGCCGCACGCGTTCAGGCATGGGCCGTTGCCAGGGTGGTTTTTGCGGCACAAAGCTGATCGAAATCCTCAGCCGTGAACTGAACATTCCGATGGAAGATGTGACGAAACACGGCGGTGCATCACAAATTTTGGTGAGTAAAACGAAATAGCCCGGAAAGACAAGGAGCACGTCTTCCCGGACTATTTCGTTATGTGAATAAACCCTTCAAAGTTTAGATGTAAGTGAATGTTGGCATGATTTCATCAGGGCAGATAATGTTCGCATCACCCACAGTTTTTGTATTCAGGCGGGCGGCAGCTTCACGTTTTTGGCGGCGCAAAATTTCATGAATGACTTCCAGCGGCAGTTCGCCGGTGGCCACCATGTCGGTGGCAATGTCGTCAATGACATGACGTGGTTGCATGGGCACAAGCTCTGGCACAAACAGCGCAGTGGCATTTTTCCAGGCGGTGGTTGTGATGTTGTCAAACTCCATTGAATTCCCCTTTTGTCATTCCCTTTGCTAATAAGACAAACGGGGCGCGCAGTGGGTTCCATGTTTTTGAAGAAAATTATTTTTTTGATAAGGGGATATGAACTTGAAGTATGACGTGATTGTCGTTGGCGGCGGACCTGCGGGCATGGCGGCCGCGCTGGAAGCAGAAAAACACGGTGCCACCAAGATCTGTGTCTTGGAGCGGGCGGATTTTTTGGGCGGTATTTTGATGCAATGTATTCACACGGGTTTTGGTTTACATTACTTTAAGGAAGAGCTCAGCGGCCCAGAATATGCACACCGCTTTATTGAAAAAATTGAACAAAGCAGCGGCATTGAAGTGAAGCTTGACACCATGGTGCTGGATGTGCAAGCCGGTGGGCAAGAGCATATGGTCATTGCTGTGAATAAAACAGATGGCCTGCTTGAGCTGAAGACCAAGGCCGTGATTCTTGCCATGGGCTGCCGTGAGCGACCGCGTGGTGCACTCAATATCGCAGGGGCCCGCCCGGCTGGTGTGCTCAGCGCAGGCACTGCGCAAAAGTATGTCAACCTTGATGGTTATTTGCCGGGGCGCGAAGTTGTTGTGCTCGGCTCCGGCGACATTGGTTTGATTATGGCACGCCGCATGACGTTTGAGGGCGCAAACGTGAAGATGGTTTGCGAACTCATGCCATATTCCGGTGGCTTAACGCGCAACATTGTGCAGTGCTTGCATGATTTTGATATCCCGCTCAAGCTCAGCTGCACCGTCATTGGCATCCACGGCGGCGACAGGCTCACCGGTGTGACCATCGCAAACGTGGATGAAAATCGCAAACCCATCCCCGGCACAGAGGAATATGTGCCATGCGATTTGCTGTTGCTTTCTGTGGGGTTGATCCCTGAAAATGAACTCACTCGTGCCGCGGGGCTTGACATTGACCCCATCACCGCGGGCACCACTGTCAGCGAAACATGCGAGACCGCGATCCCCGGTATCTATGCCTGCGGCAATGTGTTGCATGTGCATGATCTGGCGGACTATGCCTCAATGGAAGCCGAAGAAGCCGGCAAGCACGCGGCAATTTATTGCGTGGGGGGGGCGTCAGCCACCCCGGCGGATTATATCAAAACCCAGGGCGAAAATGGCGTGCGCTATGTGGTTCCACAACGCGTGAACAAACACGCAACTGAGCCCGTGAAGCTTTATTTCAGGGTGGGTGAAGTGTATCAAAAGGCAGGCATTGCATTGCGCGTGGGTGACCAAGTGCTGGCCAAACGCCGCTGTGCAAGGCTTGCACCTGGTGAGATGGAGCACCTGACCATCAAGCCGGAACAACTTGACGCATTGCCAAGTGATGCCGTGATAACCGTGGAGGTGACAGCATGAGAGATGTAACAATGATTTGTGTGGCATGCCCCATGGGCTGTGAAATGACCGCGCAAATTGACGATGCAAACCAAGTGGCTGATCTCAAGGGCCACGCCTGCAAGCGCGGCTGGGCCTATGCCGAAGCTGAGGTGCAAAACCCAACCCGTGGCTTTCATTCCACCTTGAAGGTGGATGGTGGTGCGGTGCCGCTTGTCAGCGTAAGAACCGCAGGGCCTGTGCCAAAATCAAAGCTTATGGATTGCGCCGATGCCACGCGGACAGTCACTGTGAAAGCACCCATCGCTGTGGGCGATGTGCTGCTGACGAATGTGGCGGACACGGGCATTGACTTAATTGCAACAACGCGGGTTTTGACAGCATGAACTTGATTGATGAACGTTTTGAACTGCTGTCGTTGGTGGTTCGCTTGGGTGACAGTCCGTTTTTTTGCCGTGCAAGCGATGATTATCAAAAAGAGCTCAATGAAGCCTTTGCCATGCACAAAGACCACCCGGCCATCGTGTTCTATAACAAACATCTGAAGGATATCGCAATCGACAAACTGTTTTGCTATGCTTTTCACTTGGTCAAGCAAGGCGATGTGTTTGTGCTGGTTGACAACCTGGACGATCTGGAATTTGGCGAAATGAACCATTGGATACAACAGGCAGCGATGGACTTCCTGCCGCTGCTCAATGATTTTTATCGTAAAACAAATTTCAGTGAATTCTTTGCCTCGCACGCTGATTTTTATGCCAAAGCATCCGCGCGTTTTGCGAAGAAATATGTCAGCAAAGTTGACATGGAGTGGTTTCGGCCCTATATTAACCCGGCAAAGTTGCACTGTGTGCTGGCGGTTTCCTTCAACTCTGGTTTTGCTGGATTTGCCGATGGTGAAGGTTTTTTGGTGTTGGCGGAAGAAATCGCTAAACGCTACCCTGGTGTGATTGCAAAGGTGTATTGCTATTTTATTGCGAAGCCCCTTGCTGAGGAATGGTTTGCACAAAACGAAGAATTTCGCAGTTGGTGTAACTATGATATTCCAAGATGTAGTGGCGCAAAAAACACGGCGCATGACTATGCGGCGGTGGCCTTTAAAATTCTTTATCAGGTGCAGCATGGCGGTAATCTTGACAAATTGCTGCGCAAGAAAAAGAGAGATGGGCTGACATATATAGAGCAAGTGTATGACTTAATTCAAAAGGCGTGATGTCTCGCTTTGCCTGCGCATAACAAACCAAAACCCTGCCGATTTCACCCGGCAGGGTTGTTTTTATATGATGTTAGATATTCCCTGTTTCGCGAAACTCACGCCAAACATTCTCAAAAAAGTCATCCTCCTGCGGGATGGGACGCACCGGCCGCCAAGTGAACCGACAGGTGCTTTGCTGGGCATGAAATATGACTTCCTGCACCAAGTTGCCGCGGCTGCTGTCGTCCAAATCTGCGCCAAGATAAAGCGCGCTGCCACGACTTTTGCCGCCGTTTTGTGCATAGTCATGCATCGCGCTCAAATACACAAGCTGGCTGTGCAGCATGTCCCACAGGCGAAATGCCTTTGCAATATAGGGGGTTTTCACGGTTTGCTGAAATGAGCTTAGCAACTGTTGCACGTCAGCAAGCGCGGTCTCAATTTGTGCAATGTCGCGTATCGCACCGGCACAGTTGCTCATGACAGTTGTGGCTTGTGCCCAAAGTTCCGGCGCGTTGTCTTCTTCGCTTTTCACGGCATCGGCAAGGGATATCGTTTGCTCAATCTGCGCAAGTGCATCTTGTGCAAAATCGGATGGGGGAGCGCCCTGTCGCTTGGCTGCGATGAACATCGCCGCACGGGCAGAGCCCGTTTGCCCGGCGTTGAGCGCGCTGCCGCCGGGGCGATAAACCCCATGGCTTGCGGCGGCTTCGCCTGCGGCAAAAAAGCCCTCGATGTTTGTTTGCCACCAATGGTTGATGGAAAGTCCGCCGTTGTTATGTTGCGCACACAGTGCGATTTCCAGCGGCTCTTGCGTCAAATCCACACCTTTGTCGCGATAAAAACTGACCGCAGGTGCGTTCATGTGCAACAGCCGTTCAATCGGCGTGCCAAAACATGCCCCGGCTTTTTCAAGATACTCACTTGCTTCGCCGGGCAATGCAGCAAAATCAATGGGCTGATTGCCCGGGTTTTCACGGAAATCCAAAAATACACGCCGGTTCTTACAAAGCTCCTGGTGCACCAACATATCGATTTGCGATGAACCGTCCAGCTTGCGCACATCAAATGGCCATTGATAGCCCTTGAGGAACACATGCCCCAAGTCAAGCAAAAGCTCTTGTTCGTCATTGCCGTCTTGGTCAGTTGAGACAAACTTGGGCAGCACCTGCATATAGGTGCCGGATACATTCCATCGGGGTTTGACAGAAGCTAGGCCAAACTGCCATTCTGTCAGGTTTTTGCCCATCACACCGGCCTCAAACGCAATGCCGGTGGCACCAAGTGCCCCATGCGGAAACACGCTGTCTCGATACATGCCAGCAGGGGCCCCCGTGGCATAAATCACATTGCGGCAATTGAATGCCACGAATTGTTTTGCGGGGTCTTTTTCATCCAGTGCCAGGCACAAAAGCCCCAACACATGGCCGTTCTTCACCAGAATTTTCACCACTTGCAGTTGATTGAATATCAGAATGTTTTTTGACGCAACGGATGCCTGCAGCTGTTCTGTCATGATCTTTGACGTGTAAGGCCCCACGCTGGTTGCGCGGGTGCGGGGGTCGTGGTCGGTTTTATATCCCACATATTCACCAAAGCGGTTGCGTGGGAATGGTACCCCGAGCTCCACCAATCGCATGAAATTTTGGGCAGACAATGCTGCTTCACACAGCGCATGGTCGCCGTCAACGCACTGGCCGTCAAACAGCGTCTGTGCCATTTCGCCCACGCTGTCCGGCGTTTCGCCTGATAATGTGAGCTTATAATACGTCTGTTTGTCTGACCCTGTGTTGCGTGATGTGCCGCGGTTGATGCCCTCTGTCACAATTGCAATGTTTGTCTGACCGTATTGATGCAACCGGTCTGCGGCGTTGAACCCTGCAGCACCTGTGCCCACAACAATTGTGTTGAATTCATGCACGGGAATGGTGTATTGGCCAACGAGTATATGTTTCATTTGCGCACTCTCAATTCATCAAAGTCGTTTGATATGGAATCCACCGTCCACATCAACGTGGTTGCCTGTGGTATATAAAAACGCATCGCCACAAAACGCAGCCACGGCTGCTGCAACATCCTCCGGCTTGCCCCAGCGGGCAATGGGGAATACCCCTTGTTCAATCATATCATCATATTTGCCGCGCACGGCACTTGTCATGTCAGTGACAATGATCCCCGGGCGAACTTCATGTACGTAAATGTTTTCTTCCGCCAACCGTGCGGCAAACAGCTTGGTTGCCATGGCAAGCCCGGCTTTTGATATGCAATATTCCCCGCGGTTGACCGACACAACGTCAGCCGAGCAAGAAGAAATGTTGACGATGGTGCCGCGCTTTTTGCCCTGCGGTGGTTGCGCAAGCATCTGTTTGGCCACAAGCTGGGTGAGGAAAAACGTGCCCTTGAGGTTGATGCCCATCACACGGTCAAAGCTTTCTTCGTCCATGTCAAGCAAATCCGCACGTGTGGCCGGTGCCACGCCGGCGTTATTGACCAACACATCCACCCGGCCGAACTTGGCCATGGTTTCACGCAAGCAACGCTGCCGGTCTTGCGCGCTTGCAATGGAGCCCTGCACATGCAACCAGCTGCTTTCTTCGTTTGCCTGCAAATCAAAATTAACGATGTGATAGCCATCTGTTTCCAGCCGTTTTGCAATGGCAAAACCAATGCCGCGGGCGGCACCGGTGACAATTGCGGTTTTGTTTGTCATGCTTTTGTCCTCGCTTGTTTATAAATCTCCGCATAAACCTCACCATCACGCGGTATGCAGCCGGTGCGCTCATGGTCACGCATCAGCTGTGTGCACTTTGAGCATGCGATGCAACATTTTCTGGGGTCCATGTTGCCGTGATTGAGGAGATCACGCGGGGCATCGGGATATGCAAAGGCTTGGCGGCCCAAGCCCATAAATCGGCTGCTGCCCTGCGCCAAATTTGCCGCAGCCACAAACGGTGCCAAGTGCCGCAGCCAGCTATATCCCGCGCTCACAACTGGGATATCCCCAGCAGCCTGTTGAATGTCACGCGTGAAGCGGAAAATTTGCGCAGAGTTTTCCAGTGGGTGTTCGTTCGGCACGGGCACGCCAAGGCTCGGCAGGTCAAACGGCCGTGCAACTTGCGGATAAATATAATATGGATTGCTTGCGGTGGCACCCAGCAGTTGTGCACCGGTTTGCACCAAAAGCTTTGTCAGCGCAATCGGTTCGTCAGGGCAATATTCCATGCTGCCTGTTTGCGCTTTCACGCCAAAGCCATGGGGATAGGGGTGTGCGTCATACGCATTGAATCTGCATGCGATGATGAAATCCGGCCCTGTGGCTTGTTTGACTTCACGGATGAGCTCAAGCAACAGACGCGTGCGGTTTTCAAAGTTGCCGCCGTACTTTCCCGGCCGGGTGTGGCCGGCCAGCAGTTCGCTCAAAAGATATCGGTGGCATGATTTGATGTCCACGCCATCAAAGCCGATTTTTTGCGCAAGCTTTGCAGCCTTGATGTAATATTCCGGCAGGTGTTCCAGATATGTGTCACTGACAAGGGCGGTGTTTTCGTTCACGCCCACACGTGGGTCCAGCAGTGGGTCGTGCTGGGCGATCATCGGCGTATAATTGTGTCCCTCATATCGGCTATATCTGCCCGAGTGTGTCAGCTGCAAAATATTCACCGGCCTTGCGGGTGCCGCTTGGTTTGCTTGCACGAGCACTTTCTCAAAGCTGGCGGCGTTTTGGTCAGTGAGCATCATTTGCAAGGGGTTTGCACGGCCCTTATGCAACACTGCACAGGCCTCCCACCAAAGCAAGCCCGCGCCACCTGCCGCAAAGCGCAGATACCGCCGTGTGAACAACTCGCTGGGTCCGCCGTCAGGCTCACAATCGCAGCCTTCCATCGGCAATACGGCCATGGCGTTGGGTGCCGTTTTGCCGCCAACGTTCACAGGTGCGCAAAGCGGTGATATATCTTCACTGATGTTGATGTCACAGCCAAGTTCGGCAATCTTCTCGCGCAGCTCGTCCGTGCTGCGAAAGCGAAATTTTTCATGAGCCATTGCATTCTCCCTAAAACAATGTTATAATCAGTATTATACCATAAAGCAAGGAGCAAATCAATGCTAAATATCAAAGACGGTTGTATGTTTGATCAAATCTCGTTGGGTGAGGTTATGCTGCGGCTTGATCCCGGCGAAGGCCGCATTCGCACGGCGCGCAATTTTCGCGCATGGGAAGGTGGCGGAGAATATAACGTGGCACGCGGGTTGCGCCGCTGTTTTGGCTTGAACACCGCAATTATCACAGTGCTTGCGGACAACGACATCGGTTACTTAATCGAAGATTTGATGCTGCAAGGCGGCGTTAACACACAGTTTGTGCAGTGGGCAGCCTATGACGGCATCGGAAAAAACACACGCTGTGGGCTGAATTTTACGGAGCGTGGTTTTGGTGTGCGTGGTGCTGTGGGTGTCAGTGACCGTGCAAACACCGCTGTGTCACAGCTCAAGCCTGGCGACATTGACTGGGAGCATATCTTTGGCACATGCGGTGCGCGTTGGTTGCACACCGGCGGGATTTTTGCCGCGTTGTCTGAAACAACCGCCCAAGTTGCGCTGGAAGCCATCAAGGCCGCAAAAAAACACGACACAATGGTCAGTTATGATCTTAACTATCGCCCATCGCTGTGGAAAGAACACGGCGGCCATGTGCGTGCGCAAGCGGTCAATCGTGAAATCGCACAATATGTTGATGTCATGATCGGCAATGAAGAAGATTTCACCGCTTGCTTGGGCCTTGTGGTGGAAGGCCAGGAAAACTTGAGCGAACTTGACTTGCAGGGATATGAAAACATGCTGCGGCATGCAGCTGCGGCATATCCGAACTTCCAGGTCATTGCCTCCACGCTGCGCACGGTGAAAACCGCCACCAAAAATGGCTGGTCGGCCATGTGCTATGCAAACGGTGAAATATATCATGGCATGCGTTTTGATGAACTTGAAATCATGGACCGTGTGGGCGGCGGCGACAGCTTTGCTTCGGGCTTGATTTATGGCCTGCTCAGTGGTTTTGATGCGCAAACAGCACTCAACTGCGGCATCTGCCACGGCGCATTGGCCATGACTACCCCGGGTGATACCTCCATGGCGCGCAAAAAGGAAGTGGAGGGACTGATGAAAGGCGCGGGCGCGCGTGTGCAAAGATAAAGAGGAGATTGATATGAACATTACACAGCAAATCAACAACATCGGTGTTGTGCCGGTGATTGCGCTTTCGGACACAGAAAAAGCCGTGCCCTTGGCCAAAGCTTTGGCAGCCGGCGGCATTCCTGTGGCGGAAATCACGTTTCGCACCGCACAAGGCGAAGAATGCATTCGCCGTGTGGCACGTGAACTGCCGGAAATTATCCTTGGTGCAGGCACAGTTTTGACGATGGAGCAAGTGGACCGTGCGCTGGATGCCGGTGCGCAGTTCATCGTCAGCCCCGGGTTTAACCCAAATGTGGTAAAACATTGCATTGCAAAAAACGTGCCGGTTTTCCCCGGTTGCATCACACCGACAGAAATGGAAGTGGCCATGGAACTTGGCTTGGCCACCGTGAAGTTTTTTCCGGCGGAGCAAGCCGGTGGGCTTGATTTCATCAAAGCTGTGGCAGCACCTTATCCGAACCTGCACTTTATGCCCACAGGCGGCATTGGTCCTACGAATTTAGGCGACTATGCTGCGTTTGGCAAAATTGTTGCCTGTGGCGGCAGTTGGATGGCCAGCAAACAACTGGTTGATGCAGGCGATTTTGCGCAAATCACAAGCCTGAGCCGTGAAGCGGTGGAAATTGTGCAGGCAGCCAGAACATAATTTGTGAAAAATTAGATTGCAGGAAATAACCTCAAACAAGCCCTGTGCTGAATTCAGCACAGGGCTTTGCATTATTTGGTGGTTATGGGACCGATTTTGGTGGCTCGCATGCTGAGGTTGACGCCATCGTTGAGCCGGAACCTCGCGCCTTCTTTTGAATACACAATGAAGTGCAAGTGCGCGCCCTGCGCAAATTCCGCCATGGCAAAACCGGTGACATTGAGCGGCTGGTCATGGTTAAAATCAGCATTCACAACACTGCTTTGCATGATCATGCCGTCATTGGTCAACGCAATTTGGACGGAACCATCGCTCAAACTTTTTGCACGCAGGCAAAAATCAATGGTATATGTGCCGGCATCGGTGATCACGGCTGAATGATGTTCGTCATACCGTGCGCCAACCGCGGGCATGAAGTCTGAAAACGTCATGGCTGCCACTTCATCGGGGGCGATGTTGACTTCACCGCAGCCGTTGTTGAACATCCCGCAATGGGCTGCCACGGTGCTGCCTGCCGGCCCTTGTGGCCCTGTTGAACCCGTTGAACCCCGTGGTCCCGCATGCCCTGCTGTTCCCCGTGGCCCGGTTTCGCCCCGCATGCCCGGTGGGCCTTGTGGCCCGGCTTTGCCCAACAAGCCTTGTGGGCCCGGTGCGCCTTGTGCCCCTTGTGGTCCGGTGGGGCCTGTTGCACCGTGGGATGCAGTGAGACTAGCACAACCGTTGATTCCAAAAACGGAACGTCACAGAAATTTCTTTGTTCTCATGCACATAAATTTTATCCACCAGCTCCACAAGCAAGGCGCGGTCAAGCTGGTGAATATTTTTGTGCCGCAAAAACAAAGCAAGTGCATCGTTCTCACGGCCTTTGGGTGACTGATGCAGTTCGTTTTCCAGTGTTTGAATCGCATCGACCATCTGTTGGGCTTGCTTGTCATATTTTGCTTTCATGTGGCGATAATCCGCCTGGTCTAAGTCTCCGGCCTTCCAGTCCTCATATAATCCGTCTTTTAGCAAGCGAATTCGGTCTTTTTCTCGCAGTTTTTCTTGCAGCGTTTTGGCAAGGTGTTGTTTTTTTGCATCAACTTGTGGCGAAGTATTCACTTGCTCTATTATGTTTGTCATGTCATCCAACAACGCAATTTGTGCCTGAATTGTCCGAAGCACGGTGGCTGCCAGCAAATCCTCACGAATGGTGTGTTTGGTGCAATGAAGCTTTGATTTTTCGGCATATGTGCGGCAGACATAATAGGTGATGCCTTTGGCGGAGTTTCGACGCAGTGCTTTTTTGCAATCAGCACACTTCAAAAACCCTGCAAACAGATAGACTTTTTTGCTGCCCTGTGGGGCGCGGGTGTCGCGCAGCAGCAAACGTTGCACGGTGTCAAACTCCTCCTGCGTATACGTAGCCTCGTGCATGTTCTCTTTGATAAACCACTCGTCTGGCGTGGTTGCGATGCGGTCATGCACTTTATAACTCACCACGCGCTGTTTGCCTTGCACCATGTGTCCCAGGTTCATTTGATCTGTCAAA
>Ga0123355_10013546_pt1 | contig 12703 bp, 10 predicted proteins | sample TergutEmb28metaG_3_FD_89872 | JGI IMG/M metagenome (GOLD analysis project Ga0123355, IMG submission 89872) | Embiratermes neotenicus P1 segment gut microbial communities from Petit-Saut dam, French Guiana - Emb289 P1 | ecosystem: Host-associated > Arthropoda: Insects > Digestive system > Gut ...
GTGTGTGTGTGGTGTGTGTGGTGTGTGTGTGTGGTGTGTGTGTGTGTGTGGTGTGTGTGTGTGGTGTGTGTGTGTGGTGTGTGTGTGTTTGTGTGTGTGTGTTTGTGTGGTGTGTGTGTGTGTGGTGTGTGTGTGTGTGGTGTGTGGTATCGCCATGCTAAAATACAAGAAATGTGTGTATGAGGTTATTAATATAGTGATAAATAAAATGATATATATATCCTCAAAATTATGCTAGTGTTTTGGGGATAACTGGCAAGAATGAAATTGTCAAGTTAGCAGTGAATAAGTTGTATGGGTGTGAAACTTGGTCGTTGACATTGCGGGAGGAAAAGAAGTTCAGGGTGTTTGAGAATATGGTGTTGGGGAGAATATTTGGACCTAGGAGGGACGAGGTAACGGGGGAATGGAGGAGATTGCATAACGAGAAGCTAAATGATTTGTACTCCTCACCCAATGTTGTGCGGGTGATAAAATCTAGAAGAACGAGATGGGCTGGGCATGTGGCGCGTATGGGTGAGGAGAGGGGGGTGTATAGGGTCTTGGTGGGGAAACCGGAAGGAAAGAGACAACTGGGGAGACTTAGGCGTAGATGGGTGGATAATATTAGGACGGATCTCCAAGAGGTGGGATGTGGGTATATGGACTGGATTGGGCTGGCCCAGGATAGAGACAGTTGGCGGACGCTTGTGAGTGCGGTAATGAACTTTCGGGTTCCGTGAAATGTGGGGAATTTCTTGACTAGCTGCAAACCAGCTAGCTTCTCAAGAAGGACTCTGCACCATGGAGTGAGTAAGTAAGCAGTGAATAAGTAGTGCTATTTTCTGCAGTCATTACCCTGCAGTGTAATTTGTGCGCCCCTGTTCTCACCGGTGAACTTTTCATCAGAGGTTAAGTGTTAAGCCTGTAACGCTGTTAGCCCTGTCGCTTCGTTGTCTGTCACTATGTACGGAGTTTTCGTATTCTGCGAGTCACAACCTCACTTATAGGTGCATACAGTATGTCCAGACGGATGTGTCCAAACATGAGTACATTGTCAAGGGAGCAGCCAATACTCTCTTTGCATACAGAAGGCCCATTGTTTCCGTCTGTAATGTATCAGTGACACAACTGCATATTTTTCGAGTCTTTTAAATTGAAAGTATCCCAGATTTAGGCCCTGTTGGTATCTGTAGATTTAATAATGGCAGAGAAATGTCGTGGATTTTATGATACACAAATCACACCTAACATTCAGATAAGATAGGCCTACATTTCAGATAGTTAAAATACAGGGTTATTCAAAATGATTGTCGGGGTACAATTGTTCAGCGGCAATTCCGCACCAAATTCGGGAAACAACCACCATCTGACAATTCCATTCGAAGGTGGTATGCACAGTTTCAAGAGACAGTGTGAGTGTGTATCCCGGAACTGAAGGTACGAATCAGAACGACCATCGAAACCATCACCGCCCCCATGCTACAAACAGTTTGGAACGAACTCGATTAGCGTGTTGATGTTTGTAGAATCACAAAAGGTGCACATATAGAGCACCTGTAAGGTATGTAACAAAAACTTGGAGTGTTGTTCTATTAAATGAAAAAAAAAACATACTGCTATCTCAAGTGTATTGTGTATGACAAGCTGTTAAAACCCCGACAATCATTTTGAATAACCCTGTATGAAAAAAACTGACGGCTACAGTCAGGCATGACATTATTTTAACTGGCTTGTCGCATTGCTCTTCGCTCACACCGTGTTTACAAGGCTAGCGCAGTGGTCACCGCTCTTCCATTTTGCCGTGAGCCTCGGTCCACGCGCAGTAGTTCAATTTATTGCTCTTCTGCTTATGTTTATGCTTGGCTTGTTTCAAGGATGTGACGGCAGTGCTGTCCGTCTTTGGCGGACACACGTCATGTCTAGGAAACGCGTTGTTCATTACGTGTCGAAGTGACGGGAAATGACTGGGCGACAGTTTGCGGATAAAATAATGGTCCTGTACCTCATAGTTACAGAAAATCTGTATTTTGTCCACAGATTCATGATCTCATTATGAGGAATAAGGAGCGTCATGATTTGTACTGTGCGCCTTCTGTTATTTTATGATCAGACATTTGGGGGGGGGGGGGAGAAGGGGGGGGGAGATGTGTTTCCTTGGGGGGGTGGGGGGGGGGGGGTGAGAAGGGCGTGGCAAGTGATTCCTATGGGGGAGATGAGAGGTGCATAAAGAGTTTTGGTGGGGAAACTAAAGGAAGGAGACTGCTTGGAAAATCTTGGCATAAAAGATATGTTACTATTAAAACAGATCTTAAAGAAATAGGAAGATGTTTTATGGATTTTATCCGTCTAGCTCAGGATAGGAAGACGTGACCTGCTCTTGTGAACACAGTATTCAGCCTTCGGTTTTGTAAAACTGTTTGAGTAGCTGAGGAGCGTTTATATTCTTAAGAATGATCCTCCTCAATGGAATTCGTTAATTAGTTACTTGGTTAGGCATTTAGATTAAATTAAGTTTCCACACTGTCAGATGATGATGATGATGATAATAATAATAATAATAATAATAAAATAATAAATTTTGAAACATGTCATGAACTAAAGAGATTATTTCTCTTTGTGCATGAATTGGCTTGCTAGAACTTTACATTTCGAGTCCCAGGAGGGCAATACTGTAGCCGAAGCTGGGTTCAAGAATAAAATGTTAACATATATATATATAATATTTTTTATTTTATATATACATACATACAAACACAATTATTAATGCACAATGTCAATAATTCTTTGTTTGTGAATGATTTTTGTAACCTGGCATATTGTGTCTGAAATCGGACACGGCGTATTTCTTTGAAAGTTTGGTAACCTGCTGCTGCTGCATTTCACGGTGTGACGTTACAAGGCCGTGATGTCGATTTATGCCTCTTTCGTTCTTCCTTCCTTACTTCATTTTTTCTGCCTCCCTTTCTTTCTTCCTCCCTCCCTTCATTTCTTTCTTTCTTCCTTCCTTTCTTCCTACCTTCCTCTCGTCCTTCCATTATTCTCTCATCTGTTCTTTCGTCTTTCCTTTTTTATTCATTCTTGTCTTCCTCCTCTTCTTCCTTTCTTTATTCTTTCGTATTTTCTTTCGTCCTTCCTTTCTTCTTCATTCCTTTTTTCCTCTCTTTCCTTCTTCTTTCCTTTCTTCCATCCTTTATTTCTTTCATCCCCTCTTTTTCCTCTCTTTCTTCTTTTATTCTTTCAACCTTTCTTTCTCCCTTCTTTCTTCCTTCATCCCTTTCCTTCTTCGTTCCTTTCATCCTCTCTTCTTTTCTTTCCTTCTTCCTTCCTTTATTCCTTTCACACTTTCTTTCCTCCCTCCTTTTTTCTTCCTTCCTTTCTTTGCCTCGCACTCATCTACAGGCGATGGAAGTGGAAGTAAAACAGCTCAGGTAAATCCTTCCGAGCACTAAATTGTACGTTACAATGTGCCGGTACGTGATAGCGGCCAACACCTGTCGGTATCTGTGCCGGTACAGAACTGCTGTCTGTGTTAGGATATCGGTATACCAGCGGTCTGCTGTACCCTGGCGTTTTCTTCTCTTAGCTTTTTGTCCGTGTGTCCTGAGTGACTGACTGTAGGTCGCTGGTGGTCCTTATTGCAACAAAGACAGTTCTTTTCCTCATGCCGAGAAGGACAAAGCGATAAAGAATGGAGACCGGACCAAGTCAAGCGGTGGATGTGACGCAGGTTGCCGCACATTATATTTACAAGAAGCGTGACTCAAATTTGACACACAGACTTTATCAACCCTTTACAACACGGTAGTAACCATGTACAGCATCTGCTGTAACTTTGAACCCTTCGCAGACTACACAATGTGCAAGTACTGTTTCGTCCGTCGTTACCCCACATCCAACAAAACATAGTTTTGAACGTTCCCACGCTCCGCCCGCTCGTCCTTCTGATAAAAATAAGTACCATATTCATTAATACGGAGCGTTTGGGAGTGATATTGACAGGCAAAGAAGGAAGTGTTTGGAGAGATCTTGCGATTTCCCGTTGTCTACCCCCGCTGTGAGGGGTGTATTATATTCTTGGCTGATTTAAGGATTCCGACGCGAAATAAATGAGACCTGTGTTCTTCTGGGATATTACGCAGCGTATAGTGGTAATTCCTTACCGAACTTTCGAGACAACCTATGGGTCCCATTGTCAGGGACCCTTGAAGATGGGACCACTGAGATATACACAGCATGCCTACTTGTCCAGCATCGCGACGGTCCATCAGTTATGTTCTTATATACTAAGCAAACAAACACTTGTTATATAAGTATGTAATATTGCTTAATGCACTGCCAAGGAACACAGAATTTATGCAGCTCCGATACACAAGGAATACAAAACTGGTTGTAAGATAAAATATATTTGCCAGAATATACAAAGAGTGCTTAATTGGAAAGGTAAAAAATTAGGAAAAATTAGGATCAGGACGGAACTGCAGTTCCGCCCTGATCCTATTCGCAAGCTGCTAGCAAACCTGTATGACATACACCACTGCTGTGTGTACAGTGAAAAACTGCTGATGATGGGCAGAGGAACTGTCCGAAACACGTAAGAGTTTTATTCCAAAAATAAATTTGAGAAACTGGTTCATCTAGTTGGTTCTTTTATAAGAACATATCACGATGCACGGTCACCTGAACGTCAAATTTATATTTCAGTGTAGCTACGCTTTGTAATGTTTCTAACTTGATTCATATGAATTAATCACTTTTCACCTCATTGTATGGCAGAATAATTTTTTTAAAAAGTTACGTTTTATCGGTATTGTAATATGTTTGCAACTACAGCTATACGCAGCCCGGACACTACTCCAGCCTAACCGCACCTAACGTCCAATATACAGCAAGCCAAGAACGAAACGATCAATGTGGTAATCAACATCACAGTCGCGAGCTCCTGATGATGGGCATAACAGTGCCCGAAACATGTTGAGCCTATAAGAAGTACAATAAAATAATAAGTGGCATCTAGTTGGTATTTTATTCTTCAGTTATAGATTCTGTAGGTTCTGCAGGGGATGAGCATGTTTGTTTGTTTGTTTGTTTGTTTGTTTGTTTGTTTGTTTGTTGTTTTTGTTTGTTTTTTGTTTTTGTTTGTTGTTTTTGTTTGTTTGTTGTTTTTGTTTGTTTTGTTTTTGTTTTTGTTTGTTTGTTGTTTTTGTTTGTTGTTTTTGTTTGTTTGTTGTTTTTGTTTGTTGTTTTTGTTTGTTTGTTTGTTGTTTTTGTTTGTTTGTTGTTTTTGTTTGTTTGTTTGGTTTTTGTTTTTGTTTGTTGTTTTTGTTTGTTGTTTTTGTTTGTTTGTTTGTTGTTTTTGTTTGTTTGTTGTTTTTGTTTGTTTGTTTGTTGTTTTGTTTGTTGTTTTTGTTTGTTTGTTGTTTTTGTTTGTTTGTTTGTTGTGTTTGTTTGTTTCACTTTTTCAAAATGCTGAAGTTAATTAAATGTTTATCTTCTGGAGCCTTGTCTCTCCTTTATAGTTCCATCCATTGTAATTTGCGACATTGGCACGAGGGCGCTGCATTCTGCTTAGAGGCGGACTGCACCACATGTTTTTCTAATAAATAAATAGAAAATTTGCACAACGCCTCACCATTATTTTATAATGACTTTATGTTCTTTATGTTCTTTATGGACTCCAGCCCGCCATAAAGGGAGAAGACTGCGTTCGGTAATTGCATTTTCAATTGAACCTGTCGCGCGTTATAATTCTGAACCCAGTGACAGGATAACAGGATAACAGGATGTTTAAATATGCCTGTCAGTTGCACGTACCGCCCGGACACACACAATTTGCGAGACGGTTGAGGGAGGGCGTAGGATTAACACGCATTACGTTTAGCTTCTTAAGAAATCCCAACAGTAGCTCCATTAAAAACTTCCGTCTCGTTTGTCAGTGAAGGACATTTGTACTGTATTTTAGATAAGGAGTTCTCAGAATTTTTCCCCTTCGCGCCACTAAATAAAATCTCACAAGGTCAATGTACCACCAATTTCTCTTTTGTGTTTAAGTTAAAAAAAAATTTAGAATTTGAAATGGGAAAGACCGGCTGAAAGCAGGAATTAGTTCTATAGTGGTAGAGTTTAGTTGAAACGTGATGGTGCACGGTGACGCACGGGAGTGGAAGTGAAGGGGAAACTGGCGAATGGAGTGGGTAGCCAGTACCCTTCACACTACCTCGGAACACGGTGTATCTAGCATTACTACCGCTGATGCGCACACCTCGGCTGCCAGTAGTCGACTGGACTGACGCCCCCACCGATTTAAATGGACTCGTCCGTTTCGCCGAAAGACGAAATCTGGTTTCTGCGCGTGTGCCATCACATTTCAGCTGGCCTCTACCAGCAATGCTGCATATCAGCAAATATATGGGCTTTTCTTTTATTTATTTGTGTATTTATATATTTGTTTGTTTATTTATAAGTTTTGTCTTTTGTTATATTTTAATTTCGCGTTAAGCCTGTGTACCAGTAGTGGTACACTACCACACTTTGGGAAGCCATGTTGTAAATCCTTCATTTGATCACCTGGCGTATTTGCAAACCAATACCATCTGGAGTACAGCTTAACGAAGCGGTACCAACAGCAGTGCGCTCACAGACCCAGGCACTACACATATTTTGGCAAATAGCGGTTTGTAATACCAACCTATGCAATTATGAAATTTTAATATTTTGTATGTGTTTCTGTAGAACAGACTGTTCTTCTTTGAGTCACGAGTAATTCAATGGTTGGCAGCAGAGGTGACCTCAAATTAGCACCGTAGTGACAGCGGTGTTTATGTCTACCGTCAGAACAAAAAAATTTTCCGGACTTCGCTGATCATTCATTGCTCCGAAGTACCGGGGATTCGTGGTTAGACTGCCAGCAGGGGACAGAGATTTGTCTCTGGTTTCAAAACGTCTTAACCCTTTGGCCCTGGAGCTGGACATTTACAGTTTAGCACACCATTTATGTAAAATGTGAATATTTTATGAACCATGAAGGGTAACATTAGGAAATACACGAGATTTTGTGGAGGAATAAACGAAGATGTTGAGAGAAAGTCTAAAAAAATAATTAAATAATATATTTATTGACTAAATATGTAAAAAGCGCACTCTGGGGAGTAGCGGTATGCCTGTCCTATTTATAGGATGCCTGGTGCCCAAAGGTTAACGTCGCCTGAAGCCCATCCAGCCTCGTGTTCAAAATGTACCGGCGTTCTTTCTCCGGGGATAAGGTGGCCGAGGCGTGAAACCAGTCTCACGCCCCTGTCTGATGCCAAATTTAAGAATAACTGCCCCTTCATTATAGACTAGAAGCTACAATTTTTGTGTGCAGACTGTCCTATTTTGTATTTCTTTGTATCATAGAAGTTCTTAAAGGAGGTTTCACACGCGTGTGTGCGTGCGCTTGTGAATATGTTGTTCGTGTAGTGACAATGTCGGATTGTAGAACTGTAACAGTGAATGATAGGGTGATAAATGGGTAATGAACTGGTAGGGATTTGAAAGGAAGCCGCTGTGGTGTCATAAGGGGTGGTTCCCCGGCATTAATATGGACGGACTGAGGAAGACCATGAACATTTTCAGTCACGTTATTCGATTTGCATGCCGGGATTCCAACCGGATACTTTCAGACTACAATTCAGAAGTTTACCTCTTTGTGTATGCATGAATATACCAAGTATGTACCGGTCTATGTATGCATGTGTGCGTTTATGTAGATGTTATGGCTTAACGTGTTTACGAATGTGTGAATGGATTTAAGAGTCGTTATCTGTATTGTGATTATCTGCTCACAGTTCCAGCAGACGTCACCAGCAACCCACGAGTCATCATATCTACTAATTCCTGTCATCCGAAGACTGCATTGCAGTGTTGTGACTACATTGCATGCTGTTTATCTAACCGATTTGCAGATGGTTACATACCCACACCGCAACCCTTCCGAGAGGCTCGTCATAAATTCTAGGCTTTTCGTTTCAAATTCATACAGTCTGGTAATATTTACCGGTCGCATTTTCCTCAGCACTTGGAGTATGTGATATCAACTGCTTGTCTGTGACGTCATTGCAGTTAGAATGTCACGAGAACATGCACACGAACGATACGAAACGCGGAGAGAAATGCGGCATTTGGCATTTTTTGCTAAGCACATTCGAAGTCACTACACCGTCCATTGGGAATGCCGTCTGTGTTCTGCTGGCGGTTGTGTTAATGCCGCCGGTGGTATGGAAATTATCACGGAATTGCAATCATTCAATTTTAGGGATTTCTGCATGGTTTTTGTATAAAATAAATTTGAAAAACGAGGGCGAACACCATCCTTAGATTCAGGAATGAATTATGCCACCAGTCAGGTGGGCCGATTGCCAAGGCCCTCCTATGTGGTTTGTCGTACCTTCGCCAGAGTTTCATAGGCCTAATTTCCTGTACAGATATTACATTGAAACATTAAATTGGGTTTCCTTCTCCTAATTCTCCTTTTCCTTCTTCTTCTTCTTCTTCTTCTTCTTCTTCTTAAAGCTAAAGTGTTCCCGTTATAGGTCCGGTGTGGCCCAGAGGGTGGGTAGAGGTATAGCTCTACTCTTCCATGACCGCGGCACTAGAAGGGGGTGAGTGGTCAGCAGCACGCCCCGGACGCACCTTACCCCCGGGAAAGACCCGGTACCGATTTTACAGGAGGCTGGGTGGGCCCCAGGGCCGGTCTGGACGGGCGGAAATTCTCGTCCCCACCGGGATTCTATCCCGGACTGTCCAGCACATAGTCAGTCACTATACCGACTGAGCTACCTGGCCCACTATTCTTCTTATCTTTCTATTTTATTTTTCTGCTCTTTCTCTTCAACTCATTTTCTTTTCCTTCCCATTAGTCTTCGAATTTATTCCTATTTCTCTTTATTCTTTCTTCCCTACTTCCCCCATCTCCTCTTCATTATCCTCCCCATTCTCCTCCTTCTCCCTTTTCTTCGTGTTTTGCTCCTCCTTCTCATTATCATCTTCATTCTTCTTTACCTCCTCCCACTGCTGACCGAGGGACATTCTTGTGCCAGTACCGAACAAAAGAAAGGCAAAAGTTCGCACGGAGACGCGGTTCAGCACGTTGGTGCAATACAGGGCTCAGCCGCCTGGGTGTTAGAATGTGATGAGAAATAAGTGATGCCCTGACCAGCACATTTGTGAGGTCAGGGTCTCCTAGGGGTGTACGGCAGAAGCACGGGTGGCCGCAAGAATTTATCTCGTCATTGTATCACCGACCAAGTTCGAGGCGGTTCGCTTTCGTTGCATGCACACCTGAATGGTGCGGTGTTCGAACTCAGACCGTAGAACTCTGTCGTAGATCCTTCCTACAGATATCAAAGCCTCTTAGGGAGTTGTCTGTTGTTTTAGAATCAAGATTCTCGCAGGACAAAGGAAAGAGCTGTTTTATGCAGCGGGTGTTTGGAACACTGAGGGCACGTGAAGAAGTGTTACGGGAAGAAAGTTGGTTTCTTCTGGCATGAGACGCCGTGTGTCTTGCTAGGTAACATATCAGGGGAATATGTTGCTGTTATTTATAGATTACTTGGATTGCCCTGAATATTGAAAGAGCTGAAACATCTGTACCAATATACCAATCTGCACGGCATTATCAGCTGCAGCTGCTCTCAGTACATAGGCTTCATGTTTCTCCTTCCCAGAATGCTTTAATCTTCTTCAGCAACTCAGTCAAAATGTCGGTGTGCGAAACGCATAACTTTTAAGTGGAAGTGGCATGTGTAGTGTTAGGGCTGGAGCTGACAGTTTCAAGATTTGCTGTACGTTTGATTATTGTATTGCGTTGTATTGTATTGCATTGTGTTGTATTGTATTGTATTGTATTGTATTGTATTGCGTTGTATTGCATTGCATTATATTGCATTGCATTGTATTGTATTGCGTTGTATTGTATTGCATTGTGTTGTATTGTATTGTATTGTATTGCATTGTATTGTATTGCATTGTATTGTATTGCATTGCATTGTATTGTATTGCGTTGTATTGTATTGCATTGTGTTGTATTGTATTGTATTGTATTGTATTGTATTGTATTGCATTGTATTGTATTGCATTGTATTGTATTGCATTGCATTGTATTGTATTGCATTGCATTGCCATAGATTTTTGTGCTGACAGCCGACTCAGTAGCACTCGTTATTCAAGCTTATATATTCACTAAGAAAGCCAGTGGTCACTATACGTACCGACAGTGGTCACTAAATGTACCGTCAATGGTCACTATATGTACAGCCAGTGGTCACTATATGTACCGACAGTGGTCACCATATGTACCGCCAGTGGTCACTATGTGTACCGCCAGTGGTCACTATATGTACCGCACAGTGGTCACTATATGTACCGCCAGATTTAACATTCAGAAATTCTACGTTCTGCCCACACTGTGTATTTGTATTTTGTGTCGATCTGAGAACAAACAGCCATTATTTCACTACACAACATTAACTGACTGCTTTGTATAACCGAGGCATAACGTGTTTACTGCGCGGTACGAACTGGGTCTTTAGATAAGATTTAGCTCAATTTCTGTCATCGAATGATTAAAGCAATTAAATCTTAATTAACTCACTCACTTACTAGCTAAATAATCAACTAACCAAAAACTAAGTACCTACCTTACAATTTGAGGCAAAGTTTTTGTGGTAAATTTACTAGTTTCACAGTTCTTTTAGAAGCCGCAGAGCCTTGTAGTTCGTGCAATGTCGTTATATAATCAACGGACCAAAAAGAAACATTTAGTTATTGTCAGTAACACGTTTACGTAACCTTGGTAGAGGACATCACGTTGTGTTTAAAGTACAATATTAAAATGGAATTAAATGTGTACTCCGTCTGACACAGCTATTTTTGGCTTTATTATTTCTATTAATGGAAACTAGTTTCGGCCTGACTAGGCCATCATCAGGCCAATATTTAAAAAAACTTAAAAATTCTGATGTATATAGTATAACTGGGGACTGCGGTAGCACAGTGGTTAAGGTGCTGTGCTACAAATCGGAAGATCGCTGCGTCGATCGCAGCTGGTGTCATTGAATTTTTCATTGACATAAAATCCTTCCGATCGCACTGTGACCCTGGGGTCGACTCAGTCTCTAACAGAAATGAGAGCCAGAAGTATTTGCTGGGGTTAAAGGCGGCTGGTACGTAAGGCTGACAACCTACCACCATCTTGTGCCGTTGTTACGAAATCTGGGAACCTTAACTTCCTGGAACCCTCTGGGCACCTCGGGCCTGTAACGGGACTGCTTTATGTAGTATAACTAGTCAGTTTTATGGGATGCCATTCACATTCATTATTCAGTCATTAAAACTGACTAGTTACGCTATTGCACCACCATTTTTACGTTTTTTTTTGTAAGTATTAGCCTGATGATGGCTTTTTGAGATCAAAACTAGTAGCCAGTAATAGAAATAATAACAATATAAAAACACAATTGTGTCAGACGGATTACATATTTAATTCCATTTTAATATTATACTTACATACATAATTCCAAACAGCAGAGGAAAGTGTGAAGACCCAAAAATATGTGACAGTGTTACGTCCAAAATATCGGACACCGCAATAAGCTCCTGACATTCATTACTCATGTTTAAGTAGAAGAAGAAGAAGTAGAAGGAGGACAGGAATATTGTTTTGTTGAAAACCCATTTGATTTTGTGGTATTTGCGGCTTACACAGCGGTCTTTATGGAAGCCACCCCGTTGTGTTTACTATTAAACAAACCAAATTTGTTCATAGTTGAAGAATAAAAGACCAACATGATGTCACTTGTTATTTTATTTCACTTCTTATGTGCTCAACATGTTTCGGACATTAATATATCCATCATCCAACCACACCGAAACTCCAACACACATAGAACCAAGAAAAATACGACCAACGTGCTAATTCAACAGAATAGTCTCAAGTTCCTGATGATGCATATATTAATGCCCGAAACATGTTGAGCACATAAGAAGTGAAATAAAATAGCAAGTGACATCATGTTGGTCTTTTATTCTTCAACTATCACAATGATGCACGGCCCAATAAACATACGTTTCGTATTTGTTCAGTCTAACACAACACAAGTTTATTTTAATCGATTAGATTGCTCTCACACGTGTGTTACACGTTTCGACCTGTACTTAGTCCATCCTCAGGCACGTCAGCAAAAAAAACCCACACAGGAAGGTACAATAAAAATCCTAAGGGTCACTTCTACATTCCTTGTCTTTGTAGTGTCAAAATGTACAGGGTGTGCAATGCAGAAGTTGTAAAATCAATATCTTATATTTGTATGTACATTTGTAAGAATTTTATGTTCATGTGACCGTGCATCGCAATTCTGTGTCAATAAATGTCCAACAAGATGCAACTATACTCAGTTTATTTAACCTGTAAACTGCTCTACTTATTTCAGGGGTTCTCTCCACCCATCATCAGGAGCACAAATAACTGCATCTACAGTATCTGGTACAAGTCACCCGTTGCTGCAGCTGCAAAAACGGTTGAATAATACCAAATGTTGTAGATAAAGTTATTTAGTAATAATAATATTTGGAAGAAGGAGAAACTGCCTGAAGAGTGGAAGGAATCAATCATAATACCTATTCACAAGAAGGGGGATAAAACAGATTGCAATAATTATAGAGGCATATCACTCTTGCCAACCACTTA
>Ga0123355_10013547_pt1 | contig 12703 bp, 9 predicted proteins | sample TergutEmb28metaG_3_FD_89872 | JGI IMG/M metagenome (GOLD analysis project Ga0123355, IMG submission 89872) | Embiratermes neotenicus P1 segment gut microbial communities from Petit-Saut dam, French Guiana - Emb289 P1 | ecosystem: Host-associated > Arthropoda: Insects > Digestive system > Gut ...
CAACAGAAATGAGGAATTATATCTCACAAACAATAAAATCCACAACCACAATACTAGACATAATAAAAATTTACATCAACCAGTAGCTAATTTTACTCAATACCAAAATGGAGTGCTATATAATGGAATAAAAATGTATAATAGTCTTCCCCTTTATATTAAAAAAGAAACTTCTAATACAAAGAAATTTGCAAAAGTTTTAAAGGAGTTTCTTTATGAAAACGCATTTTATACCCTGGAAGACTTTTATAAAAATTAGTAATTTCTTGATTACAACATGTCATTGATTTTCAATTTTAACTACTATTAGAATTTTTTGAATGTATATAAAACAGATATTATACATATTAATATTGTTAAAGATAAGGTATAATAATAATACAACTTTAAATAAAATGTACTTAATTACCTGAATGTATTAATGATATTGAATTAGCTTGTATTTTGTACTTAATTACCTGAATGTATTAATGATATTGAATTACCTTGTAATTTGTATAATATTGTTGTAGAATCTTAATGATGATGTAATCTTATTACTATTATAACTGACTATTTCCATATCCATGGATTTTGTAATCCGATGAGGATCCAAGGAAAGATAATAAAATACAATACAATACAATTAGGTAATATATGTAAAACTGAGAAGTTGTGAGTTGATTCCCATCAGGAACCCCTGAAGTAGAATGTCGATCATCGACACGGCATGTCCCTTGTATTTTTATTTGTTTATGTATTTGAACGGACTCAACGCACACGTGCTTTCAAACAAATTAGCCCACTGTTAAAATATGTTCACTCGTTTATTAATAATACGATTTTCAAAACATTTAAAGATCCCTTGCGTTATGAACTTATTTTCATGGTTTTTTTAAATTCAACAGAGTTGCATTTAAAAGAGTTATAAAAATTAGCATTTAAAAATTCCTAGCATTCTGGCCCACTCCAAAAAAGTACATTTTTTGTTGGCATCAAAAATTTAAACTGTTTAACACTTAATATGAATCCTCAAGCATGAAAAGGCAAAAGTTAATGCAGCTGTAAGAAAATACCTAAAGACACACTCTTGTTACTCTGTAGGTGTATTTTTTATGTATAAAGATGATCTACAATACTGTTTTGTAAAATGTTTGTATTACTTTACACTGTATAAATTGTGTATATTCATGTGTCACTTGTTCTACATGCTACTGTTTTTGACGCACTTTTGGAACCATGGAATGTATTTATGTACTACAGGAATTTATGTATGTATGTATGTATGTATGTATGTATGTAAGTTATCACCACACACAGCTGACAGTTTTGATCAGTTCTTTGACTATTTCACTCGTCGGATACCGAGTCAATACGTGTGTGTGGTAAATATGTAGGTAGAAGTTGGTGCTATCGTAGGAATTTAAGTTATCTGTGTTCTTAGTGGGTATTTGATAATCCGTGGTGTGATGTACTTTTCCGCCCGTTTTGAGATGTTATAAGTATTGCGTGTTATTAGTAATGTCTGTTTTCAGTTTAGTATCTGTTTAATTCTCCAGCTCGTGTAATTACAACACCAGTTTCTTTTCATTCCCTTACTGAAATGTTTGGAAAGGGGGGAAGTGGACTTGAAACCGATCTGCGGAATTGGGCGAGGAAAATGGGCATCATGCCTGACGGTAACGCCTCGGACATTATAAGGAAGTTAGTATTTGCATTTTATACGAAACAAATATATGTTTGCGGTTTTGTATGTTATTGGGACTGAATGTCTTACAAGTGACGTAACAGCACAATTATTGACACATTTAAAGACCTGTCCATATTGAACCATTTTCTTTCTTTTACACACACACACACACACACTAAAAGTCGTTGGAGGTCGCTCGAACCCCATACTTTTTAATTTCTTGCAACCATTCACAGTATTGTGATCACATGAGTGTGAAGTAAAAACAGCACTTGTTACGCTTAGTACAAGGTTCTCAAATGGGTATGGTATAGATCTTCAGAATATATTTTAGTTTTTTGAAGGTTAAGTTTATTTAGCTCTCAGTTTGACTGTGATACCTTTTGGATTTGGGAGGTAGCAATATAACACTTCTTGTGAAGATGGAATATAAGTATTCTTACAAACAACATGATGGTATGAAACATTGTGGTAATGTGTGCGAAAAGTCGTGTTGATATCTCTGCTACAAATTCTACTAGTATTACTGCTGCTGTGAGTCATGCTACCAATGCTGTTATCACTCATGCTGCCACTACCACCACCAACTACAACAACAATGTGGGATATATTTACAATTGTAATAGAGTAATTGTGACTTCAGCAGTATTTTATCACATGAACATGTGTATACAAGATAACCCGTGAGTTAAACTGAATTTTTTTTGCTGGATTTTAAAATGACATGAACTAGATAAACTTTTGTTTATTTTATGAAGACTAAACATGTTTATACTGATTCTGTTATATTCATCGGACATCATACAGCATTATACTCTTTTGCTTTTTGCAAATCTGTGTTCCTTTTCTAGACTTTGTACTAGTGGAAGAAGACCAATATTTGAACGTGTCATCAGAGAAGTACGACCTATCTGTGAAGTGGAGCATATACGAAAGAACTTGGCACTAAAAAGAGTAAGTAGGGAAATAATTTTCAGGCATGCAATAAATGTAATGTTTTCCTGTGTTGTTCCTTCACAGGACCTTTTAATTTTAAATTTCATGTAATATTCTTCAGCCCTGTTCTACTGATACTTTGGTGCTATTTCATTCTTTTAAAGATGTCACAAAAACACCACCTCAAGCAGAAGCTTGCAGAGAAGGAAAAGGAGATTTGTATTAGAGAATGTGACTTCCAGCTGAGTCATCAGACTTTAGAAGTTTTGAGTAAGTAATACATTATCAGTAGCAGAAAATATGGTTTGTGTTTCAGTGGCAACAGAAAAAATTTCTCTTCCTTGACAGGTACTTGGCTGGTAGGTGTGATGCATTTGTATCATGTTAGCTTTATATTTGTGTATTTGTCATTTACTCTGTTGTTCATAATACAGTTTACAGGCACCATATAAGTAATGCTTCAAACATTTGTTAAATAGCAGACAACATAAAAAAAATGTTCATGGAGAATAATGTCTATATGTCTGCCTGTTAGTTTGTAATTTGATTTCAACAACACTATCTAAAAAAAAATGAATTTTTGGTGAAGTTTCATTTTGACCACATTCAAATGTGTAAGAATTGTTATGAAATTGAATTAACAAACATCCCCTGTGTTGCCAGAAAATTTATATAGGAAATTTGTTGTCTTTTTCAAAAGCTCTTGAAACATTCAATCAACAACCATCTAAACGACGAATTCAACATAAACCCAAACGAAATCTTCGAGGCCATATTGAAAACATAAGAAAAATAACCCCACCTCACACACACCCCCCTACACCCGACCAGCTGAGGAACAATAACCGAACCTTCACCCCCACCTCAGACCAGCAGAAATCTTCCAATAGGGCAGGCCCAACAAGAGCAGCAATACACAGTCAAGTAAAGAACAGACAACACGCACATGCAGTATAACGACATACGAGTATAACATGGGAAATAACGCAACACATAATAATGAACCAAAAATAAGTGCTTCAAAAGAGAACTGATATAACAAAGACAACCAACCACGGACAGTGAAAACAGTTAACAGTTAACAGTGCAACAACACAGACCTACAAGAACTTAATGCAACAAACCAGCCACAGCTTAATAACCACAAAGAACCCCACCTGGAAACAAGGCAGGAGAACAAGGACATACCAGCACCAAAACACAAGTAAGTACCACGACGCATATACCCAAAACCAAGAAACGTTATAACAAACATATATATATACCACAACACTCCACCATCATATTCACACGCACATTTCTACCCGCAGGCAACAGACCATCCCAACACTGAGAAACCCATTCAGGAGAAGAACGCAAGTGCAACCACAGACCGCCCCGAGCCAACGAACTAATCAACAACACCAATAACCCAACAGAGAACTTAAGATAAAGCCATTAATGTAGAGATCTCTACATAGCGAAGCGCGCAATGCACGAATAAGTGCTTAAGATCAATGAAACTCTTTTACCTCTCGTAAGACAACCTGAAGATGGTCTATAAAGGCCAAAACATGTAGTTGTTTTTCTACAAAGTCAATAAATACACCTATATTGACACAGTTGTGTTAGACTACAAACCAACCTAAGCTCATACACACACAACGGGGATGACACACGTCCTAGATTCTTTAGATATTTCAAATTTCCCTTTCTCTGATTCTTAAGCCGTTTGTTTTGTGTATTACTGAACCAGAGGCCCAAACATTTGCAAGTTTCTAGCCTTCACATTTACAAGTCACTCACTCACTCACTCACTTCCATGCTCTTAATTTCTCGTACACGTGCATGTGCATGCTTGCTCACACACACACACACACACACACACACACAGAGTCTAATTGATGTCTTGGTTCCCAGTTTTCATTAATACTTTTTTCCTTGCAACGTTACTTCCGTTTAGCATGTGATTTATCTTTTGTGTTGCATTTAAACTGTTGTATTGTACACTTGAGTTTCTCCATTGTTACACATTGTTGCAATTTGTTTTGGATTCACCTTTTTCTATACATGTTCACAAAACCTCAAAATGCAACTATTAGCTTCTTGATATCTGTCTGTCCGTCCATCTGTCTGTTTTGTCTGTCTGTCTGCATGGAGCAACTCTGCTCCTGCTGGGTAGATTTTCATGGCATTTGATATTAGAATATTTTTTGAAAATCTGTTGCGAGAATTCAAGTTTCATTAACATCTGATAAGAATGATGGATACTGGACTTACAGGTGTATGTACACTTATGATAATATCTTGTTGAATTCTTAGAATGAGAAATGTTTTGGACAAATTTTGTGGAGGAAATCAAACCACACATTGTATGTTCAGTAACTTGTAACTTTGTTCCAAAAGAAGTGCTGTTTATGAGATAATGTGGAAAGATGTGGTAGAGCCATACACACATGGCAGTGTAATACAGTTCATGCCCATTGCGTGCTAGATAACTAGGGCTGCAGACACACACTAATAATTTGTAATACTTATTGCTTTTCATCAGCAAAACAGGCACGCAAATGTGCCTCAGTGTTACATTTATACAAACACTGCCTGTCTTGTTTGTGAAGCTTTAATCACTTTAGAGCCCAGATCTAATGGTTCTCATTTCTTGGACTCCATGGCAATAAATATACGAAGTAGAAAATGTTTGTCTAAATAAACTGTATTTACTCCGTTGAACAGAGCATAGGTTAATTTTAATTTGAACTTATGTATGCTACATGTTTCAACCCTTTCTCAGGTCATCATCAGGCATGTCAGTACAAAAATCATCTAAAGGAAGATACAATGGAATAAAATGTAAGGGACCCCTTGTTTACAGTCACCATTTTCTTACATTATTAAAATATAGAATATAAAAATATATAAAATGTAAATTACAGTATGTAAATAAATCTTAAAAGTTACTATTAACTTTTAGGCTGTCTTGTTTTGTAGGGGGAGTTCGTAGTTTAATTCATCTGTGATTATTATACTCGGTGCTGTGTGGTATCTTTTTAATTTTCCTTCTTTGAATTCCTGTTTGGAATTTGAGGCCCACCATGTTGTTTAAGGTGGTAATGCTGAAGCATATTTACCTGTGGCTAGTTGGGGCATATGGCTAGACGGTTGGGGTGTCATACTTGCAACATGAATGTGTGGTTGAAAGTAGTGTTGCAACAAAGAATGGACATCAGACTGATTGTTTTCTGCTTTCCTGTTCTGCAGTGGGCAGTTTCTATGTATTACAGGTGGTACTGTACGGTTCTTTATGTAAGATTCCCAGAACCACAAAAGTCTTCTGCTAGAAAGAAGTTTGCACTTCATTCAGGTTTTGTTAAAACAGGGTTTACTGTAATGAAACAGTTGATGTAAAAGTTTTGTGGAACTACAGAAGAGACAGATTCCTAGTTTTAGTGCTTCTGGCCAGTTTTTGGAGTAGGAGTGTGAGATTGAGATTGTTGTGGCTGTGACTATGAAAATTGCTGTGTTTTCAGACGTTCTGTGTGATCTCTGATCCACCCATTCCGAGACTGAATGCTGTAGTATATGTGTGTTGCAGATTGTAAGATGCAGAGAGTGAAACAGAGAACAAGAGATCTAGCTACCAAGAATTTAATACTGTGTTATAAGAAGCAAGACCTTGAGAAGGAAGCAATAAGATATGAAGAGTTGTGTCAGATTGCAAAGTTCTTTAATCAACCAACAGAGAGTGTCCTTGCTGATGAACGAGGGTCTTGCGCAAAACATGTAAAAACTTCTTGTGAAGTAAGTGATTTACATATTTTGTGAGAACCACAAGTATTAAGATAGATTCACAGTTCCTGCTTCTGAAGTGCGGAATTGTGTAACCGTTTTGTAACCATTCCTAACTTTGTGATCTGAAAAGTCATTAATTTTATGATTCACAGATCAGCCATGTGATGTAACTCTTACAAATTTTAGACTTTCTTTTGTTCATGCACTTTGTTACTTTGAAGGAAAATGTGCCCCTTCTGAATACTGCAGGTTAGCCCTTTGAGAACTTATAAAATGAATGGTAGTTGTGGTGATGGAATGTGCCACAGAGTAGGAGAATGTACTGTCTAGTACAAAGTGTTGTAAAGTATCACTCATACATATAAGTGAAACAGGTGTAATGGGCAAAATTTACAACAGTATGGGAGGCTGCTAGGGCCATTCCAGAAGTAGTGAGCATGCTTATATTATGTTAAAACAAAGATACATATATGAAAGTAGTAACTGTAAAAGTTGTTTCACCTCTGTACAATATTCCCATTATGATCCATACATTTGTGGCATGGCTGTGTTAAGCTTGAATATGCTGCTGTGGTACTGGACTGTTTCTGTACTCTCACCATACACACATGGCTTCTTTGACTGCCATGTCATTCGCATAGTGCAAGTGACTGATTTGGTGTTTGAAGGTACCAAACAGGTGGCAGTCTGGACTTTAGGCACAATGAGAGGAGAATTTTCAGATACACTTTACAGTTGCATCTGACATCGCATGTAATGTGTGTAGTCATGTACTTTTGTATTAAAGGATGACGTGCCTATATCAGGCTTGTGTTCTTTGGAGATGTGACACAGTGCCATTTCATCCTTGCCTCTTTTTGAGGTCAAGATGTTGGAACCAACTGTTATCACTAGTCGTGATATCTGGTGGGAAACCATCATCCACAGCAGTGTCTTTCAAGAAGCTGTGAAGCCACATAAATGTGTGCCTTTTGTATTCTTTATCTGTTAACTGTGGGAAGCAGGGCCCCAGCAGACTTACAGGTGTCCAGAAGTTGGTATCATCTGCATGCCGTTGTGTCAAATTCCAAGTTTAGCAGCAATTTTCTGCTTGTTGCATTCCATGTTGGCATTTCTTGGTCAGGCACTGCAAGACTGTGTGGTGATGTCCGTGTTGCTGCACTGCTGGAGTGAAACTGTTTGATAGTGCCTGTGTTCTAATTGTCCTCCTTTGTGATAAATTCAGTCACAGTGTGCTGGCAAAATGAAACATCATTGTCAGCCATTTTGTTGCAATGGTGTGTGAGTAGAATGTGGTGTGCATGCATGCACTGGACTTGTACTTCAGGTTAGAGGGAAGAGATTACACTTCCAGCTGTGTAATTACTAGTCTATAATATTTCACTATGTGGGCTGGGTAGCTCAGTCGGTATAGCGACTGACTACGGGTTGGACGGTCCGGCATCGAATCCTGATGGCGACGAGATTTTCCGCCCATCCAGACTGGCCCTGGGGCCCACCCAGCCTCCTGTAAAATGGGTACCGGGTCTTTCCCGGGGGTAAAGTGCGGCCGGGGAGTGCTGCTGACCACTCACCCACTTCTAGTGTTGTGGTCATGGAAGAGTAGAGTTATACCTCTACCCAACTTCTGGGCCACACCGGGCCTGTAACGGGATCACTGTACCTTTAATATTTCACTATAGTTTTTGCCATATGATGGTGCACACAACTTTTTGTATGATCGTTGTGTAATCAGTAACAAAGTAAACATAGAATTTTGTCAATTTATCCAACAGTTAATGGAGAATTGACTGCATGTATGCGTTTGTGTGGTCTGTGAATAGAGGAACCATAACAGTCGTACTGATGCATAAATTCACTGGCTATAATGTGATCTTTGTTATGAAATAGAGCGCAAGTTGAAGATACAAAAGCCACATTTCAGGTGCAATACAAGTGTAATCATTCTGCTCTTCATAATGCATTGATTTTGAACAACAATAAATTCTTTGCAGAATGCAATTTGTGAGTGTAAAGCACAAATTCTTGAATTTCGTAAACTTTACAAAATGAAAGATGTGGATATGGAAACTTTACGTACAAACAAAAGAAAGTTACTGAAAAATGTGCATTGTTTGATGGAGGATATTCCAGTTCTGAACATCTGGCATGCAATATTGGGTTCCATAATTCAAGTGAAGAAGATATGTGATCAGCCTCAGAGTCATGTACAGAAGGAATCTCAACAGTTGCAGTAAGTGAAATATTGTGAATGTGTATGTAACACTTTTAATATAATCAGAAATAGTTTTAAAGAATTATCATTTAATTATTTTCTTAACAGAAACATAATTTTTGATAAAAATAATACAGCTAATTTTCAAATGTGACTGGTGTTGGGTATTATGTGTCTTCATGGGATTTTCCATATACGGCATTTTAAAAATTAGACTTGTTTCCTTCCTTGGATACAGAGGTTCCTACTTGATTCCCATAGCAAGAGCTAGTCTTAAGCACAGGATACCAATAGAAGTTTTAATCAGAATATATGTAGGCCTGTTGCTAATGCCATATGTCTGTAGTGGGAGCTAAGAAAGGAAAAATTGTGAATGAAAAAATTCTTATTGCTCTTAGGTAGGATGGAAATCTAAAAGACACCAACACATGCCTCAAAAACAAGAGTAGTTACATGGGGGATTGACAAGTTATGAAATTCTTGACTCTGCAAGATGACCAGACTAGCTAATGTACAGATAAAGAATTAAATTTTACAAAAGGCTAGTAATACTGTGCATTACTACACAAAACTTTCCAGTAACTTGCACAGCTTCTTGCTGATGAGTGGAGGCCAGATGGGAAAATTTCAAGACCAGGCTGGTTTATTAGATTGGTCATACAAGTTATATGGACTGATTAGATGTGTTCTATGCATGTGTTATTTGATTCAATTTGTTAAGACCCTATCTTCATCCTAACATATATGGTGACATAATCATATGGAGCGAGTTTTTATTTTTGCATCAACCCAGAGCGTAAGAAGTACGATACACGATTGTGTATTGATAGGTGTTTTGAATATGTGGTATCAACATTTGCAGCTAGTTTTTGGAATCAGAAAATATATCATGTAAGAAGTATATAAAACAGATGTTTGTTTTGCAGCGTACTGTTGAGCAAATTTACAGTAACTAGGACTTGGATCACAAGGACATCTTCATTACAGTTTAAAGACCAGGGTATGGTTATGCAGGATGTTAAAGTTTAAGGCTGTACCATCTGCAGATTTTGTAGACTTCAAGGTTCCCACTTCCATTGCATTAATTATAAGGTGCCTGAGTACTGTAAGACAGTATTGCTGTAGAAATATTTCAGTGTGTATTATCTTTTAAGAATGACTGTAAAAGTGTTTTGTTTTTTGTGACACTGTTGTTTAACTGTATTTGTTCTTTACCAGATGTTTGAAGGAAAATATTAATACTGAAATGAAAAAATTCATGAAGTTGCATGTGGAGTTATTTGCAGCTCATCATAGTCTTCAGCACAAGTTAAATCAGAGTACCACTGCATGTGACTCACTTCTTGACAGGGCTGTAGAATTGGTACAGGTCAGTACAAAGTAGAGTATACATTGTACACCCATGTTATCTTAGACATATCACATTCTCTCTTATTTTTGCCTTTAGTTTATGAAATTCTGAAGTAATATCCAAATTACAGAGATCATGTAGGAATTGGAGAGTATGACAATTGGAAACGTGACAAGTAAGTGGCAGAAAAATACGTGGGTGTTCTAAGGCATTTATCATTTCAAATCTTTCATGCTATTTTGTCAAAATCATGTTATCTTTCTTACACCTTATGTACAGGGTGTCCCAGGAGGAATGTGCCAGACTTCGGGAGAGTGTTCCTTATGTTAAAGTATACTGATATAACCCAAAACACCTATATCCAAAGTTGAACGGGTACGGAGATAATGGCCAGAGAAGTTTGAAACTTTGACAGCTGTTACACACTTATTGATTACCAAATACATATTAAAACTGGCAGGAATATGTTGTTTCTCTAATGCTAATATCTGTACTTAACATGTAATTAACGTATGAGTGATATAAAGCCATTTTATTGAACTACATAAACACTCGCATTAACGCCATAGTCATCCTTAGGGTTCCAAGCACTTTACATGGGCACGCCTGCACGATGTTGACTGCATTCCAGTCTCAAGGACATTCGCAGTGTACTTCTAATGCATCAGCTGAACAGGTGCAGTATGTGGAACTGCAAGAAGACTGCACTTTTCTTTGGCCATTATCTCCATAACCGTTCAACTTTGGATATAGGTGTTTTGGGTTATATCGGTATACTTTAACATAAGGAACACTCTCCTGAAGTTTGGCACATTCCTCCTGGGACAACCTGTTTGTGAGGCGAAGAGTTCAGTTGGGAAAGCGAGTGTGTATGGGCTGATTGTCTGAGGTTAGCCTTTGCGTTAGTTTGTTGTATCCAGACCAGTTCTGGGCTCATTGGGCCATTTATCGAGCAAGTAGTGCTGGGAGAAGAGTGGCAGATAAAACTCAAACTTCCCATCAGTGACTGCTGTTTGCCATCATAACATTTTGCTTTAGCACAATGATAGCTGTATGTCTAGCACACAAGACATGCACTTTTGCTGGAAAATGTGTGTGCATCTTACAGTTTGAAGGTGTAACAAAATTTTTAATTCCATTCTACAAACATTCATGTTTAACACTGCAAAGGAATTTTATAATTTATATTACATAATATTAATTTAAGGAATAAATACCTTCTTCGTAGGCCAGTTGCAAAACTTCCATATTTTCAGAAAATTACATACTAGACTGGCATCAAAACAATCAACAGCTTAGTATGTAGGCTCACTGATTAATGGAAAGGCTTGATTTAAAAGAGCATTAAGAAGATACTGAAATATACTCCCCTTTTATTTTCTGGATGAATTTATTATGCTTAAAATGATGCGTAGTCATATTGTTGGATGCATGTAGTTAATTTGTTATAACATAAGATAGAATACTCTGTGTGAAATACAATATTTTTGTATTGCACATTTTGTATTTTATGACTTCCTGCACATCCTGTTGTCTGTTGACTAAATTTTGGATCCAAGGAATATACATTGTATGTTCGTATGTATGCATGCATGCCCATGTAGAAGAGTAAAAATGAGATTTGTATTTTCAGTGTGTTTTTATATCTTCATTAGTAGAGCCGAGATACCACATTTATGGTTTTCAGGAGAAGATGAGTGGTTCTGTACAAGAAACTGGCAATGTTAGACAGTGGTTGGAACTTCAAATTGGAGACACGGAATTGGGTGTCATTAAGGAATCTGTGCAGGAAGAGATTAAGAAATTGAAAGGAAACAAAAAGTTGTCAGGCATTGATGTTCTGACTTTGCAAGAAGAGGAAATGAAGAGACGTTGCAAAGAATTTGTTAAGTATTGTTACTGTAGTGACAGTTGTGTTGGAATGTTATGTACAGATATAAAGATAGAGCTAGACACTTCCTTCATTGTAGTCATTGTGACTGTTCCTATTATCAAATTTGATTAATCAGATTCTGGTTAAAAGACAAGGCCAGGTTTCTGCTGTTTTTATTTCATCAAGCAAAATGTATCAGCAGCTGAAGTTTTGTCCGCAATTGTTGATAGATGAGCTCTGTAAATGCACAGAATTTGAGGTGAATTTATGACCTGACCAACTGAACAGTTTCCCTGCCAGTTATTTTCCTTAGTTCCTCCAGATTTCACAATAGTAGTTTAAACTTTTCATGTTTTTGTAAATGTAATAAAACATAACATCATCAACATTTTAAATTTAAATACCTGTATGAGACACTGCCATGATGGTTCCAGGTACCTGTGATACAAATGGGTTAGTTAAAGGTTTAAAACATGCCTTGGCTGTTATCTAGGTATTTGTTTTGTAATCATTCTAACAGCTCGTTTGAATAGTACATAACTTTAGCCATAAATGCCCTGGCTGTCTTCAGAAAAGTTGTTCACAGTCATTCTGTTCTCTTCCCATTTCACTAACACGAAATTCCAAGAGCCAGTGTCCAGACTGTGGCTTATTCGTAATCACTGATGTATCTCTAATTCAGTAGTACACAAAGTTGATGTCATTAAATATAATTTGGCTTCATTTTGTTTATATGTGTTATTTCCTGCTGTGTGTGTTAGAAAGGGTGTTAACCTTTTGGCGCCGGAATTATTTTTTTAAATTTTAGCACACCTGTATATAAAATGTGAATAAAACAGGAACCAAATATGTTAGAATTATGAAACAAACTGCATTTTGAAGAGAAAAAAA
>Ga0123355_10013548_pt1 | contig 12702 bp, 18 predicted proteins | sample TergutEmb28metaG_3_FD_89872 | JGI IMG/M metagenome (GOLD analysis project Ga0123355, IMG submission 89872) | Embiratermes neotenicus P1 segment gut microbial communities from Petit-Saut dam, French Guiana - Emb289 P1 | ecosystem: Host-associated > Arthropoda: Insects > Digestive system > Gut ...
CACCTACTACGCCTACTTTCCCAAAGTCCAAATCGACAAACTATTCCAATTCCTAGACCAATTCATACCCACCGACAACAAATACAAACACGCCGTCGCAGCAGCCCACTTGGGAAAAAAATGGCTCTTTAAAGAAATCACCTGGACCGACTGGGAAAAAAACAAAATCCCCGAAAAAGTCCGAATCCTAAAACGCGACCGAGGCAACCTAAACCCCGACAAAACATACCAACAAGAAAACACACCACCACAACCACCCAACACTGACAGGGACACTTAACCATGCAGCAACATCAAGTAAAATCGCAAACAGAGGTGCCAAAATCCCTGCAGATGCGTTAGAAGGCGCATTAGTTACCACCTTACCTTGCAGATAACTAATGTCATAGTTGTTATACCCTTGTTTAAATGGGGCTGTCCACTGCTTGCCCTTTATCTGCTCATTGTACACCTTGTCATGTACGGGCAACCTATCACATGCTGCAGAAGCGCTATTGTTTGAAAAAACTACTGACTTACTAACTACAAGCTTTCTAAATTCTGCTATGACATTAGTGTTAGTAACCCAAACTCCACCACCATCACCCGCTGCTACATTACCCAAAATCATACCCCCCAACAAATCAACCTGACCACTGCTAATGTACACCCCACCACCATTAGTAGCCCTGTTATTTGAAATAACACAAGAATCACCTACCATACTAAACGTATCAAAACTATTACACACCCCACCACCCCATTCACGGGCATTATTGCTATCAAGCATGCCACCATACATAACAAAAATTTTGTCGTTATCTACCCCACCACCCGAAGTAGCTGTATTATTGGCAATCTTGCCACCAAACATCTCAAAAACACCAACATTAAACACCCCACCACCAAGACATTCCGCAATGTTACCCGAAATTTCGCCTCCAAACATGCTAAACGTACCATGATTTTGTACTCCCCCACCACTAGCAAAAGCTTGATTATTGTCGGAAATTTTGCCACTGTTCAAGATAAGTCTACCACCAGCATCAACAAACACCCCTTTACCTATCACACCTGACGCATGAGTCACAATAATACCATCAAGCGTTAACACTCCACCCCCCTCAACAGCAAGAGTTGCATAACCCAAAGTAAGATGACCACTTGCACCAAACAATTTAAAAAAACTAGACCCATCACTTGTTAACGTAATGTTTGCACCGGTAGAAACGTTAAGTGTGGACTCTGTAAGATAAATATCTGCAGTAAACACAACAACTACAGGCTTACCAACCACCCCCACAGCTTGCCTAAGTTCAACCTCATTTTTAACATATACACCAATAACCTCTTCTAAAGAAGAACCATCATCACGGCCTACCGCTAACATACAAGACGATAAAGAAGAAAACAATAGCCCAAACAAAAGAAAAACAACCAATAACCCTCTACAAAAACTGCTAAACTTAAACTGGGCCTTAACACTCACAACCATACAACATCTACCACAAATAAGCATTAACCATTATTTATAAGCCATTTCACTCTTTTTTTACTCAACCTAACACACCAACTTCTAAATCCCAAAAATAATGTCAAAATAAACACATAAAAATGAACCTCATTATTTCTTTCTTCTTTTAACTGCTAAGGCTATGACGGCTGACACAGTCATAATTGCTGTTAGTCCAATTGTTATGAGGGCAATTCGGTTAAGCTCAAAAGTTGTCTGAGTAGTTTTATGGGGAATTGATAGAAACTGTTCAGGGGTTTTAGCCGTATGGTCATAGTCACTTGGTACATATTGCTCATTTATAGCAACTTTAGTAACTGGTGTTGTTCGGGAGTAATGGTTTAAAAGTTCATCAGAAGTGTACCCTCCAATTACATACAAAACATCATCAACCACAGCCACGCCAAAACCGTCTCGAGCGGTAGGCAGAGGTTTGATAGTTGACCAAGTATTACTTATAGGATCATAAACTGAGTTATAAAATGTCAAAGTATCAAAGTCATATCCCGTGCCTATGATATAAATTCTTTGAGGCACATAAACCCCCGAGGTTACAACAGCAAGGGTGCCTCCATGAGGATCTACTTGTCCTTTGTTCCATTGATCATTTTTTGGGTCATAAATCATAACCTTCTGCGCAGTATCTGTATCTGCACCAAAATTGTAGGCGTCAACAACCACTAATTTATTGTCCATCACAACTGTGAGATAGCTTGGTGACCTGTAAAAGTTAGGCATACTAGATTTTTGAATCCATGAATCAGCAGCTATATCATACATAAACAAATCACCGCCATAGGTAAAGAAAATTTGGCCATCTATAGCACAGGGGCGTATTGTTGTTCCTCCCCTACGGGGCATAGACGTTTTAGTACTCCAACGGTTAGTAACTGTATCATAAACCTCAACCGCTAACAACCCGTATTCAGTGCTATATGAGCCTCCTATACAATAAATTTTGTTTTGATATGCGACAATCCCAAAGTTTGTTCGTGGTGTAGGCATAGCTGTCAGAGTAGTCCATGTGTCCGTTTTAGGATCATAACACTCATTAGTACCTACTACTGTACCATCAATTGTGCTACCGCCAATGGCATAAATTTTGCCATCCACTGCAACAACCCCTAACCCACTTCGTGCCTCGCTCATGGGGGCTTTTGTATTCCAAGAATCCTCAACCAATTCTGACGATAAAACAGGATTAACCCCTATTATAAAAAATCCACATATGATGAAGATAAGCAGTATGAGGGACAAGATTTTTCTCATAATCATCAACTATAGATAATTGTTTTTTTTTTTTGCATAATATATACTTTTCTTAAAAATAAGTTTTACAGAGCAAAATGTGTGGTGGGCAGGTTTTGTTTTATTGTTTTTGGTTTAGGTGTTCAAATGTTTTGGGGTATGTTTTTAGTTGGTGTATGTGGGCGGGGAGTTGGTTTAGGAAGTTTTGTAGTTGTAGTATGGGGACTATGGGGATGTTGTTGTAGAATTTGGTGTTGTTTTGTGTTAGGGAGAGGATTGTGGGGATGAATTGTGCGTTTTTCCATTTGGTGCATTCGAGTTGTAGTTTGGGGTTTGGGAGTGTTTCTGTTAGGGCTTTTGTGCGGTTTGCTTGGGTGGTTGCGATTTTTTTTAGTGTTAAGGGTGAGATGGTGTGTCCCCAGTGTTTGCAGTCTATGCATATGACTATGGGGTGTTTGCAGCCTATGGCGTCGATTTCCCATTTGCGGTTTGGTGTTTTGAAGTGTACGTTTTTGTAGACTATAAAGTCGTTGTTGTGTAGGGCTATGGCTGTGATTTCTTCGAATTCTTGCCAGCATAGTGTGTTGCTGACGTGTTCGATGTCGGCGCCTAAGGTGACGGCTTTTATGGCTAGTTTTAGTCGGTCATTGGTTGAAACGTTTATTGTTTCGTTGGTTAGGTTGAGTAGGTCTTCGGTTTGTAGTTTTTCCAGTAGGGTGTGTATTGTTTCGGTGGGTAGGTTGGTGTTGTTTTTAATGTGTTTGGTTAATGTTGTGTTTTTTTGGGTTAGTTTTAGAAGTGAGAGTATAAAGTTGCGTTCGATGCTCAAGGTGAAGCCTCTTTAAGTGTATGTTAGAGGGTGTTTGGTATACAAAAGCATCAACCGAACATATTTTTTGTGCTTATGGTTTTTTCTTTTTTTGTAAAGGGTCATACTGATTTCCTAAGCGTTGTATGGTTGTTGTATGTGGTGTTGTTGAAAATAATTCTTTCGTTAGGGGGTGTTTTTTGTTAGGGGGTTTTGTTGGCTTCGTTAGTTGTGGTTGTTTTTTTGGTTGGTGATGGGCGAATTATTGTTGTTTGTGTTAGTTATTTGTTGTTTTGTTGTTTGTTTTTAACTGTTTAGTGTAAAAAATGTTTGTTCGAATTTTTTTCGTTATTGTGAAACGGCAAAGTTGTCTAAAACGTTATATAATCGCGGTTAATTGTGTGCTGTAAGGGAAAAAGTTGTGGTGAGTCGGGTTGTTTGAGGGTTTTGAGGGGGTTGTGATTGAGTTTTGGCGAGGTTTTAAGTGTTTTAGGGTTTGTTTTTCTTTTTTGACGCTATTTTTGTTTATGTTTTGGGTGACAAAAATTGTTTTTGTTTTTTGTAGGGTATGATTATATAAGGTTCGTTTGTTTTCGTTTTATTTTTGGCATTTGAGGTTTTAGATTTTAGTGTTAACTGTGTTTTGTTGATGCTTTTGTATACAAGCATGATCAAACTTTGTTAAAATGCGCCATTTGCCAAGAAAAAAGAGTTAGTAAAAAGGCAGCTGCTTTTTTTGATGCTTACCCGGCGGTTTTTGTTTTCTTTGAAGCCACAGCGTTGCTCGCTTAAACTCTAAAGGCGTGTTTATGCTAAAAAATGAGTGCAACTCGGGATCTATTTGTTTAATAACAGACATTGAAATATACCTCACCCCCCTAAGTTTTTCAACAATTGCCCACAAATCCGCGGTCATCACCCCTTCGTCAATTACGGTTTGTTTTGCGATTTCCAAAACAGTTTTTGTTTGATATACCGCACATAAAGGTTCAATTTCGTTGTCAGGGGTTCGTGAAACAGCAGCTGTTTTGCCCATAGCCAAATCTATTAGAAACTGGGCAAGATTTTTGTTAACAAACGGGGCATCATAGGACAGCAAAAGCGCATATTTACCCTGCGCAGCTTCAAAACCCGCTATAACCTCACCTACAACGTTAGTTGTTTGTTGATTGTCAATTGTGAATTTGACGGTTTTAGGTAAAAATTTAGCATACCTATCTGCACGCTCTTGCGTATTAGTCACAATTATTACTTCATCAACTAGAGCGTTAACGATATCAAAAACGTGTCTAATCAAAACTTTATTGTCTAGAAGCATTGTGCCTTTATCGTCTGGGAAGCCTTTTGAGGTTCCACCTGTAAGTATAACAGCTGAAATGTCTATTGTCAATCTTTTTTTCACAGTCTAAATAACAAGTCACCATAGCCTTAAGGCTGCTGGCTGTAATTGCTATTATAATTATGTGACTTCATTTTTTTCAATTTTAGACGCCATTTCAGCTATTATTTTTGTGAAGAGATGATCAGGTTTATCTTGTGGAAAGAGGAATCTGCCTTCAGCTTCTTTGACGTCACAAAAACATGGCAACACCCCAAGCAGAGGGACTTTATAGTCTTCTTTAACCACTTTGGCTAATTCCGCATCATCATCGTTTTTGTTTGAACTACACGTGACTTTATTTAATACTAAACCCGTTTTCTTTTCAAACATGCTGTAAAAATCAGCTAACATACGTTTAGTTCCATTTACATCTGAACAGTCACCTGTCGTGGTTACAACCACAAAATCCGCAGTTACAATAGCATTTAAAGAAGAATATTGCAAGCCGGGACTAGTGTCAAAAAAGATGTAGTCAAACTTTTGTTCGACAATAAGAAGTTTTCTTAAATCCAATATACGACCAAGAGCACGCATTTCCCATTTACGATCTTTTGTTGTCATATCCTGCATAGCCTGCGTAGAAGGATTTGCCAACCCTGCATAAAACTTACCCGCATTAGGTATTCTTTCACTTAAGTCAATTAAAACCTGACCTATCTCACATTTACCATTTAAATAATCATTTAACCACGTTTCAACTTTCTTACAGTCATGATTTAATATAGCAAAAAGACTTGGCGCTCTAAAATCTAAATCACATATAGCAACTTTTTTACCTTGCTTAACAAAGGTAGCGGCCAAATTAACGGATAAACTAGTTTTTCCCGTTCCACCTTTGTATGAGTGCGTAGCTACAATTTTACCCATAACTTTCAACCTTCCCTCTATCAAGATAAAAACATGTTTTTCGACCTTTACGCATTTTTTTAATATAACCCATAGTTACCAACTGGTTTAGATAAGAACTTTCAACTGCTCTAGCACGATTTGTTTGCTCAGCAATTTCCTCTGCAGTGGCACGACCGGTTCTACATATAACTATAGCTGTTTTTCGTAAGTGATCAGGCATGTTAAGCAATGTCATAACATCAAGAGAATTCTCAGGAACCATTGTATCTCTATGACTAGATTTCTGAACATTAATAACAACATCCATTTTATTGTTGAGCGTTTCAAGGTTCTCCTTGATCTTCTCTAGTAAACTGTATGTTCTTTTCCCTACACCTACTTCTCTGCTCAACCAGTTTCACCGAACTTACTCAATTAATTGTTCATCAAGTATACACGTCAACCTAAATATTAACTCTTCGGAAAAAACAGTCCAACAACAAACAAGAGAAAACAAAAAGATTTTTCAAAAATATACATAACAATAGCAGTCAAATAGGCGGCTTATAGATGACTTTATTGTTAAGAGTTTTTGTCCAAAGCTGAAATTTTTCTGAAGGCTGAAACAACTCATAAAGATTTTTACGCCTAGCTTCCAAAAACTGATTGTCTTGTCCCATAAACTCTGCAGCCGTCAAGAGTCTATGATCACTACGATCTGCACAATCTTTAACAGAAGCAATTTTTTGTTTGAAAAACTCATCTCGAAGAGTGTGATGTTCCAAAATTGTAACTGGCACCGTTTCAACAATAGTTTCAAGATTGTTTACAGCATTTTGTACTAAAGCTTCGTTTAACTGAGAACCCGCAAGATAAAAAGGCGGACCTCCAAGCATAAGTAGAGTGGGACAAGTTTTCAAAATTAGTTGCTGAGTATAATTAGACATGGGCCCTTGGATGTCAGGGGCAAACATGAACCGCTCATCTTGATAGACTATAGTAGTCATTATTACATACCCCCTTGTAGAGTTGTCTTCGCCATGAGGAACCGCTTTAGAACAAAATATTTCAGTGTTACCATACATGAAAACCCGGTCATCTACTTCTTGCACCACTTTAGCATGCTTTGCACCTGTTTTTAGAAACATTTCAGCACGTTCCCGTTGACTAGAGTTAATGTTTTCTTTTGGACTTTTGATAAGTAACGTTTTGTCTTGATAAATTTGACGTGCCGTTTCCATTTTGGCGGTCCAGTTAACTAACCAATCTTCAAAAGAAGGTGTATGATGATCATAATGATAATGACTAAGGGTTATGATTTGAGCTTTATCTGCAGCAGAGGCAATTTTTTCTCGAAGAACCTGTATAGTTTGAAATTCAATTGGATGAGGCGGCAGGTTGAATCGCCAAGGACAAAGAGAAAGACCCGCATCTAAAAGAATGGTAACATCCGGTGTTTGAACAAGAGTACACATCGAACGAACACCAAAGCTCTCCGCTGCTAAAGGTGTAACGTAAATTTGTCTAAGCGGATTCATTTGACGACTCATACCATTCCTCAAATATAGTTTACCAAGGAAGTAATAAAATATGCCGTCTTTGACAATAAACCTTCAAAAAAAGAAAGCCCCAAAAAAAGGAAGAGGCTTGTTTGGAGCTGTTTAGACGATGATTAGTTATTGGAAATCTTGTAACATCTTTTATAAGGTTGATTTTTTCATAAAACTTTATGGAAGCATCATACGCCTATTAATTTACTAATAATAGGATTTGAAGCTAAAGGTGTCTTACAATGTTAGAAACCGCCTCATCAAGTAAAGCAGCAGATCAGTTGCTAAAGGAAATTGCCGATATTGCCGTTGTAGAATTCCTTCCAATTGTTGGACCCGCCAGAGGAAAAGTTTTAAGTGAAGAAACAAAAAAAGCCAAACCAAAACGAGTTCTTGAAATAGGCACCTTCATTGGCTACTCCACAATTCTAATAGCCCGTGAATTGGAAAAAAATTCCCAACTCATAACCATAGAAGAACATTTAACAGAAACAGAAGTAGCAAAAAACAACCTTGCACAAGCCGAACTTGATGTTAACGTACAAATAATCAACGGCGACGCAATTGAAATAATCCCAACCCTAACAGACAAGTTTGACTTTGTCTTTCTTGACGCCGCCAAAGAAGAATACTTTCACTACCTTCAACTAATAGAAGACAAACTTGAAAAAGGCGCCATACTTGTAGCCGACAACGCAGGCAAATTTGCCACCGAAATGAAAGACTACCTAGACTACGTCCGCACATCAAACAAATACCAAAGCCACTACATAAGCATAAGCGACGACGGCCTAGAAATCAGCACCAAACTCTAAAAACATAATAGAAAAAAGGTCTTGCTCGTTAGTTAACCTAAAGGTTTTTAATGATTCAAAAGAGTATATTTGATTGGTGGGCTATGACGATTCTGGCCCCGTAGACAATAGGATGATATGGATCTTGAGTGCGACACACCATTACCTTAATCATCAGATTAAGCCGATAATGGCACGAGCCCACCACCTCTAAGATAAAAACAAAGGAATACGGGGAATAAAATATGGTACATTTAAGTAAAAAAATTGCAGTAGTGTCTATTCTTGTGTTAGTTATGTTAGGAGCACTTTTAGTTGAGTCTTGTGTAGCACCTATAGTGACACCTACTAATCCTAAGGCGGCACCTGAAGTTATCTCCGTAGTGATACATAATAATCCTGTTTGGGAACCTCCAATAACTAACACTAACCCCTATACTGGAGAAGTTATATCTACCCAACCAGGTTACTGGATATACAATGGATCTATAGAAATAACCCTTAAGAACCGTCCTTTCACAGCCTACACTGACGAAAACGGCAACACCATAAACACGTACTATTGCATCTTTTACAAACTCCTTAACTCTAACTTTGGATGGCTAGGTACATCTCCAGGAGGCGGTGTTAGTCTGCCCATTGCAATATACCAATCAGACACTGCCCATACAGTTATACCCTTTAAATATGGTGATGAATCTGGGTGGGGACTTGTTGGTGATGTAAGTTTTCGTATTCAAACTGTAGAGGAAGGGTATTTTATTCATAATCAGATTTATGAGGGTGTGGGAAGTGTATGGACCGAATTCACAATAACTATACCTCAGGGAGATCATACCTCTAGTATTTTAAAACCTACTATAAAACCCACAACGGTTATGCCTTCAACTTCTGATTCTAACATTTTGCCCCCTTCTAATCCTTATAGTTCTTGGCTATCTTATCTTGTCATTATTCTTGTTGCAGTATGCATTATTGTAATTTCTGTAGGGGTTGTTGTATATTTTAATAGGCAACATAGAAAAACTATACCTCTAAATGGTTCGGCAGGGGTTGTTTGTGAGGTGAGTGCAGTATGACTGAGCAGCAAAGTGTTGAGGTTTCTTCTGTTGTGTAGTAGGTTTTAGGTAAGTTGAATGTGTGTATGGTAGATTAAATGGAATAAATAAAAAAAGTATGATGGTTGATTTGTTTATTGTTTTCTTGATTTTGGTGGTTTAAACTGTTTGGTTGCAGTAAGGTTGGTGTTTATTTTAGTATTTTTTGTAGGTCGTTTTCTGGTGTGGTGATGGGTGTGAGGTTGAATTTTTCTGTGAGTGTTTTTAGGATGTTTGGGGATATGAATGCGGGTAGGCTGGGTCCTATGTAAATGTTTTTTATACCTATGGATAGTAGTGTTAGTAGGATGCAGATTGCTTTTTGTTCGTACCATGAGAGTATTAGTGTTAGGGGTAGTTCGTTGATTGTGCAGTTGAAGGTTTTGGATAGGGTGAGGGCGATTTTTATGGCGCTGTAGGTGTCGTTGCATTGGCCTATGTCCATTATTCGTGGTAAGCCGTTAATTTCGCCTATGTTAAGGTCGTTGAAGCGGTATTTTCCGCATGCTAGTGTGAGTATGATGGTGTTTTTGGGGGTTTGTTTTACGAGTTCTGTGTAATAGTTTCGGTTTGGTTTTGTGCCGTCGCAGCCGCCTACGAGCAAAAAGTGTTTGATTGTTCCGGTTTTTATGGCTTTGATTATTTTGTCGGCTATGGATAGTATGGTGTCTTTTGCAAAGCCGGTGGTTAGGGTGTTGCCGCCGTTGATGCCGGTTGTTTTGTGGGGTTCTTTGTAGCCGCCAAGTTCTATGGCTTTATTGATTAAGGGGGTAAAATCTTTATCATCATCTATGTGGGTTATGTTTGGATAGGATACTGTGGATGTTGTGAAGATTTTGTTGGTGTAGGTTGGTTTTGGGGGCATGAGGCAGTTTGTTGTAAATAGTATGGGTGCGGGTATGTTTTCGAATTCGGTTTGTTGGTTTTGCCATGCGGTGCCAAAGTTGCCTTTGAGGTGGGGGTATTTTTTTAGTTCGGGGTAGCTGTGTGCGGGGAGCATTTCGCTGTGAGTGTAAATGTTAACGCCTTTGCCTTCGGTTTGTTTTAAGAGCAGTTCTAGGTCATGTAGGTCGTGGCCGGAAATTATTATGAAGGGTCCGGGTTCGATGGTGTAGCTTACGTTTGTAGGGGTGGGTTTTCCGTAGGTGTTGGTGTTGGCGGTGTCTAGTAGTTCCATGCATTTCAAGTTGACGTCGCCTAGCTCCATTATGAGTTCAAATAGTTTGTTAGGGGTTTGTTCTTCGGTGCCAAGGGCTGTTAGGGCTTTGTAGAAAAAGCTGTTAACGTCATCATTGTTGCTGTAGCCTAAAACTTGTGCGTGGTGGGCATAAGCTGCCATGCCGCGCAGGCCAAATAGTAGAAGAGATTTTAGGGAACGTATATCTTCATTGTTAGCGTTCCAGAGTTGCGTCATATCATATCGGTCAGTATTTTTCAAACCAGTTGAAAGACAATTGTTATGGTTGCTGTCTAGTTGTACGAGTTTTGCTTTTTCTGTTTTGATAAGTTCAATTTGTTGACGTATGGTTTCGTCATTAAAGTTTACATTTGTTACTGTAGTAAACAGACTGTCAATTACGTTTTTATGAGTGCTTTTAGAGGGGGCTGTTGTTGTTTTATTAATGATTTTTGCAAGTTCTATTAATTCGCCGGTTAGTGTGTCTTGAAGGTTTGCGGTGAGGGCTTTTTTGCCACATACACCGTTAACTGTGCAACCGGTTCCTTTTGCGGTCTGTTCACATTGAAAACAAAACATTGACATTACATATTTTCCTCCTTCTTTTTTCTTTTTAGGGCTAGTTTTTTAAAATTTTGCCATCTGTAGAGATGACTATGATTTGGCAGGGTATTGTTTTTCCACAGTTTTGGAGTGCGGTTTTTACAGCGTTTTTAATACCATTGCAGCAGGGAACTTCTATTTGTGTAACTGTAACGGTTTTTATGTCATTTGTTTTTAGAATGGTGGTTAGTTTTTTGGAGTAGTCTTCTTCGTCAAGTTTTGGGCAACCGATTAGGGTTATCTTGTTTTTCATGTATGCGTTATGGAAGTTGCCGTAGGCGTAGGCTGTGCAGTCGGCTGCTACAAGTAAATTTGCATTGTTAAAGTATGATGCGTTTGGGGGTACAAGTTTAATTTGTATAGGCCATTGGTTTAGGTGGGTTTCTGTTGATGGTGTTGGGGTTTGGTTTGGGTTTATTGTTTCGGTGGGGTTTTCGTGTTTGATTGCGTGTGCTTGTGTGCTGGGGCAGTTGCAGTCTGTAGGTGGGGGCGGGTTGTTTTTTTGGTTGTTTTTTACGGCTGTTTTGTTGTATTCTGTTGCTTCTCTTTCTTCAAAGGTGATTGCGCCGGTGGGGCATACGGGTAGGCAGTTTCCAAGGCCGTCGCAGTAATCGTCACGTACTAGTTTTGCTTTTCCGTTAACTATGGCGAGTGCTCCTTCGTGGCAGGCGGATATGCACAAGCTGCAGCCGGTGCATTTTTCATTGTTGATTTTGATAATTTTTCTAATCATGTTGTGTTCCTTCTTTGGCTGGTTAATGTGTCTTTTTCTGCGATATAAACAATACGTATAAAAACAACGTGCGTGTTATAAAAACAACAAAGGTGAGGTTTTGAAAAAAATCTTTGAAACAGCAAAAAACAACCCCCTACTACAAGGAATCGCCTTCAGCGACTTTGAACAAATGATGACTTGCCTATCAGCAAAAACAACCACCTACAAAAAAGACGACACCATCCTACTAACCGGCAACACCATAAACTTTGTAGGCATAATCCTATCAGGCAGCATAAAAACCCTAAAAGAAGACCCAAACGGCCAAACCACCCTCCTAACCCAACAAAACGCCCCCGAACTCTTCGGCGAAACATACGCCTGCGCCGGAATCGACCACAGCCCCATCACCATACAAGCAACAGAAAACAACACAGAAATCCTCCTCATAGACTACAAACGAATCAACACCTCCTGCACCTCAGCCTGCCCCTACCACAGAAGACTAATCAAAAACATGCTAAAAATAATCGCCACAAAAAACATTATCCTAAACCAAAAAATCGAAATACTCACCAAACGCACAACCAGAGAAAAACTAGTCACATACCTAAACACACAAAAAGGCCCAACAAAAAAATTCACCATACCCTACAACCGAAAAGAACTAGCCCAACACCTCTGCGTAGACAGAAGCGCCATGTCAAATGAACTATGCAAAATGAGAAACGAAGGACTAATAAAATTCAACAAAAACACATTCGAAATAATACAGCAACCCTAAAAATAAAAGAAAACAGGGAAATATTATTAGCGATCTTTTGCAGGCGTTTCCCATAACTGCATTTTTTCTTTCTTCATTTCAGTACGCTTACGTTGAAGAAATTTGTAAACAGATTTGTGTTCACACCCTTCAATAATCATTTGAACCGCATGCCTAGCTGCATCAGCCTCTTCATAACTACCGATAATACCTATAGTATGACCATAGACAGTAATATTTGCCTCA
>Ga0123355_10013549_pt1 | contig 12702 bp, 7 predicted proteins | sample TergutEmb28metaG_3_FD_89872 | JGI IMG/M metagenome (GOLD analysis project Ga0123355, IMG submission 89872) | Embiratermes neotenicus P1 segment gut microbial communities from Petit-Saut dam, French Guiana - Emb289 P1 | ecosystem: Host-associated > Arthropoda: Insects > Digestive system > Gut ...
CTCTCTTCCACTTAATCACAAAATCTACAAAGGAAAACATCCATACATATGTGTGTATTGCTGTTTCTATGTGTGTATTGTTGTTTCTATGTGTGTATTGTTGTTTTTACTTTAGATGCCGGATTGCTGGCTAGAAGTCAGTATTCGGAAGGTCCTGCGAACGGTCACCTAGACACACGGTGGGATAATGGACTCTGGACGCAAGCGCGTACACATACACTGTCCAGCACATTGAGGCAGAAGTTCTAGGATGGAATCCCAGATAACACTGAGGGTATTTAAAACGAATGAAGGCGACGCTCAATCAGCTGAATTTATCTACAGTACTTACTCCAAGCAGCAGAGTCCTTCTTGAGAAGCTAACCGGTTTTCAGCCAGTCAAGAAATGCTCCGCATTTTATGGAGCCCGAAGGTTCATTACCGCATTAACAACAGCCCGCCATCTATCCCTATCCTCAGCCAGATCAATCCAGTCTGTGCTCCCCATCCCACTTCCTGAAAATCCATTTTAATATTATCCTCCCAATCTAAGCCTGGGTCATATGAATCGTTTCTTTCCCTCAGGTTTCCCCATCAAAACCCTGTATACACCTCTCCTGTCCCCACACATGCTACATGCCCCGCCCATCTCATTCTTCTCGATTTGACCATCCGAACATATTGGGTGAGGATTACAAATCATTAAGCTCCATATTATGTAGTTTTCTCCACTCCCCTGTTACCTCGTCCCTCTTAGGCTCAAATATCTTCCTCAGCACCCTACTCTGGAACATCCTCAGCCTAGATTCCTCCCTCAATGTAAACGACTAAGTTTCACACCCATACAGAACAGGCAAAATTATAGTTCTGGTTATTTTAATCTTTATATTTTTGGGTAGCAAACTGGAAGACAAAAGATTCTGCACCGAATGATAGCAAGCATTCCCTGACTTCAATCTACTCTTAATTTCTTCCTGAATAGGATTAAGATGTGTTAATTTTCAGGTGAGGCATTCCCGTTGTGTTTTCAGTGATTAATAAAATATATATAAATATACTTATATATAAAATGTTATAAAATATGATTAATTAAAAAACATAGCAGCTACAAAGTTTCGCTTCACATGAACCCATCTTCAGGCTCTACCTTAAAAGGGGTTTAATATACAATTGGCAACGCCTTAAAATTACGAGATCTCGTTTACATTTCTCGATTAAAATAATATATTAGAATATAAAATGTAAAACATAAATATAAAATGTAAAACGTAAAATATAAATAAAAAATTAAAACGTAAAATACTTTACATTTTCCAGATTATAATGTAAAATATAAATATAAAATATAAATGTAAAATATTTTACATTTTATATTCTAATATATTACATTAATCAAGAAATGTAAACCAAATCTCGTAATTTTAAGGCGTTGCCAATCGTATATTAACCCCTTTGAAGTTACAGCCTGAAGATGGCTTCATGAAAGCCGAAATATTGTAGATGCTATGTTATTTTAATTAATTATATTTTATATAATAAAGTTGTGTTAGACTATAAATTTATATATATATATTATTTGATTTGTTAAGGTTGTATGTACCCAACAGCACTGCAGGCTTTAATGGAAAGACGACCGTCTTTTGGGGACCTATGTAAAACGCACTTTTCATCGACAGCAAGAAGTCACACTAAGTGTTGGGTGTTTCAAATCGCCATCTGGCAACATAGCAATCCCTCCTCCCACTGCTAAGAACAGTCATAACCTAAACGTTCTGCCTACTAGAACCGCCTGCACAGTGCCACTGCTCAGTGACAGAACACACACACACACAGTAACTAGCGATGTATTTCATGTACCTGATATTCAGTGAGATATGCACAGCCACATTTGCTACACTGTTATTGATGTATTCACTAATTTCACTCTAAACCGTGTTCAAAGTGTAAAAGATTAATTATGTAGTAACATTTGTTTTGGAAGAAGCAAATCTGAAGACAGGGACCGATCTTGTCCCTGAAACGCAATGTGTTAAATTTTAATACACACCATAAAAGAAGTCCACAGAGTCAATGAACTCAGGTGTCACACACCATCCCCAGAACCCAACAAAATAGTACAAACTTAATTTATCCGTAATAAGGAAAACATCTGTGTGGTGACTCAGGGACTGCCTTTTTATCAACACATATCCCTTCCGAAAAGCGAGTGCACTATTGCTTTCTCTCTGTAGAAAGACTTCTCTTTCGCTCTCATTACCGCCAATCCCCCTCACCCCAAAGTGCTGTGTCACTTGAAGGGTGAGAAAACGCAAGAAGTACAAGAGGACCCAAAAGTCAGCTAATCAGTTGGTAAAATGTACAATAAAATAAGTTGTAAATTTCTTTATTACATACCGAATTAAAACAGAAAAGAACTGTTCGAAATGACAGGCCCCATGTTCACTGCACAACAACGCGTGCAGCTGAACCACGCCGGTGTTAAAAGCATCAAACCTGAACTTTGATACTAACACGAGGAAATGTTTTAGGCTGACAGAATTATGGGCCAGCTCTACAGGCCAACAAGCCGCATCTACACACGACACATGTCAGCAGACAGGCAGGGAGTTCCAGCTGCCACCACGTCAGACGAACTGCCTACAAGACTGGAGAATTCAACGCCCGAATAAGACACGAACTGCGAGACTGGCCAAAACACCGGAAGAACTTGCCACTGCCTCAAATTTTCCAATTAAAGAATTTACCTCTGGATTAAGTAAATCCAAAAATGCCTGACACTACAGAAAAACTCGATGTATGCAGCAGTACAGCACAAAGAAATATCCACGATTAGGTCTGATCTGATAAGTTAAACTAAACCCTTTACACCATACTGCGACATACGAGTACACCTTTCGGATAAAAATATTCGTGTCTCACAACCAGTGTTGTACAATACGCATACTAGCAAAGAGAGCGTTGTTAAATAAAACGATGCTGTAAAATATCAGCAAAGACAGCATCCAATAAAATCTTCTCGCGCAGACAGCCGTTTCAAGGTGTGAAAGTTGACCAACGTCAGTGCCTGAAACTTTGGAGAATTTTCACACCTTGACGCGGCCGTCTGCCCGAGATTTTGCTAATTTTGTCGCCGTGAAAGCTTCAAGACTGTGAAGATAGAGTCCTTACATAAAACACGTTGCTGATCGCACCTCCAGCGGAGATCTCGCTCAAAGATAAATGAATAAAAAATATTTCTAACACAAGTTGTATATGAGAACAAAATACTAATTTTAAATGCAGTGTCCTATAGCTTCCCGTAGTAGTGATGTGCATGTATTGCCGAATTTACAGGGCGTTACAATTCGACGTTATTCTCAACCGAAATTACTGTGCCGCCTGAAAAACCAGCAAGTTTATCCGAGTGCGAGGCACACGTTGCATGGAGCGTCGTCAGTCTTGAGACGCTCACAGTTCCTCGGCCAGCCAATAATTTCCAAACATTTTATAAAATCTGAGGGTTCACTATCGCGTTCTCACGACCCGCCACTCATCCTTACCTAAGCCATGCCATTCCAATCTGCCTTCCCATCGCACTTTTTAAAGATTTATTTTAATATCATTTTTCTGTCTGTTTCTAGACTTCCCAATTTCTCTCTTTCCTTCAAGTATACTTAGAAAAATTCTGTATGCTTTTCTCTCTCCCCATACCAGCCATACGCCACACCCTCCCATCCCCCTTGATTTATCACCCTAATAATTGGTGAGTGGTACTGTACAAAGCACGAAGCTATTCATTATGCAACTTTCTCCAGTCGCCTTCCACTTCCTCCCTCTTAGGCCTAAATATCTTCCTCAGCACACTGCTTTCGAATACGCTCAGCTTTGCAGAGACCAAGTTTCACACCCACATAAAACAACGGGCATGATTTTTCTTCTTTTCGTTTCGATCTTCAACATTCGTATATCTCAAACCAAGACGGCAAAAGATTTTGACGCGAATGGCAGAAGACGTTCTCCGAATTCAATCTGCTCTTAATTTCTTCCGTATACAGTTACATAACTGTCGCCTGTGAATCCTTAACACTGCTTGTCGATTCAGTACACGGGTTTGAGTGCGAGTCAACCGGCATAACAATGAACTGTGGTACTAAATGTGGGAGGCATGTAGTCAAACACAACTGTATCAATTGAACTATTTATTGACTAAATTATAAAACCACATTTTTTGACACTTTATTGGTCATCGTCGGGGTTTCTCCAAGATAGCCTAGGATTATTCTACATATAGGGCGCGTGCACGTTGTATTGATGGAGAGATCTCTACATCAAGACTTTATTGTGTGATCTTTATATTGGAATGTTCGTGGTGGGGTCTTGGCTAGATCGTGCGAAGGGGCTTTAATATTGAGGCTCAGTTCTTGGTATGCTGGTTTTTTGAAAAGCGTGTCCCGCTTCTTTTCTTATAATTAGGGCTCGTGTCCGTTGGAAGGCCCGAGCGTGACCTGTGGTTATAGGTCTAGTACTGTTCTGTTACAAACCGTGCGTCGTCTAGGAACAAACACAAGAGCTCAATGAAAAGCTTTATTTCAACGGGTCATTTCAGAGGGCACAAGCCTGTTAATTGCACAATGTACACTGAAACAGATGTCTCCGGCTCTGTTCTGACAGTGAAAAATCTGCAGAGAAATGGCAGTTAGGTACGGCGATACCTGTGTGAGGCACAGGGGAGTTAATGAAGTTCGTAATTAAAGCCTTCCTATACTCCGCAAAATAAGATTATAGGTGTTGTTTCAGAAAGCAAAAAGAACATTTACGACAGAAACAGCAACAAGAACAAACATATAAGAAAGGATACCTGCACACAATTCACGTCAGTTACTCTATTTCTACACAGGTGAATGTCTTGCGACCGAGAACCGATGATGTAGTACGAACGGCTACCGCGGGGAGCAGCAGCGGTCTGCCCTGACTGCAGACGTCATTAACCTGAGGCACATGGGGCGTATCTCAAAGAGGGTGTCCATACGAGAGACATTACTCAAGGCAACTCTACTGAGACCCATGTCTACAGGTACGTCTCTAGTGCATGGTGGAAGTCTTTAAGACGTACGGCTGTAGTCGAAACTGCGAGATATCAGTCACCGATTAATTTTTGTGCTGCCACCTACAGGACAGAAACTTCACTGACATGAATCATTGTGTATCAAGGGGCCGGTTTCTGCAAAGCTTCAGTCTGGATGGGAGTCTGGAGATTTTGTTACATATCTGCATTTACTTCAGTTCACTGATAACAGAGAAGGAGTAAAAACAGTGCGTTCATTGTGCTGGGTGAAGAACACGGTGACTGAAATGGCATTTCAGCTGCATAATAACAAAAGAAAAGATGACGATACAATTCAGTAAAAAACTGGTTGGAAGAAAAAATTCTCATATTAATTTAATCAATTAATTAACCCTGGAACTCATGGACTGGAACAACTACAAAATAAAGAATGAGGATAGCACTCGCGTTGTAAGTATAAGTTACACCACTAATTCAAAAAGGACCCTAGAATGAAAACAGTAAACACACCCCACAAAAATTTAAGTGCGACCCTGATGATTCTAGCTAACAGAAGGAATTATGAGGATCTGAACTTCTCTGCAGCTATCCCATGGCAAACACTTCGAAAAATTACAGCGGACACTTCTGCCTACTGGGTTCTGCGAAATTAATGCGGCAAAGGGAGGTTTACAAAAATATTTGTATCAAATTCTGGATGCAAAGTGACCATAAGTACATATAACGGTATTAATTCGTGCGTGCACAGAAGTCTGTAATAAAGCTGCATATTTTGCTGTCACTGGAATTAGTACAGTATGTAAACTGTGAGGCTGCTTAACTTTGGTCAGCACTCGAATAAGATCCCTTAACATTTCCAAGGCCTTGCTCTGGACACGATATTTTAATTGTTTACTAAACTTGTCTTTATTTTAACTCTATAAGCACGGCAATGATGTGTAAAGTTCAATAAATTGCACAACAAATTCACGGTAGAAGCCTCCTCAATCTGCCATGTTAACTGAGCAAGTACCAACAGCACGCAACAACGGGGTTCGGTTCCAGACGGCAGCCACTGCGTCAGTACTCACTGGTTAGCAACGGCCCGTACATTCTGAGCCTTGTATTCGCACGTCTGCAGTCTGCAGCACATATATCAAGCTGCGGCAGACTTCTTGCAGGTCCGACCACAGACTTATAAGTATTAGAGCTTGCACCACAAGCGCACAGCCCTACCTGCAGAGTTGGCGTGACAAACGTCTCCTAGTGTGTGAACAGAAGGTGTAACGTGTGTAAAGCTTTCGGCGAGTACCGACTGTAGGATACAGAGAGCGGCAGTGTGGACCAAACAGGTACTTATTATTGGTAACTGAAGAAAACCCACGTGTACGCATTGACAGTGTGCCTACTCGATGGCAGAGTTAGGACGACTCTACCATGAATTTGTTGAACAGTTTATGAAATATCATCACACGTTGCCATGTTTATGGAGAAATAGAAATGAGGATTGATTTAATAAGGAACTATATATTCTGCCTACAATAAATCTGTACGGAAACTTTAAAAACTTCAAGCAAAGGTAAAGTGAGCCCGTTAGAGGCCCAGTGTGGCCCAGAGGGTGGGTAGAGGTATAGCTCTACTCTTCCATGACCGCGGCACTAGAAGAGGGTGAGTGGTCAGCAGCACGCCCCGTTAAAAACCTCAAGTGCTGACAAAAATTCGGTAAAGAAGAGAAAGGAAGTGTATAAACTGCGAGACATATATGAAAAAGACATTCTTCTAAAAGTGACGCGATTGCACAAGATATGCGTGTGTGTGTGTGTGTGTGTGTGTGTGTGAAATCTGTCGGGGCAATTAAAACAACATCTTCACCGAACAAGCACAACGAACGCACTATCACAAGTTCTCCTGTGACTCTTGACGATCAACTGAAGTATGTGCAGGAATGTAAAGAATTCCAGAGCGTGGGCGCTCACAGACTTCACTTCCACACTGGCACCCTCCTCGTGTATGAGCACACTTAGACCGCACTGCTTCAGCGTAAACTGCATAACCCCAGGATAGCCCATGACGTGTTTACATACTGATATGGAGCGCATTTTTATTTGTGCACTTACGAAAGAACCCACAAAGGCACAGGAACAGAGGGGCAAAAGCTGAAAGTAGTTTTATAACCAATGCTCCCTGATTTCTGCAATAAGGCTGCATTCTTTGAAGGTTCCCAGGCTTCGCCCGTAACGTGTGAATGAAGGTGGGTCTGCAGCCATGGTAAAATGGCACTGAGAAGGGAAAACAGAAGTGCTGGGAGAAAGGACTACCCCAACAATACTTTGTCCATCGCAAACTTTACAGTAACGGTTCGGGAAAGAACCCGACCCTCCCAGGACAGAAGCCGGCGACCAACGGCCTCAGCCCTGAGGCGGCCCTAAATGATGGAGATTCACAAGCAGCCACATTATTAAACTGGAGTCGTACGTCAGAGGGAACATACACTGTACACTGCACATGGACCGAGTAGTGAATACATGCTACTGCACTGGCGCAGAGAGAGTATGTGGTCACGTCAGCCGTGGACTGCACAGGTAATCGACGGAGTTACGGAACTCAAGGGGCCAGATAGGCTATTCACACTCGAATAGCCATCACATGGCAGCTGTTAAATTCAGCCAGGAAGGCAGCATACCTTGCTAATGACAAGGGACAGCATAACACGTAATACTGCTTGGCAAATGGACGCGAAAGAAGGGGGTGAATGACGCACTGATGTGCCACGTAAGGTCTTAAGCAACTACATGTGACTATGCGAGTGAGTCAAAACAGACCCTAAAATAACAATCCTCCAGCCAGTTCAGTACAGGTTTGGTACAGCTTCGCCAATTTCCAGCCAGTCCCAGACCTATCAAACAAGTGCACAAGGCATGCTTGTATTGTGCATGTCTTCAGGTCGTCCGCAACGCGCACAGTTCACACGCCCAGGCCGTAAATATAACATCGCGACCAACCTCCCTCCCACAACACAAAACTTTAATTGTACATTAATATTTAAAAGTATACATTAAACTGTGAAGGTCGTAATAACAGAAAAAGGAAAAATCAACACAAAAGCACATAGAAGCATAATACTGTGCTGCAAAAACCTTTCCTACACTTGCCATGACATGCACGCAAAAAAAAAATGGCCTATAATCGAAGGCCTACGCCAAAGACTCCATTTTTTGACTATATTTTATTACATTCTGATATATATATATATATATGTGTGTGTGTGTGTGTGTACCATCTCCACCACTATGTTTAAAGTAATGATATAAAACCTGTCAAAACACAGTAACTTGTTAATTACTATTTCGCTACTGACCAAGCAATGAAGTTTTAGATTTTATTGTAAAAATACGATTAACTCCTGGGACCCCAAAAACATAAACAAAATAATGTATAATATGTTGCATTTTTTACCATCTCTTTAAATACTGTACGAACTGGCCTAAAGATGGTTGCCTTTTGACCGAAACGTGTAGCTATTAAATAAACATAATTGTGTTTGACCAATTGTAATTATTGTTATAAAACCTGTAACACATGCTGACGAACTGATGTGCATACAACTGCACACGGCAAGGTCTGGATTTATTTCCGCAATTTGAAGATTTTGATTTGGCTCACCCACATATATTAAGCAGAACTAAATCTGACACTCGGCACGGTCAACACCAAAATTCGGGATTGGACACAATTGCTTTTCAGTCGCAGAGACTTCTTTCCATCGTACAGCCCATCTCGACACGCTCAGTCTTTCTTATCATTCCATCTCCTTTCGACCTTTCAACAAGCCGTTTCTATAATGATCCCCCTCCCCCCCTCCATACAAGAAATTCTGTACGCATTCGTTACCTTCCCCATTTTCCCCATTCTAGACACAGACCGCATAAGATTGGCCAATCAATAATTTGGACAACTGTAGGAATTTGCGTACGTCTAACTACAAAATTCATATTGACATTTACAACGATTTCTGCAAACGACAGAACAGTCTGTGTTAGAGAACAAAGGGAGCACCTACCGGCTGCTGGCTTTGATGTGTAGGCTGAGGGGTGGTGAGGTGGTAGTGGTGTCACGGCGCAGGCGCATGTGTTGAGTTATGAGAGCGTCACGATCGTACACCGCCGGCTCGAAATGTCGGATGAACTCGTTCAACACCAGGCCTGCAGCAATAAAGAGAAAGCATTAAAAGCAACTGTCTGCTGAGCATTACAGTCACGCTGTGCTCTGTCCCAGCACGATCCTGAGGATCACATGTAATGCAGTGTGTTGGAGTGTGGTATTTAACGACGCTGCGAATTGATAAGATTATACAGCGTCGGTGACAAGAGAATACACAGATTGGGTACGGCGGAAAAAAGAAATATTGGGAGAAAACCCCGTGCCGGTGCCACTACTTACCCTGTCGTCTGAATATTCGTTCAGTAACGATTATTAAAAACGTCTGTAAGGAGAAAGAACGGCCGAGAGCTGACATCTGATCCATGCTTTTACCAAACGGCGCCCTAGCTGAACGCTATAACGCCCTTACCTACAGTCCAACTCCGGGGCCGCCAGAGTGCTATGTAAATCAAACTGATGAATACAAGCTGCCGCGTCCCTCATAGTGATCACCTGATTCAGTACAGAAGCTTTCGTATTTTATCCTCACGTTGTACTTGTGCCAACATTTCTCTACGCTTGCTGTATAAAAATACAAATGAAACGTGTTTGCTGTTTCGTGAGCCATGACTGAATGCAGTGTTGTGTGACGTCAGTCGCGTTGTCATGAACGATGACATCAGTGCGTCTCCCAACAACATGCAGCGTCTTTCCATGGAAATAAAGAGAAGTGAGGTACATTACGACGGGAGAAAGCTTTTTAATTGTTTGGCGTCCATTTCTCTGTTTCTAGAGCTCTGGTAACTTCAAAAGACCATTTCGTTTCATTACGGTCAACAGTACGGGGGACAGCGGTGGCACAGTGGTTAAGGTGCTGTGCTACAAATCGGAAGATCGCTGGTTCGATCCCAGCTGGTGTCCTTGGAATTTTTCATTGACATAAAATCCTTCCGATCGCACCATGGCCCTGGGGTCGACTCAGAATCTAAGAGAAATGAGCACCAGGAGCATAAGGCGGCCGGTGCATAAGGCTGACAACTTTACCACTATCCTGTGCCGTTTTCACGAAATCTGGGAACCTTAACTTCCTGGAACCCTCTGGAAACCTCCAAGCCTGTAATGGGGCTGCTTTACCTTTTTTATTTTTTTTACTGTCAACAGTACATGAAAAATTTCTCGCGCCAACGACAGATATTTATGGTCAAGTTTAGACTACAAACATTAAAAAAGTAGTTACAATATTACTTAGCAAAATGAAACACGCAATGCAGGTTCGATATCAGTATCAGACAACAGAAAATACTGGGTATGCACTGCGTATGACGGTCGAACATGCATCCACCGCATGTCACACTGCACAGTACAATCTGGGTAAACAATACTACGTGGAAATATCGGCGTACTTCACTGCAGCAGACGACAGTATATGAAGCGTAGCAACAACAGAGCCATGGAAACACACAGACTCCATCGATGCTAACAGAATCAGTGGCCGGTGTTAAACGATGCCTTGAGCAATGTGCGTCGCGACTGTAGATATCAAGCAGTTGTGCTGCAGTGACACACCCGGACACATCTAGGCATGCAGATGGGGTATGAGAGAGTGTGAACAGAGAGTCGGCGGCAGCGAAATATGAACAATGCAGCGTAGTGAACACGTCGGTAAAAACATATTTCACAGTATAACATGCATGTGAGCAATTTGATTTAACAATCAATTTCATTTAATCTCGATAACTAAAACTTCCAAACGTTTTGATGTGCACGCACACGCATATTCGCCATCACGTGCAGCTAATATAAGCTATAATATAAGAATCATAGTGGCCGCCCGTACCACGAATAGCTTACTACAATAAAGCGCAACTATTTACGTAGTTTCCGTGTATTTGGCTCAATATCTGAAATGATTTCCAGGGCAATATATAAAAGCTTCTTCATTTATAACATTCATTTTGGTGTCTCTTGGACTCTGCCGCCATGGGCGGGGGAATCCATTCTCCACCTCCCACGCCCCTGAAAATACGCATTCGACGAGACACTGATGACGGTCTCATGTGGGTTGAAACGTGATGTCCGGAAACTCTGTGCTGTTTTACGGCAGTCGTGGGCGGTCTGTGTGTCTTGTAAGATCTTATCATTAGAACGAGCAGTGCAAGACGTATCGTCTTGCGTTGAAATTTGTGCGGGTGCCAACGGACACAGAATTCATACCGATATTGGAGATCAATATATCGATATAAAATGTAAATAGCCACATAAAACTGTAACTCGTCTTTTAAAGCCCAGTGGTTACGTCATGCACGACGAAGTTTATCACAAATTCTACGTTCTGCCCACACATTGTATTTATGTCTTTTATGTATCTGAGAACAAACAGCGATTATTTCCCTACACAGAATTAACTGGTAGTTTTTTTAATAAGGCAGACGGTCTGCTTATTGATCGGTACGAGCTGAATCCTTGAAAATCATACGGGTTAATCTTAGACTTTAAATGGATCCATTTCCAGACTTGTGTGTTTGCACAGTCCGTACACCAAGCGCTTGCCATAAGCTATAGTTCTGTTCCTAAGAAAATGGGCATAAACCAAAAAGGCGTAAATAAAAAATATTCCCATATAAATAAATGGATAGGGGTTAACGTAACAGAATGCAGCCAGCCAAAGGGCGCTAAGGGGAAAGTGAAAGGCAGTAAATTAACAAGTGATGTATATTGGCAAGGAGCGTTAAAACAACATAGGTGTGAATGTGGGGTGTAAAACAAAGGCTACGTGTCCTATAAACCGTAAATACTGTTCAAGAACACTTGCCGAAGTGTTTAAACGTCACACTGGCTGTAACAATGAGTGTTCCTGACTGGCCTAGCGTCCATATTACACTAATCGCAGAGCATCAGCATTCTGCATACCCAGCCGAATACAAAGGCTCTGCCTGCGTTACGTAAAGCCAATACGGTAAACCATTTCTCTCATTAGCATGGACGTTCCAGACACTTGACTGTGCCCCCAGTGTCACTACACTGGGGGCACAGTCGTGTTATGCACACTTTGTTTCTTTGAAAATGGTTCGTTCCAGAGCGTTAAGAGATTCACTTCTCTCCACACTGGTTACACAATTATTGATCTACTAGTCTAAAGCCGATGGTACGATTGTAATTCTATCCCACATTTCGTTGTTTAGTTGTTGTCAGTCTTACTCTTTGTTAACACCTCAGCTTATGCATGAATTAGTACAAAGTCTGATAGGACTCCATTAGCCACTACAATACAGCCACGATTTTTACCCTCAAATCTTCAAGTATGTATCAATTTGCATATATTTTGTAGTTTCAGCTGATGTTTTTTATTCAAATTGACAGTTCATGTTTTGTAGTGTCAGAATTTTCAAAGACGTTATTTCAGTCTCACCTGCAAAAAAAAAAAAAAAAAAAAAAAAAACAATTTCGAAAAAAAATAAATTCAACGCCTGAATTTAGATTTTCGTGCGCCTGTGTAAAATTTCCCCCATCCTCTGCTTTTTCCTCCCCTTTGGGCCTAAAAACAAAAGTTAGAAGCAAAA
>Ga0123355_10013551_pt1 | contig 12699 bp, 6 predicted proteins | sample TergutEmb28metaG_3_FD_89872 | JGI IMG/M metagenome (GOLD analysis project Ga0123355, IMG submission 89872) | Embiratermes neotenicus P1 segment gut microbial communities from Petit-Saut dam, French Guiana - Emb289 P1 | ecosystem: Host-associated > Arthropoda: Insects > Digestive system > Gut ...
GGTAATTGAACAGAATAGTCGCAAGCTCCTGATGATGGATATATTAATGTCCGAAACATGTTGAGCACATAATAAGTGAAATAAAATAACAAGTGACATCAAGTTGGTCTTTTATTCTTCAACAAAACAACGTGTTTATGATTTACAACTTCTGTACACTTAGTTGGTTTGTATTTTCATTACTTCCGATTTATTCTCTAATTCCAATTAAGCGATGCTCATGAGATTTCAGCTCTTCCTACTGCAACCGTAAAGATCCCTTGTCTTTTGCGATATAAAATCATAGAGTTTGGTAGATACGAAATTACGGTTCAGAGGAACTTGCAAATTCCGTCTTCAGGGTGGAAGCGTTGGAAATATGAGGTCAGAGGGAATAGTTCCTTTTGAAATTGTTCTATTTGTCCATGAAATTCCAAGAAGTCAAATCCCAAAATACTGCCATCTTCAAGTTGATATTACTCCTCCCAAACTGAAGTATCTATTACATTCCCCGGGATGCTCCATTGCCACGTACCGTTAGAACATTCTTTCTTACCTACTTGCCTCTTTACCACTTATGCAAAATCTATACTTCAATCGTCGCCTTTCTTCTGGAGAAGACGAGGTATGTCTCCTCTACACACAGGCACTTTGCTGCCTTTTCCAAAAATTGTGGATCACAGGGCTGAAACAAAAGACACGCCAGCTTTAACATTTTCTCCAGATTCAAACACAAATAAATTAACAACTTTGCCGTCAGCGTTTTGTTGAATAAGTTTGTGTAGATAATTCAATTTTCCCCATTTTCAGAAACTTTCACATTTTTTCCACAGGTATCCCTGAAGTTTTAAATATTCAATTTTGCCCCTTAAAATTACTTACAAATTTCTGACGTATCACTCACAATATACAGGCTCTATTTCAGTGAGTTCCGCAGTGGTCATAAAGGCAATAATACATCTTTAAAATGTTTTTATAAATGACCAGAAATTTCGCTTCGTAAACAGCACTTCGCTTGAGAAGTAATATTGTGTCACACGCCGTTGGTACTTTCCAGGAACTTCTAAAGAAATATTAAGTAGAGAGTTTGCAATGAGTGAATTCTGTAGATTACTCTAACGTCTTATAATGTACAAAGGCGTTGAATTTTTTCCAGGTTTCGATCCGTTAAGAAGCCTTTATAGGAGTAAAACACGCCGTTAGGCTACCGTATTTGGGAGGGTTAATGTAATAATAATAATAATTGTAAGAAAAGTTTGGGGGCAAGTTTCAATTTTCAGTCAGGTTGCTAAATCATTTGCCTACTCATTCTCAGATGTGTTCTAAGGACCGTCTCAAAATAATTTATGCTTAATCATATACTGAAATATTAAGCCCCAGTGTGGCAATGTGTTAGTGTAGTTTGTATCTGTACTGGATCGGGGGTCAACTAACGGAACGCCTTAGCGACTTACTTTTTGATTGCTTATTGTTTGTTTGTTGCGTTTCACTGACAACCGGACACCGGAATTAGAGAAGATAAAACACATTACTGTGGCAGAGAATCAAAAAGCAGCAAGCAGAAAATCCGAGACTTCCTCCGTCTTCGCTCAAGTCAAAATATAGCCCGAATATGGTTGACAATTTTTACAAAGGCTTTTGTAATATTAATATCCAAATATGAATTGAAATCGGAATTTTTTACTTCTTCGCTCCCCTTGGATCTTACGCAGAGTTGAATGGTAGTTGGTTATTGGCGTTTCGTTTAACACCTCGATATCATCTTCAAGGATGAAGCTTGATCCTTGAAACGGTGCAGATATATTTTCCCGCAACGTCGGTAACAATCAATAAACGCTGAATAACATCTCAGAAGAAAGAAGATATTATTTAAACCGCAGCAAAAGCCTGGAATCTCAGAAAATATTTTTACAATACTAGATAGAATGCCATGAATATTTTGTCTGCCTCATAAATATTAAGATATAGGCATATAGATACTATAAACCTAAACACGGAATAACTCTCAAGCTTTTAAATAAAAGCAACGACGGATAGTGACGAAGTTAAGATCGACACCACATCCAGGTCTCTACCTAAACACTTGCACATCGCTACTGTGCATACTGCCCAAATTACCAGCCAAACTTCACAGTGTCTTCAAGTGTTCTTTACTAGGTCCATAGATAGGACAGAGAAATGAACAGTTACTGTTTTGTTTGTGATGTTTGGCATCCAGTTGTGTTATTTGCAATAATATACAATACACACAGCCAACAAAACATTTTTATTATTAAAATAGTTAATCACAATTTTAATAATAATAATAATAATAATAAAATGTGTTCACCGTGTGTATTACTATTTATTAGTTACAATATTGCAGGGTATATATTAGGTAATACGACCAGCCTCGTGGTCTAATGGTCAGAGTCTCTGACTACTAATCATGAGGTCCCGGGTTCGATTCCCGGCTCTATTGTGGGAATTTTCCCTGAAGGGGAGGATTCCCGCGGTGACCATTGTCTGGGTAGATTAGTAGAATTTAGGTTTAAGGGCCCTCCTGGCACTACATCCTCCTAGATCACCACTCACATCATCGGGACGACGTAACTGCGCCTCATGGGCGTCCCAACCTCAGAAGTCGGTTACACTTCTGCCATGCCCAGGAGGGAAGACGACGAAGTCCATAAGGACATGTGGGGGCATTGGGGAAAAAATATTAGGCAATATCAGCATAAGTTTGAGGATATGGTTAAACAATAAGCAGAAGTTACAGCAGTACGTTTACACTGCGTGTTTGTAGGGGCACAATTGAAACTTAGTTCGTTTGTTACAGCGACAGAGAAGTACTGCTGTTGACAAGCAAGTACAAATTATATAAGAACAACCACGACAGTCCATGATAAGTCGGTCCCTGTCACCACGGCATGGCGCGTCCTCAGGTTGCGGGTGGAGGAACAGCCTCCAAAATGCAGGGAAGCTCCGAATATATAGAATAAGCAGTCACGAACGGCTAACAGGAGGTGGTCCTCGAGCTTGGGATTTGGGCGAGGTGCTAACAAATCCTCACCTTAAAAACTGGTCTTGTTACGAAATGGGTACATATGCTTCGTGCCTGGAATGTTCCTTCGGAGCAACCTAAACAGTGGAAAAGGGAAAAGAGATTTGGTACATGGAATGTAAGGAGCCTGCATAAGTAAGGGTCACTTACGCCCGTAACCACGGAAATAGCGAGATATAAATTATATTTAGTGGGTGTACAGGAGGTTAGGTGGATACTGTAAGAGCAGGAGATTATAATTTTTTTGGAAAGGAAAAGAAGAACATCAATTAGAACTAGAATTTTTGTGTACCACAAAATATCAGCAATTAAGACTGTAGGATTTGTTTGTGATAGGATGTGGTATATAATTGTGAGAGGTCGATGGTGTAATATCATTGTTCTGAGTGTGCAATCACCACGTGATGAGAAAATTGACGTTCCAAGGAGAGATTTATGGGGAATTAGAGGAGGCTGTCGACCACTTTCCTTAGTACCGTATGAAAACTTTGTTAGGAGATTGTAATGCAAAACTGGGGAAAGAGGATATATTCAAACCGACAATTGGGAATGAGAACCTACATCAGGATAATAATAATAATGTTGTTCCAATTGTAGATATAGTCACATAAAAATCTAATTGTCAAGATTACAATGTTCCCGCACCGAAATATTCATAAATACACTGGACCTCTCCCGATGAGTAGATTCACAATCAGATTGATCACGTATTGATATATAGGAGATGGTATTCCAGTATACACCACGTACGTATGATCTTTTAAGGGAGCTGACTGTGGTACTTATTACTATCAGATGGTTACAAAAGTTAGGGTAAGAATTGTAGTAAGTAAAGAAGCACCACAGAAGTTTGATTTAGAGAGATGGAACTCAGGAAACAGCATCAGATTTATATCTCAAACAGTTTCGCAGCTTTGGAGAACTTAAGTGATAACGAGGACATAAATTGACCTTGAGAATACATTAAATAGAATATAAAACTCTCAGTTACAGTGAGTGTATTTCAATATGAACTGAAGCAGCACAAACCAAGTTTCAATAAAGAATGTTCACCATTTTAAATCACAGGAAATAGGCTAAAATGCAGTGGTTACAGAATCCAAACCAAAGCAATGAATATAATCTAAACAACGCAGACTTCAAGCTAGTAGGCATTACGGGAACAAGAAGAAGGAATATCTGAAAGGAAAAATTGAAGAGAAACATAAAAATTCAGAGACTTGTGCAGAAGTAACAACGACTTTATTCAGGGTTACTAAACTAGTACTAATATACTAAAGTATGGGAAGGGTGATTTGTTTAGAGACAGTCACAGTGTTTTGGTTAGGTGGAGGAACATTTTCTCTCTGCTGTTGAATGTACATGGGGTTACCGATGTTAGGCAGACAGAAATACGCACAGCAGAACCCGTAGAGCCTGATCCGAGGGCCTTTGATTTTGAGATGGCTATTGAAAAGCTAGAGACACGTATCATCAGGTGTTAATTGAATCCCAGCAGAACTGATTAAACCATGGAGCCGAACAATTCGCTTTGAGGTCCATAAACTTACTAATTATGTTCGGAATAAGGAGGAATTGAGTGGAAGCATTGAGCCATTGTACCTATTTGTAAGAAGTATGATAAAAGAGATTGTAGTAATTACAGAGGCATATAACTTTGACAACTACGTACAAAATCTTATCCATCATCTTGCTGTCAAAGCTAACTCCATACGCAGAGGAAATGATTGGGGACCATCAATGTGAATTTCGACGCAACATATCAACTACTGATTATATAAACTGCATTCGTGAAATAATCGAGAAAATGGGAAATCAGTGAGGCAGTGCACAATTTATTTATAGACTTCAAGAAAAGTTTTGATTCCTTTCGATGGGAGGTCTTGTATAATATGCGTATTCTCATTTAGTTTGATATCCCCATGAAACTGGAAGGCTAATGAAAATATGTCTGACTAAAACGTATAGCAGAGTTTGGGTAGGCAAGAATTTGTCTGACATGTTTCCTGTAAAGAAAGGTTTGAAAAAAAGGTGATGTATTATCGCTATTCCTTTTCAACGTTTCGTCAGAGTACGCCATTAGGTGGGTTCTGGTAAACCAGGTAAGCTTGTAATTAAATGGTACACATCAGCCAGCTTGTGGTATACGCTGACGTTATTAAAGTGTTGGACGGAAGCGTACGTACTATAAAAGAAATCTGTAATAGTCGCTAGTAAGGTGACTGGAGTGAAAGTAAATTATGATAAATCTAAGTACCTGGTCGTATCTAGAGACCGGAATGCAGCACGAAGTCACAATATAAAGAAGATCATAGTTCCTTTGAAAGGGTGGAAGAGTTTCAATATTTGGGAACAAATTTAACGAGTCAAAATTCTATTCAGGAAGAAATTTAAGAGCAGATTGAAGTCAGGGAATGTTAGCTATCATTCGGTGCAGAACCTTTTATCTTCCAATGTGCTATCCAAAAATTTAAAGGTTAAAATATAGAGACTTGTGACTTTGTTTGTTGTTTGTATCGATGTGAAATGTCGTCCCTCACATTGAGGGAGGAATGTAGGCTGAAGGTTTCTGAGAATCAAGTAACAGTACAACATTGTCTATATAGACTTGGAGATGCCCTGAAGATTCCAGGAGGTTAAGGCTCCCAGATTTCAAGACAATCGGCGCATGAAAATGCTAAGGTTGTCAGCCCTACGCACCGGCCCTCTTTACTCCCCTCTCCAGGAAATATTGCTGGCACTCAATTATCGTGGAGGCTGAGTCGACCCCAGGGATATTGTGGGGCCAGAAGGATTGTGCCAATGAAAAATTCCGATAATATTATCGAGAATTGAGAATAGGGCACTGAGGAGAATATTTGGGTCTAAGAGCGAAGAGTTAACAGGGGAGTGGAGAAAACTACATAAGGAGAAGCTTCACGATCTGTACTTCTAAACAAATATGATTGGGTCGATCAATGAGAAGAATGAGGTGGACGGGGCAGGTAGCAAGTATGGAGAGAAGAAAGGTGCGTACAGGATTTGGTGGAAAAAAGTGAGTGAAAGAGAACACTTGGAAGACCAATACATAGATGGGAGGAAAATATTAAGTTGGATCTTCAGGAAGTGGGATGAAGGCGAGGACTGGATTGATCTGGCTCAGGATAGGGGCAGGAGGTGGACTATTATCAATATGATAATTAACTTTCCTGTTGTAAAAAAAGGTGGGAACTTCTTGACCAGCTGATAAGCGGTTGTCTTATCAAAAAAGGACTTTTCTCCATGGAGTAAGTAAGTAAGTATCCGTGAAAATACAAACAATAAATTTATCTTCTTGTGAAACTAGTAATAGCTGAAATGGTCAAGAAATCGGACGGATTTGTAAAATGAATTTGTTGCAACTTTTAGAACATTACTTAAGGACTGTCTACCCTATCTATAATTTTCGTTTCTATCTGCAGTGCTAGTGACAGTTCTGCAACTGATATATCCAGAGCCCAATACCCTTAAATCATTTCCAGTACGCTGAAGTTTGTATATAAGTAACACAGACTCATATGATACTGCCTTACTTGTTTATTCATATGGATGAAAAGCGCTTACACTTTTTATGTATTGTTGTTTTATTCTGGCGCAATTATAGTGTGTGGACATAGACAGTAATTGTACGTGAGACCCGTCTGTATGGTTTAGCGGTTGCTTTACACATTCATTTCACCAACAGAGCTAACGGTGAAAGCATAATATTTTTTGGGCCCTTTTATCGTAAAGTTTCCATTCGCATACACACGTGTTCTGCATGAAATGTTCATAGTGTTTAAATTAGACTATTCTGAAATAGTTCAAAGCGCCCAAAAACTTTTAACATTGAAATATTACTGCACTGTTAATGGATAAATAATAATAATAAATCGAAACGTATGTATCGCAAATGTTATAGTAATTTCGGACACAATTTGTGGTCTGTGAGAAGCAATTTAGTTTAAATATATTGTGTATATTCTACCTTCCATATTTCCATTAGAACCGTGCTTATGAACTGACATATCATGCATGTTCCTAAGGCGTGAATTCAAACAAGGAAACACCTAAGTGTTATTCACTACAAAAGAGAGGTTGAAAAAAAACTTCGAGAGTGGTGTCAGATCCCTTTCCACAATTCTTCCTTTGTGTAATATAAATTAAATTTATTCTAAAAGTTGCAGTTCTAATTTAGGTACCATCATCCCGTAGTGTTCATCAAATAAATATTGATTATAAGTTCCGAATAACAAACGAAACGCTGCGAAAATTGTATGTTCTTATATTTGTCTACAACATGTTTCGGCCGCCTTAAACGGCCATCAACAGGTAGTCTTACAAAAGCATAAAAATAGATCGCGTTTTCTAGGAAGAGACCATCCCTTTACAAACAGTGAATATGGCATTTTAGTAAGTTGGATATTGTTCCAAATTGTAAAATAATAATAATAATAATAAAATAAGAATTTTATCTAGTTTTAAGCCTTATTTATTATAACGATTACTATTATTCAACTATATTGACTAATAATAAAGTTACTAAAATACTATATTCATTGTTTTTAAGGGAAAGTCTTTTCTTAGGCAAAATTTTTTGTACATTTGTAAGAATACCTGATGATGGCCGTGTGTAAAGTGGTCGAAACATGTAGCAAAATATAACGAATAATTAGTATTCAGTGTTCTGTTATTCGGACCATATAATCAATATTAGTTAAAATTCTTCATTATAAAATGCGATAAAGTGTAGTTTGAGACTAAAATTAGAGCTCTCTGAATATGAATACGTGACGTTCCACTTTGAGACCAATGGGTAATATTATGTCAACTGAAACATATCAGCAAAAGCCGGTCTAGATAAGGGTTCAAGATCTGAACTCAAAATGTTAAGAATCATCGATTTATTTGTATTTATGCGTACGGTAATTTTAGTACATTTTAGTAACATTATTGTTTTTATTATTTTTACTAAGTTTTTGTCTATAAAGTATTCTGATCGTGGGCAACGATCCTTGTCTTCGTAAAGAACATACAATATGCCTGCCAGCACTCACTCCATGATAGCAGGTAAATTTAAAAACGTATTTTGCGTTCGCATAAAAAACAATAAAAATTTGTTGATGTTGTTTCACTTTGTAATAATATTGCCGAAAAAGCAGCAAATAAGATCTAATTTTCCAAATTCCTTACTGATAATATTCAAGCAGTGTATCACCGTCAACAAAGGTAACGGAACGCCGTACCGTTGGCTACCACCACAAAAAAGCACCTGCACAGTGCACCAAGTACGTATTATAATGGTTTATAATCTTTCTGCCTGAATCCTGACATTAATTTAAGTTAATATTAATGATTCTTTCTCTATTCTCTGTTCTGTTACTGGCCGTCTTTTCTCTTAACTTTTTCCTGTCTTTCTGCATTTGTGTTGTCTTGGTAACTGGCCATTAGGATATTGAATCATTATATAAATGGATAAGTAACTCAATTTAGTTCATTATTATAATTACTAGTAATAATAATAGTAGTGCTGGCAGCACCAGTAACATGTCTTTTAAAATCACTACTTGTGTAAAATTTCATATTGCCATGACGGTGTACATTCAAACATTTTTCATCTGGATTGTGATTTCACACAATCTTATTGGCAGGTAAAAATATTTTCCAGAAAAGTGCTGCCACCTTTTTCGTGGTCGACGTGTGTAGGGTATAAACGTGGTAGGTCAAATAGTTAAATTGAAATAAAACCCCTCGGGAGGAGGCCAGGAACTGGAACCAGGTTTCTGTAGCATCCCCTGTAAGTTTGCTGAGGTTTACAATGGACAAACTGGTCTCTCCATTAAAACAAGTTACACTGAACTCAACCATCATATTCGAATGCATAAACAGGGAATATGAACGTGACAGAACCTAGCATTGACCTGGGGCATCACATCCTGCTTAATGAACACTAACATCCTGAAGAAGAAATCTATGCGCAGGGACCGGATTTTAATAAAAGCCATGAGACAGTGCTACACTCCACTATGAACAGGGTGGAGGGGCTCGTGCTAAGCAGGTCGTGGAACCCTCTTATGCAGACCGTGAAGTAAAGGTAGGCAAAAGGGTTTCTCCTAAGATAATAACAGTATTTCCATTTCTGCCATCAGGTTCCCTGTTCATCGATCACATTGGCCCGAACAGGGCTCTGCCGCAGTGCCATTTCCCGAGGACTTTCAACCTGCCGCCTGTATAACTATTCTGTTCCTTCAGGAAGATTAATTTCGACTACTTAGTGGCATTGGATAAATTCGTTAATCTACATTCCATTCAAACATTACGTTTCGTTTTATTCATTAACCACATTTTATTTTGTGTCGTATTCATTCATACAACAGAGAAGCAAGTTATTGCAGCCGAGCTCATGTGGTGTCAAGTGCTAAGAAAGCTGCAACATATATACGTCAATTTTCAGTCTGATTCTTCAGGCATAAAGCCAGTCAGAGATTTCGAAAGATCAGCTCTATTCAGTACCGTGAGGCTGTGTCGTCTTTCTTCGACGGTAACTTGTGATGGTTACAAGTGGAACTTCATAATGCACCCTGCTCAACCGACAAAATGAGGCGCCAGTCAAATCTGAAGCACAAGGATTTCTTTCAGCTCACTCTAGAGATCTCCACCGGCGCTCAGCTATGTGCGTTACGTTCAATAATCTTCAGAAAGGAAGATCTCTAATCTATTACAGTAGCTACACAATCAGCTCCTCTACCAATACACGCTGTTTGCAGGAAAAAGCAAATTCTTTCGACGACGCCGAGGTTATCTGCCACCACTTATACGAACAAACCCAGCAAGGAAGAAGCATTGCTATAGCAGAGCCACTGTGCTCCCGTGCGATCGACAAAAAATTAAGAAGTTTTGAAAAAAGTGGCGATCTCCAATTAACGTGATCTCCTATATTATTTTGTTTCTAAGAGCCATAAATACTTAACTAGACACCTGTTCCAACTGAAGAGACCGGGATCCGGAATTCGCAAAAAAAAAACAAACAACATCGTCGAATGTACGTAGAAATGGTTTTCGAAATCTTAATAAATATGGACCCTCTGTCTCTAAATATGATTTTTCACGGACACCCTTGTGGAGTAAAAGTTTAATTTAGAGTGAAAAAATAAAGTAAGCGTTTTAAGGCACGTGCTTTTAAATAAAATATTGAAGGAAACTTAAAGGAAATAAAATATTTTACTCTTGACTTGGGAATATCTCAGCGCCGGCTATGTACACTACAAATGATGGGAGGAAAGATTGTCATTGTAGTGAGAATTATAGTTATCATTTTCATTTTAAAGGAAATATGCTTACAGAACACCTAACAGTCTCCTGCAGAACGCAAGGGCTCTGCCGAACAGAGTTTGAATAAGGATGACGTGGAGAAATGTAACAAATACCATTTCGACTTGCACTGTCCAAGTAGGACAGGCTCGTGAAGGCACACAGCTGACATCTTTTCGTTCGTACATTTTCGGAAGATACGATCTTGGAATCCATGATTTGGGGTTTGATGTTATTGGCTTAAATCGGGTGACAGTAAAATTCCCTCCAATTAGGGCCAAGAAAAGACTAACTCCTTTGCCCTAAGCTTAGTGAACTTAAAACCCTGACAAAGTCACAATTTTCTCTCTGAGAGTCATCTGTCATGTCCTGACAAAAGTCGAATCTTTACGGGTCCGGCCTAGTCTAAAGCAGAGGTTTGGTCACATCCGTGTCCACGACTAACATTTCTCCAAAGTTTTCCTGATAACGGGTGGCCAACGCCACAGATTATGCCTCAAGAAGAAGCATGGTGCCAGATTTTGGTGGGTTGCAAACGTTAAACCTAACATCCATCAGCTACTGCGGCTTTGGGCGCGTTTAGACGACACTGCGTTGAAGAAATCTGCTGACCGGTCCAGCAACCCTCAATGGCCTCAACATGGAATCTGAACTGGTCACGTCAAGAGGAACGTACTGGGCACTAACAGGAGGACTCCTTTCTGGAAGTCACCACAGACAAAAACCAGACTGAAAAATCGTTGCAGAAGTAGGTTAAAGATACAGTTATATTTCCGTTGATACTCTTGTAACCACAGTGCAAGACAGTATGAAGGTTATGAAGCCTGTAAAGGCAAACGTTTACTGCTTTACTCCTGCAATAACCACTCTCTATGGGCTCAAAACAAGAAAACAAGTCCCTGTTTCGCTGAAAGTGTAACAAGATGCGCACGTATCACATCAATTCCGTCTTCTCCTATGAAAAGCTGATAAAGAGTGGAGGAAAAATCGCCTGTTTTCTTGTAGGACACAATTTCATCAAGAACCAAAGAAGGCCCCAAACCAAGAACATAAAAGCCAGCTAATGAAGACGGCCCCATTCAACGAGCGACAAGCAGTAACACGCTACCTTCATCAACCTGTGCATTGCTATCCTGAGTAAGAAGACAGAATGTTATTTGAAAGCCACGGACAAGACCAGGCGGTATGACACATGATAAGACCAATCGTTGAAACTGATGCTTAAGTATAGATAAACATTGTTGAATACAACCTAAAACATTCTTATCTGTATTATTATTGTAACTTTTAGAAAATGTAGCTTATAGTTACTTTACTTTAAGGTAGAGTAAGATTTTTCTCCTTGGCAAATGTCGCAGTACATTCCAGAACCAAATTAGACATCAAACCGAATACAAAGTGAAATTATCGGACTGTCATGCGTCTTTATTTTATTTGATACAAAAACTATTTCGCAAAAAGAAGTGTCACGTGTTTCGAAGATGCATTTTCACACCTAATTTCAAGCGATGCCTCAGCACGTCTCCATAACTGTGTTTTTGCTTAACCGTTTGGCACCGGATTTATTTTTCTTAATTTTAGCACACTCTGTATATAAAATATGAATAAAACAGGAACCAAATATGTTAGAATTATGAAATAAACTGCAGTTTGAAGAGAAAGAAACAAAGAGTATATACCATGTTTAAAATTTTCCGTGCCTGTATTTGTTAAATAAAAATATAAAATGCAACTTTTACAGTTTAGCGGTGCGGTACGGTCCCTCTAGAGGTCGTTAGGAGTCAAAGGGTTAAGTATATTACGGTGTGGAAATAGAGAGGATGGGATGTGATTGTCATGTAGCACGTGTGGATAGGATGAAGAACACATTTCAAATTATGATCGAAAATTCTAAACTAGAAGTTGAGTGGGTGACAAAAACGAGAATTCACCTTAAACGCGGCAGGCACTGTACGTACAGTGGAGTATTGAGGAGCGCTCATGCAACCATTTTTGCTGTGCAACAACAATAAACATTACGTAATATAATATTAAATACTGCACGTCAGCACAATCACTTAAGGCTACATGTTTCGACTATAGATTAGTCATCCTCAGACCTATTTTGTCAATTGTGTCAAAAGACGCTATGCACACTTTGGGATCCCATCGTGTTTACATCCATGGAATACATCAAATTAAATTGTTTGTCTGACCAGCCTCGTGGGCTGGTGGTCGGAGTCTCTGACTACTAATCATGAGGTCCCGGGTTCCATTCCCGGTTCTACCGTGGGAATTTTCCCTGAAGGGGAGGATTCCCGCGGTGACCATGGTCTGGGTAGGTTAGTAGAAATTAGGTTTAAGGGCCCTCCTGGCACTACATCCTCCTA
>Ga0123355_10013552_pt1 | contig 12699 bp, 9 predicted proteins | sample TergutEmb28metaG_3_FD_89872 | JGI IMG/M metagenome (GOLD analysis project Ga0123355, IMG submission 89872) | Embiratermes neotenicus P1 segment gut microbial communities from Petit-Saut dam, French Guiana - Emb289 P1 | ecosystem: Host-associated > Arthropoda: Insects > Digestive system > Gut ...
AAAAAAAAAAAATTTTTTAAAAAAAATTATAAAAAAAAAAAAAAAAAATTTTTGGTTTAAAAAACCCCCCCCCCCCCCCCCCAAAATCATGCCATTTATGAGATAATGTGAAAAAATGCTGTAGAACAGGATAGGCCACAAATGACAGTATGACGAATGTGCATTGCATTCTGGATAATGAAGGCTACAAACACACTCTCAGAATGTGCAATATTTATTTCTTTTCCACTGCAACAATGGTTGCATGGATGCGCATCAGTGTTACGTTATTCGTACACTGCCTGTCTTATTAAAAATTCTTATGTGTAATGATGAAATATGATTATCAGTAGTACTTATATTTCAAGCGAATTTCATCAGTGCGAGATGTTGGATTTTGTATAATCGATTGACATTGCCATGATAATTCCAGTATTTAACAAGCGAATTGTATTGCTTTTGGTCACATTTCCCGTGACACATCTAGCAACTGCTTGCAGCATGCTCTTCAGTATGTTGTAACACACCTTGAGAAGTGCTGCCCTAGAGACATGTTTTATTCCAAGTATATACTTGTAAAGACCCTATATGAAGGAGATAACTAACAAATTATTATTATTATTATTATTATTATTATTTCAGATTGTAACCTAAAAATTCTCAGTAACTCACCTCACATGCAGAAATTATTCACAGTATTCTGTCTATGACCTCAGTGTAATTTCACCATATCTGTCTCTTTGTGCCACTGAAAGGGCATGTGTTGACTGATAGCAGACAATAGTATCTACAAGAACTATGCCTAATAATAGAAACATCATGCACTTATGACAATAATATGATGCACACCAGCACACAGCAGTGCATTGCTGCTCTTCACGATGTTGTAATAAGGTCACTAGTTAACATGAACTTTGAGGCCAGAACAACTCAACCATTGACTCTTGATAGATGAGGCCATTAGTTAGTCTCAAAATGTTCAGCAACAAACACACAGTAATGGAGTGCAGTACCTCAAAGGAACAGAGTCCTAAACCCACCATTAACAAATGTAAGCCTGAAACTCATCTGAATAGTATACAGAAATTTATTTCCTACCTCACAGTAAACACATTACCTCTCTATTACAGAGATGAAGAAGTTAATGATGTGTAGTGAAATAATCAATGTTTATGTTGATAATCATATGAAACACACATATACAGTGTGTGGGCAAACTGCAGTCTTGAATGTGAAGGTAGTATGTAGTTATCATTGTCCTGTAAAGTGTTAGCCTCCTCTTTTGTGATGAAATGTGAAAGTGTTTGGGTAATCTGTCTTAGGTGTTCGACACTTTGCAATACAAGTACACAGTTGTTGAACTAGATAAACGAGCCGATGGACATGCCATTCAGAACATATTAGAACAGATGACTGGAGCACGAACGGTGAGTACCCATTTCTGGAACACAAAGTATATCTGTGAGGTGTGAGCTAAAATTCTCTGGACTAGGTGTGTGGAACGCTATCCAGCCATAATGCAGCCATGTGTTGCGAGGTACTACAAAGTTGGCTTTGTTTTGAATTAGTGTGGTGAGTATCCCTATAATGGGATGTTGCATTTTTGTGCAATTGACATTTAATTTTATGTTATGTGCATTCTGTGATCCTTGTAGCTTGGTGAAATAACAGACATTAAGGAACAGAGAAATTTCATCAAGTTATGTTGTCACCTTGAGAAACCAGCTTCTGAGAGTGTAACACAAGTTTCACAAGTGTCCAACCATCACTTCAGGATTTTGAGTGTTCATTTTGCCCATTGTGAAGTTGGATGGATGAAAATGTGGAGAAAGTGTGTCAAGGCATTTGTGAGGACAGATGATATATGATTTAACGATTGCAGCGGCATTCAAGGCCTATCACGAGATATATGCTAATGCTTTTTAACCAAAGATTTCAACATGAGATGTATTGCTGCCTGTGCTGAATGAAGACCAGATACAAAATGTACTTTCTTTGTGCAGTGACATACAAGATAAGGCCAAGCAGGATATAAATTTCCTTTTGTCATGTCTTCTTATTCCCCAAAGATAAAAATGCAGTTAAAGGGATGAAGCTACGAGGATGTTGGTGGGATGCAACCTGAATTGTATGTGGTGGTGGAGGACAGCATCACCAAATGAGAGTTACAGAGATGCATCCAACAGTGGGAGTGGCATTGGGCCCTGTTTATAAACTGCAAAGGCAAAGTACTTGGAATAGGATAATACCAGCTTGTAATTAAGTCTTAAACTGCTATATCCCTAGTGTAGACACCTTTGGCTTATACCTGTGTCCATCCTTACAGTACCAGCTGTTGCCACTAGTTGCACATGGCCCTGATATAATTTCACCCTTCCCTACCTTATGTGCTGTTATTTTGCCACTCATTTCATTCTTATTCCCTGAAAATAGAGGCAGCAGTTTCCTCCAAAATATTGGTACATACCTAACAAACTGAACTCTGTCTAAAACTTTGTTGATGGTGCATCATTATCATCGTTGCCATCATCTTCATTGTCGTAATCATCATCAACATCGTGTTTTTCATTTTCAGTATTCATATACTGACTGGATATTCAAACATACTGGGTTAATATGTCAGTAGAATTGCTTTTCACCACACAGTTGGTTTGCTGAATTCCCATTAGGTACCATTATACAGCTAATAAAGGCTGGCCATGGTCTGCCACAGTAATGGGAGAGAAGACAGGAGTAAGCAATATTCATGAGCAGGTAACAAAAGTGGTACACATGTACTGATTTTGTGAATGAAATAGTGAAATGCTGAAACAGTGGTTACCAGGATTACAACACAGGATAACTCAAACTTCATTTGTAATGTTGTCCAATGAAGATGTGATGTTCCTGCGTGTATGTTTTAGACAAAATCTACATGTGTCGTGTCACAGGCATTGGCTTGTAGAACCTCATATCTCAGTCTTTGTTCAGTGTTATAAGTAATGTAAAGTTTGAATAATACAGTTGAACTCCACTTATCTAGAATAATTGGGATGGCAAGCCATCTGGATATGCAGAAAATCCAGATAATTGGATTTTTCTTTGAATAGGCTACATTTGCAGTTGGAGTTCTGGCTGTTACTGTTTACAGTATGTACATGTGTCAGAACCTTTTGACCATGCCTGATTTGAAGTTTTAGAAGCCATAGCACTGTATTGTACGTGATCCAGTAACTGGTAATTTCAAGGCAAGTTAGTTTTTTAGAAATGTTGACAAATTAACTTGAAGGGCCAAGCCAATCTGGATTACCAGCATCCACACATGGGGAGTTCTACTGTATTTAAAAAAAAATGTAATACATAAACAAGCAGAGAAGTTTCTCAGAATTCTGAGAGCATGTACCACTTACCAGGCTTAGTGATTAGTGTAGTGTTATCCTATGTTTCAGGTTCCCCGCATCTTTGTCCGGGGAGAGTGTCTAGGAGGTTGCTCTGATATCAAGGAGCTTTATAATTCAGGAAAGCTTGCAGAAATACTCAGAGGAAAGTAAATGCAATTGGTGTTGGACCTTGTGCATTATGGCTGCTGTGGAGAATATCAAATGTTTATGCATATTACTTAAAAATGAAATGATATACAGTGGAAACATCATTATGAGTACTTATAATAAGAACTTTGTTGTAATGACAGTTTAACAATGTACCATTAAGGTCCATGTCATATATAGCAAATTTACTTCATAACAGGGAGTTCTTGCCAATTAACTCCTCTGTTATTATGAGTGATTTGAAAGTCCATGTTTTAATTCAACTGTTTGTATGCAGCTTCATATCCTTGTACTTGCTGCAGTTTTTCAAGAGTTATGTATTAAAAATAATCTGGTGGAAGGCAGGGCTAAGTTTGGGCATTTCTATGGTGTGGGTAGCCACTCCCATCAGCCTTAAAAGTTAATCCCAGAGGAGCTGAGAACTGAAGTATGATCATTTTGACAAAACAGGCTTGCTGGTACCAATCTTTTACTCGGCTCCCACAAGATGTTACAACCCGTTAACCCTCAGCACCTGAATTAAACACCTAGTGTGGTCTGCAGCAGACTGGAATTTAAATGAGTGCTGCATAATAACAACCATTATGTCAGCAGCAGCTGGTTTGGTGTTTTGAACATCACACTATATGTTACAAATACGGGGTTGAAATTTGAAATCGCTGCTGCTGCTGCTACTGCTACTACTACTACTACTACTACTACTACTACTACTACTACTACTACTACTACTACTACTAATAATAATAATAATAATAATAATAATAATAATTTTGGCTACAGGTTATGGCAGAAGATGTGTGTTTTCATATGTCTGGGCTTCAGTTTGATGTATCTCAAAATCAAGTAGTTGGCTCATAGCACAGACATTCCTATTGATGAAATATGGGCAGGTCTTGTTCTCAGTCAGGGTTACATTCCTGAAAAACATTGTGCAAATGGAAATCATGCAAATTGAACACAAATTTCCCATTTAAAGCAGTTTATTGACAACCTCACTGTTCAGTGTATGTCTATACCAGTTGCGGACAAACAAACGTCTACAGTGTATATCTACCCCATATAATATACATATCTATACAGTATAAATATATTTGTGTAAAATGTATTTATATCTAATGCACTAAAAGTGGAAGAGACTCACATCCATAGTTTTTTGTATAGTTCATGCTGATAGGACTGTGGTAGTCTTGCTATACAAACAAACACTTCAGTTCCTGACTCAGCACTTTCTGTATTTCTGTCTGCATTATGATGAATTGTATGTATGCTAATGTGGGTTTGTTTCAGAGCAATTTTGAACTTTTTTAGCTTACCAGCGACATTCTTAATCTCCAAGGGTTAATTATTAAAGATTTTTATCATCGACTAATAAGCTCCTTTTTGATAAGTGGTTAAGTTTGTTTGGGGCAAGTATAAATTATTTTTTTGTCTAGTCTCTATATGGTGATTTTCAGTGTTTGTTGAGAAAAGGTTTTTGTTTTGAACTTATTTACTTACTTACTTACTTACTTACTTACTTACTTACTTACTTACTCACTCCATGGTGCATAGTCCTTCTTGAGAAGCTAACTGGTTTGCAGCTAGTCAAGAAATTCCCCACATTTCATGGAACCCGACAGTTTTGAACTACATACATTAATAAAGATAATAGATATTGTGATGTCAAAGGCAAAATTTGTAATTTCTTAAATAAATTTCTACATGAAATTCAGTTCCCACACCCTTCCATAATTCTAATTGCCTTTCTTTGCATGCTGAAAATTGTGGAACTATGCGACGAGTTTCCCCAGAATATAATTCTGTAACTCATAGCTGAGTGAAAGAAAGCATGATAAATTATTTTTAATGACAAGGTAGACATGTATGTTTTGGCATTTCTAATTATATAGCAGGCTGTGGTTAATTGTTTCATGAGTAAATCGATATGATTATTCCAAAGTAAAGGTAAAGGCAAAGTTCACCATAGAACAGGCCACAAAGGCCCAGAGGGGGAGTTGAGGTATAGCTCTACTCTTTCTCTAACCTCACCGCTAGATGGGTGTGGGTGATCAATGCCATGCCCTGGCTGCTTTACCCCTGGGAAAGATCTGGTACCCATTGTTTAGGAAGCTGAGTGGGCCCCAGCACCAGTCTGGACAGGTGCGGAAAATCTTACCCCCAACAGGATTCGATCCCTGGACCATCCAGCCTGTAGTGAGTCGCTATACCAACAAGCTAACCCATCCCAATTATTCCAAGACAAAGTATTATCCATTGTCACCCCAGGAATTTTGTGTAGGAGCTATTGGTGATTAAATTATTGTTGAAGCCTATTTTTAAGTTCACTAACATATTTCTCTTAGTTGTAAAGTGTACATAATTTGTCTTATTAAAATTTAGAGATAATCGGCTTGCTTTTGAACCATTTATTTAGTTACAGAGGCTATGTGAATGTTGTTGTTGAAATCTGTTAGATTAGAATGAGCAGATAAGATACTAGGATCATCAGCAAAGATTATAGGTGCTGAAGTTTTATTTTTTATCTTGGATAATCATATACATATATATATATATATAGAAGATAAAGTAGACATCCCAAAACAGAGCCTTGTGGGACTCAATGTCTAACTTTGGCCCAGCTTGAAACTTTATTACTATTATCGCCGTCATTATATATATTGCTGTTCTTAAATACCCGTTATTCAGGTAAGATTAATAAAGGGCTAGGTCCATGCCATTGATTCCATAAAATTTCAATTTAGGTAATAGGATACCATGATCAACACAATCAAACACTTTCTCCAAATTGCAGACAACCCCACCCACTAGTATTTTATTGTTTGTAGCATTTAAAATCTCAGTTGTTAGTTTATAAATTGCATTATCTGTCTTCAATCCTATCCTGAATCCATATTGTTCATTGCTTAATATATTGTATTTGGTGAGGTGTTTTAAAATCCTTGTCTACATTACGATTTCACATATTTTTGAGAATGGTGTTAAGAGTGAAACAGGTCTATAGTTAGACACATCATACCCATCATCATTCTTATGTAGTGGTTTTATTACTGCATATTTTAATCTATCTGGGAATACACCCCAAAATAATATTTAATTACATATGTAATTTAGTGGAGACCTTATGAAAAAAAAGATTTTTGTGGATATCTCGTCATACCCATATGAGTTTTTCATTTTTTTTTAGGTATTGTATAATTCAGTCATTGTCTTTCATTGTGCATTTGCATTCCATACTTGGGTAAGGTTTATTGAAAGCTTGTTCCATAAAATGAGTATGATTATCAATACTATTATTATCATCATTTATAAGATTATTTTTACTATGTCAATTAACATTTTCTGCAATAGCAACAAGATACTCATTAAAAGTTTCAACAATAGTTTGTTGATCAGTAATTTTTATACCTTCAGTGTGAGCTTGTATTTCACTCCTTTTTGTATTTCTTCTGGATTCTTTATCTACAATACCTCATGTAGTTTTAATCTAACTATGGGAATTTGGAATTAATTTGTCATGTTATCCCCCCCCCCCTTTCCTTTTTATAACCGTAGACAGTATGTCTATAATAAGATGCAACAGTAGGATTATTATTCTGTAATTCCTTGTAAAAACTCTCTCTTATGTTTGTAGGAAGTTATTATTCCTGGTGTAATCCTTGAATGCTGGTTCATTTTTTTCCTTTGCCTGAATTAGGGAAAACTAGAATAGTAGATTCTGAAGAAAATATTTAGAAAAGAGTTAAAAATCATATTAACATCATTCCCATTGAAAACTGGTTCTCTTGTTACAGGACTTAATTTCAGTTCGAAATCTGCTATGGTATACTTATTTTTCTTTTGATGTAACTATGCTTTTCCTTTTCCTGTTTCTGTACCTTATTTATTATTAATAACTGAGCGTTGTGATCTGAGAGTCCAATTATTAGGGTATAAATCATATTTTACAGTGGTGGTTGTATCAATGAAAACATTGTCAATGGCAGTGTGGAAATTAGGCCAGTTCTAGTAGGAAACTTAACTATACCAGCAAGATTATAAGAATGTAATACAGCATCAAGTTGGCTCTTTCTTTTATTATCTTGTAGATAATTTACATTTACATCACCACATATGATATATTTCCTCTTATAAAGTTTCTGCAAAATGAAGTCTAATCAATTTAGGAAATTTGTAAAATTACCCATTGGAGATCTATAAATAGTCAAAATTGAGGATTTGAGTTAAATTGAATTGCACATGCTTCAGTGTTCTTATCTATATTGTACTCATTAGTATTTTTGGTGTTCTATTTTAAGTTTCTACCACGTATTGTCTATGCCATATCATGCGAAACTGAAAATCATTTGTAGATTTTAAAAGTGATGTAAATTTTCAAGTCGCGTGAAAGCGAAAGCATGGAAAACAAGACCTGCCTGTATATTGTTTTCTAGACCTGATAATCTTAATGGACATCATCATTTCCATCCATGTGGCACTTGACTTGCCTTACATGTACATGTCCCATATAAACATGTTTCCACTGCACTCTCAATTCTGGACTTAATAGCTGCCTGCTCCCTGTGTTCTGCCTCCTCCCCTATCCATTCACTTAGGTGTTGTTTACAATAACAGGTACCACTATTACTGCTATTAATCAATGGAAGATAAGAACGTGGGATGTGGGGCCATGGACTGGATCGAACTGGCTTTGGATAGGGACAGGTGGCAGGCACTTGTGAATGTGGTAATGAACCTTCAGGTGCCATAAAATGTGAGGAATTTCTCGACTAGCTGAGAAGTGGTTAGCTTCTCAAGAAGGACTCTGCTCCTTGGCGTATGTAAGAAAGTAGGCCTAATCAATGGAGGCACATAGGTCGTATCTCTTGTGATTGGTTGAAAGTGACTGTGTAATAGCCATACATTATTTAGTATATCTTCTGTTACCAAGGGATGTAGAGAGACAATGAGACTGCTAGACCTCAGTTACAGGTGCTTTGTTGCCAACTGTTGATAGTAGAACGAACGTAATAGGTTCTTCGCGTACATGCTGTCAAAAAACCAAAAGTTAATTTAGTGCTCCAGAAGATTTCAAGTTTCATGTCCTTGCTGTGAGCAACTGCCAAAGGAAGTAGCAGTCATGCTTGACTAATTCCTAGTATTAATAGTAAGGAGCTAAAGTACTCATAATTCACTACAGGGTGTAGTAAATAGTGCCTGGTACCACTAAGCCTGGAATCCAAAGGCCCCTCAAGGTGTCCTGCAAGGACCAATGACAATTATTCACTCTCAACCAATTGGATACTTTAACAATGATGGGACATTCCAACAATTTGAAGAAACAAATTAGAATCCATTAGATACATGTAAATATCACAGTGATTTATTGTCACAAGAATCAGGAAATAATTGTGATTGACTGACAGACAGGATAGTTGTTTTAAAATGTGCTAGCAATGGGCTCTCCTAGTACAGCGTTCTCCAGGTATGAACTGTGTGACATTTGTGTTAATATAATTGATCCTCTTGGGATAAACTCTTATTCTAAATCACTACTATTTGCAGACCATACGTGTGTATTAATAACTGGCAATTATTAAAAGGTTTTGCAAATGAGTGCCTCAGTGTTGGTTCATGTGAGTATATGGTTTGCAGTGAATGAATTATCTTTGAATATAGACAGGACATGTGTAATGACATTCACTTTATTTCCAAGATCTATTCCAATCTATCTATAAAGATAAAAAATTAAAGAGTAACAAATATAAAAGTTCTTAGTTTGGGAATTGATAAATGATGGGGTTGGAAGATAACACTAAGTAGATTGGGAAATGCATATAGTGCTGTTAGATTAGTGCATGCGTGTACTTTCATACTATGTGAAATTTGTGGACGCTCAACAAACAAAAATTGTCAACTTATGCAAGAATCTTAAAATAACCTTTTCAACCCTTAACTTCCTAATATGGAGAATAGGGTGAGCTCCTAATAATGCCAGCAATTGGCAGATGGGATTTAACTCGGCATTTAAAGGGTTAAAATCATATAGTGCATAGTTTTAGAACAATGCCTTACATGCACTCTCGAGGGTGGAACGGTAGTTCCCCCCCCCCCGTCTCCCGTGTATTCCGCGCACAATACAACGGTTTACGTGTGAGGAATAGGTCGTCGTACGTAATCCGTGGTACGACTCCCATTGTTGGTAGTGGGGCGACAATGAGTTACATTGCGTGAGAATCCAAAAAGAGCGGAGGTGAATGGCTGCAACGAAAGGGTGAAGTGTTTGCATCTGCACCTCGCCGAAAACATGTAGTTGTTTGAGTGATGTACGTAGTCCGCCGCCGGGTCGTAAGGATTCAGGAGGACCTTGTAACGGCGCCACATGCTGCCAATCGTGTTCGTATGTGTTCCATCAGGCATATGAAGGAAACCGATCGTATGGTTGAGAGTTTGCTGTACCCGTGCGTGCCGAGGTCCCGGGACGTCGCCGAGCAGTGAACCATGAACCTTACGAGATTACGGTGGAAGCACAGTATGCGGAAACATAGATGATCCTCCGACATCGCCATCGGCATGACTAATTCTATAGTAGGCTGGGTGGGTTCCAGGGCCGGTCTCCACTGTAAGATCACAGATACAGAGGAATATCGCAATTTTAACTGCTCGTACCGGAGGTTTTAATCTGTGCCACGGATAACACATCACCTGTCGGCCTTTTCGCATCTCGCATGTTGGCAACCTTTGGGAAAAAGCTCGATAAGTGATCAACAAACGCGATCTCGAATTTTACGTTTCGATTTTGTACGTATTCAATATCGTGTAGACTACTCTGATCCATGGTGTAGACGTAAGTCGATGTCATTCGGCGAGGCCTGAGTGGCAGTACTTGTGTGCTGTCAGCTAATCTTATTGTTGGGGAAGGAATGACTTGACGTTACAAATAATTACACCCAGAGTCAGAGGATCAGTGGAGTTCTTGTTGGTAAATCTTTACACGGGGCTTGATGATTGTAACGAAGGCAGTGGCGATGACGTACCCAGGCAGTGGCATTTACGTGGTGCAAGGGGAGATAGCGATTCTCCTTACCGCAATGAAGAGAGGAGCCAGATGGTCTTTACATTCACATCAGGTTGGAATGCTATCATACGTTTATTTATTACGATGCAATTTAAAACTAATTTAACGGTTAACGTGACGGAATGATGTATGTGTGCTTCACGATATACTTACATTGTCTTGACGGTTCTCATTAAGTGTGCACTTTAAAATACTTCTAGATTCAAGAAAACTACGTTCAAAATTTAAATATTTGGAATTTGTTGCTGTTGGTCTGTATCGTTTTTGGAACCATATATTGCCCATATTGGAGCCGCGATAGCGAAATCTGTACTGTTACTCGTGAACGTACTGGACAGCCGAGGAATTGTTCAATTTCTGGCACGGAGAGAAGTGTTTTTCGTCGTTAATGTGTCCAGACCGTTTCTGGTGCCCGTCCGGCCTCCTGTTCAATGGGGCGTAAAGCTGATGACTCAATTGTATGTAGTGGATACGGTGAGAGTGTGTGATCTTCACTTCTTTATGTACCTTCATGGTATGGTGCTTAAATAAGCATGGGGACAGCTTTATTTTATATTCATTTTTGTATTTTTCTTGTACTATTAAGGAAATAACTTTATGAAACCGAATGTATTTATACTTGTATTTCCTATTATAAGACAGTTCTAACCTACAGTTATCATGTGTTATTTGAATAGGACGTCTCTAAAGGTAAGCGCCTAAACACAAGCTCAAGGGAGTGGACATTATGTTAGACAAATGTGGCTAACCCTCAGCATGCGATGACAAGTACATATGTAATATTATTGCCCTCTGAAATGTGAATTACAGTTTCCTTGTTATCATTTTGGTATGATTTTCCTGGAATTTTGGTGGAGGAGGCCTGTATCAAAATATGCAGCTTACCCAGAAAGGTAGGTAATGGTACTAATTCTTAGCTTGAATTTTACACAGGATGATGAACAGGATGCCCTAATTAGGAGCTTTACTGACTTGAAAGACATCCTAAATCAGATTGCAGATCTTCGTGAATTGGATCCGAACCATTTCCTAGGTATGTCAGCCTTGCATTACATTTTTTTAAACCAGTTGTTATTATTAAGTTTGCTGCCTTCTGGGAGGTTATGCTATGTCTTCTGATTGAACTATTGACGCATTTAATGGGAGCCTGCTGCCTGCATGATCAGGGTAGGTGACTTCCTGATATTTAAAAGGAACACACTGACTGCCTCTTCAGGTTTTAAGTTCAGCTATTATGATGATGGATGAAACAGGTTTCTGTGAAATGTTGGCACACTTAGTCAGAGGTCATGGCATCACATTCGTGAAGGCACTAATCTAGATGATCACTGGCATAAGAACCTCAAGTCTTATGGTTTATATTATTTTTATTTATATTTACAGGACCTTTTCTTGAAGTGATAAGATCAGAAGAGACCACAGGTCCTGTGACAAGCTTGGCTCTCTCTGCAGTTAACAAATTTATATCATATGGTCTCATTGGTAAGGATGTTTTTTCTGCACTGGGGTAAATTATGAAACAGACTGCCAATTACCCACACTCATCTCTATCATCTCTGAATCATTTGTTGCCTAATCCAAAATATTTTGTCTGTGACAGCCTTTATTGCTTGTTAGAGGTGTTCAGAAACTTAGTCTAGATATTGTCAGGGTGCATGTCACAAGGAGTAGTAGTGTGTCTAGGATTTTAGAAAATCATAGAAGTGAAAGTAGTGTTTTAGTATATAGTGACTACTTTTTTAATCTGTTGAAGCTCAAATTATTGTTTGGTGCATATTTGTGTTATTTTATTAAATATGCATAAGAAGGGCTACAAATAATGGACTCTGAACACATTTACTTTTTTTTGACACCTTGTTTCTGGGATATCGGCCATCCTGAAATTTCGACACTGGGCTTCTGCATTACTGACATAGAATGATTACTTGTTACGAAGTACATTCTATGATACAAAGAACATAATATATATAATACATTTTAATTCAACATGTTAATAACATAAAGACCGCCTCTGTGGTCTAGTGGTCAGAGGTTCTGGCTACAGATACAGAGGTCCCGGGTTCGATCCCCGGCGCTACCAGATTTTCTGAGTAGTAGTGGGTCTGGAACGGGGTCCACTCAGCCTCGTGAGGTCAAACT
>Ga0123355_10013553_pt1 | contig 12698 bp, 15 predicted proteins | sample TergutEmb28metaG_3_FD_89872 | JGI IMG/M metagenome (GOLD analysis project Ga0123355, IMG submission 89872) | Embiratermes neotenicus P1 segment gut microbial communities from Petit-Saut dam, French Guiana - Emb289 P1 | ecosystem: Host-associated > Arthropoda: Insects > Digestive system > Gut ...
CGGGCGCACGCAAGCCCAAGAATTATTCACTGTGGCATAATACAAAACATCGGATGTTGGCAACATTGTGGATAACTTTTCGCCTGTGGATAACTTATCCACAGTACCATGTTGATAATCTCGTACCTCTACAACCTCTTCTCCGCCCAGTGTTTTCGGCGGTTTTTTGCGCAGTGCGGCCATTATCTTTTTAATGTTTTCCACACCTTCTACGCCTTTTAGGGTTATAGATTCGATAGACTCTTGATACATACCGTATTTTGTGTATAACTTTTGCAGTACATCATAAAGGGAAAGACCCTGCTTTCTATAATAAGCGGCGGCTTCGCATACTAGCAGAGTTGCACCTACGGCATCTTTGTCGCGAGCAAATGTGCCTGCAAGGTAGCCGTAGCTTTCTTCAAAGCCAAAAATGTAATTGTGGCTGCCAGAGAGTTCGAACTCCTTAATTTTTTCCCCAATATATTTAAAGCCTGTCAAAACTTCCATATAGGAAAGGCCGTTGGCAGTGGCAATGGCACGGGTCATATCTGTGGAAACAATTGTGGAAATAATTGCGCCATTTGTGGGTAACTTGCCCTTGGCTTTCATTTGCGTAATAAGGTATTCTGTTAAAAGAACGCCTGTCATGTTGCCGTTTAGTAAAACATAATCGTTGTTATGTTTTACGGCCACGCCAACACGGTCGCAATCTGGGTCTGTGGCTACTACTATGTGTGCATCCTTCTCTTTGGCTAATTTAAGAGCGCAAGCAAAGGCTTTCATATCTTCTGGGTTGGGGTAGGCTACTGTTGGGAAGTTACCGTCGGGCTGTTCCTGCTCTTTTACTACATAAACATTGGAAAACCCCATTTCCCCAAGTGCACGCTGTACGGGTACATTGCCCGCACCATGTAGTGGAGTAAATACGATTTTTATGTCCGACTCCGGAATAATTTCCGGGTTTAGGCATTGGGCTTTTACATGGTTAATAAATGCATCGTCTACAGATTTGTGGGCAGTATTAAACAAGCCCGCCGCTGTTGCTTCTGCTTTAGGCATTGTTTTTACCATGTTAAAATCCGTTACTTTTTGCACTTCTTTAATTATTTCTTCATCTCGTGGGTATGGGCATTGCCCACCGTCAGACCAGTATACTTTGTAGCCATTATATTCCGGCGGGTTGTGGCTGGCTGTAACAACAATGCCTGCCACACAGCCCAAGTGCCGCACCGCAAAGGAAAGCAGCGGTGTAGGGCGCAGGCTGTCAAAGGTATAGGTTTTGATGCCGTTTGCATTAAGCACCAATGCAGCTTCGGCAGAAAATTCTGGCGACATGTGGCGGCTGTCGTGGGCAATGGCCACAGCCGGTAGGAGTTGGCCGCCCTTTTCGCACACCAGATGTATATAGTTTGCCAAACCCTGTGTTGCCTTGCGGACGGTGTAAATATTCAGGCGGTTTGTTCCTGCACCCAAAACGCCACGTAAACCGCCTGTGCCAAAGTCTAAGTCTTTGTAAAATCGGTCTTCTATTTCTTTAGCGTTGTTTTTAATGTTTCGTAGCTCTGTTTTTGTGGCTTCATCAATTGTGGGGTTGTCTAGCCAACTTTCGTAAACTTGCAAATAATGCATGGAATTCCTACTTTCTAAACCTTGACAAAAATCCCTTACGTTCTGTGGTGCCGCCGCTATTGCCTTTGCGGCGGGCATTGCGTATTTCTGCCATTTCCATTTTTGTTTTCATACCTTTCATACCCACAATGTATGCGCCTGCTATTTCTACAGACACAGTTTTTTTAACGGGCAAGGCATCGTAAACGGCGGCGTCGCAAACCAATGTTGTAATTTGCGGGCCAATTTTGGCTTTTACCAAGGGCGTTTTCATAATTTTTGCCATGCGGGGTATTTGGTCCGCAACGGCTTTTGGGAAACCGGCATTAGTAATTTTGTCTTTCTTTTTGTCTATTACATAAATGGATACGGTTTGTTTGTGCTGCTCTACCATATCGTGCTGGGCGGCGGCCTTTTTGCCAGCCCACTTGTTTAGGAAGTAGAAAACTGCTATTACAATAATGGCAATTATTACTACTATCAATAATACTGTCCAAATCCAATTCAATTGTGTTGCCTCCTTTGTTTGTATGCATGCCGGATGGATAGCTCGCCCGGCACGCCATGTACTGCAGGTCACATTATAGAAATTCGGTTTTGCGTTGTCCTAAAATGAGGCTACGCAAAACTCAATTTATATACAACAGATATTATATTAGGAATTTGTCCTAGAAGCAATGGGTTTGTGCCAGGGCAAACGCTTCATGCGTTTGTCGTAGGTTTTGTGTTATACTTCCCTAATAGGAAAGGTGATAACCATGATAAAAAACTACAACGACTTTATACAAGATTTACTTACCGCAGGTTTTTCTATGTGTGTTGGAAACAGCGATGGCATTTACGCCACAGTTCCATGGGGCTGGTACGACGAACCACCCTACGAAACCCCTGTCCGCTGGGCTTGCGGCAACTTGGATACAGACCCTTGGCAGTGGCGGATGCGTGTGCTAGACGAGCGGCAAGATATTGCGTACGGCAAATTTTTCTTCAAAAAAAGCGGGTTTATTACAAAGGAGTGGTACCCGTACTTTTTGGCGGTACGGCGCAGGGGTACCGCATTTGAAGAAGCGTATGAAAGCGGCACAATAAGCCACAGCGCAAAACGAATTTACGACGTAATATGTAAAAACGGAATACTGCCAAGCCACACTATAAAACAAGCGGCCGGGTTTGGAAAAGAAGAGAAATCTGCATTTGAAAGAGGCTTAGTAGAGCTGCAAATGAAAATGTTTATTACTATTTGCGGCAGCCAGCAAAAAATATCAAAAAAAGGAGACGGGCATGGGCTGCCCGCCTCGTTATTTTGTAAAACAGAAGATTTTTTTAAGCCTGTAGATGTACCCAAAGAACTGCAGCTGTTGCTTGCGTCTGAGGGTGATGTGTTTGAGAAAGCCGCTGAGATAAGTGTAGAGGACGCAATTGACAGAATTACAGCCCAAGTATTAAAACTTAACCCACAAGCAGAGGAAAAGAAGATTTTAAAATTTATATTGGGGTAGGGAGCAAATGGTTTACTCCTCCGGCTCTTCTTCCAAGTTATCGCCCAAACTTTCCATACGCAATTGTTTGGCATGCTTTAAATACCGTTGTGCATGGTCTAGCAGGTATTTTTTATCTGCCTCGGTTGCATTACGGTATACTTGGTATATCCTGTGCATTAAAGGATCTTTAACTTGTGTAGACTGTGCATCTTCTTCGCCGCTTAGATACGTAACGCTACAGCCAAGAATATCTGCTACTTGAACTAAGCGGGTGGGCCTCATGCCTCTTTCGCCAGACTCGTAGGCGTTTACTTGCGAGTGGTTTAGGTCTAGCCTGCCTGCTAGTTCTCCTGCCGTCATACCAATAGCAAGCCTGCTCTTTTTTATTCTCATGCCTGTGCGCAAGTTGCGCAGTGGTGTTGTTAGTTTGTCGTTAAAGTGGCAGAGGTACTCTTCTACTTCGTCTTTGGTGGTTTTGTACCAGTCGGTTGCGTTTAGTTCTTTTAATTTTTCTAAGTTGCTGAATATTTTTTCGCAGTCGGAGTTGAATAGTGCTTGACGTGTTTGTACTACGGCTTTGTGTATGGGGAAGTCATGTTCTTCGCACATGGCTATAAAAAGCTTTACATAACTGTTAAACAATACTTCTATCTCTCTCAGTTCTGCCTTTTGTTTAACAATATCTTTAATATCATAATACTTTGCCCTCAGCATTCGGTAAGTCATGTTCATATAGATCATAAATATTTTCGATTTATATTTTTTGTCTGTATGTTCCCTTTGTAGTGTATCGATAGACTTTTGGGCAACTTCATTGGCTAGCTTATAATCTTGCGTATGGGCAAGGACAAAGCCAAGTGCAACAATATCCAGATATTCTAACGTTTTTTGAGTTTTTGCCCATTCAAACAAAGGTGCTACTATCTCTGAGCTTTTGGCAAAATCATTGGATATATAACTTTCCCTATAGGCTTTTAGTGTCAGCAATATACGCTCTAACTCAGGAGCAGGTTCATTTTCAGAAGAAATATATGCTTCTATCTTTTTAATAAACGGCTCTATTTTAGCAGCATTAATACCTCTTAATCCAAGAAACTCATTGGCAAGGTCATTTCTTATGTCCATATTTAACTCATCCCATCTACGCAAAAAACCTATGGCAGTATATGGCCATAGGCAATTAGTTATTAAAAATCTACTTCGTCTGGTGGGCAATCACCAAAAGGTTCAAATCCTATAAACATAACATATAAAAAATATAACATAATATTTCCCCCCTAAAATATGTATAAAAAAAATTTATTTTTTTGACAAACTATAAAAAATACTTAAGCATTATGTTCAATACGACAACTTTATTTTTATGTAAAATACCACATTATTCATCATCTGTAAACAAAAATACAATGGTAGTTTATGTAAAACGCCGTCAAAAACGCTCATAAATAAACCTAGCATTTTCGAAAAGACAGCTTGGAAATATATCACTATAATTGGAAACATAAGAAGCGCAAGTAAAATTTAATCAAAGGAGATGTTCTTATGTCAGAAACAACTATCAAACGGAAAATGAGCGACACCGGCAGCATATTGCTACCCTCAAGGCTTAGAGGTGCATTAAGCTGGGCTGCACACCAAACAATCATTGCAACCTACAACCCAAAAAGCAACACAGTTGTTCTAAGCAAAGAAAAAGAAGAGAGCGACTCTATACCATTTGGCATTAGCTTAATAATAGACGAGCTCGGGTGCATTTCCTTGCCCAAAAAAGTACGCAATAAACTAGGGTGGCTTTTTGTAGACCCAAAAGACACAATATCTATTACACTTTGCCCCTGGGAAAGAACAATAACTTTAGCACTCTTTGAAAAGTATGATGAGAAATGTATTTTTTGCAAAAAGCCAGAAATTGTAACATCCATAAACGACATTGGCGTTTGCAGAGAATGTGCAGAAAGGATAGCAAGAGCCTGCTAAATTTCCTAACATACAAAAAAGCTCAACTCGTTACTAAGAGTAACAGGTTGAGTTTTTTTATATGTGCTAGGAAATTGCTTCGCACTTTCCCGTCCATGCCTTACGGCACGGTGCTTCACGACTGCATGAAAAAAAGCGGCAGAGCCGCTTTCTTGTGTGCTAGGAAACTGCAATGTACGAAAAGCGTACTTTGTTTCAGGAAAGTTACTTTCCATATGTCACGACAAACGTATGAGGCGTTTGTCGTGTTAAATATGTTATATTTGTATTGACTGGGGAGGGGATTATGGTAATATGGGTATAGTTGGCCAACGCTTTGCGCCATTTGTTGCTGTGCAATATCTATGCACAGCCATTCAATCCTAGAAAGGATGAAATTTATGAGAAAGAAACTTTTTTTGGTAATGGCGTTAATTGCGCTCGTGTCTCTAGGTATTATTGTGCCTATATCTGCAAGTAATTGGCGAGATGCGCCTATCACTTGTCACGAAGTATATACTTGCCCAGACAGTAAGCTGTGTAACACCTTGGCATGTGAAACATTATGTTGCAGTAGCGTTAGCCTTGGAAGTGCTGAAGAAGTAATAGATCTTGGTAACGGCTACATTATTGTGCGTGAAGATTTAATGAGGCAAATGTCACTTGAAGAGTATCATGCGTATATGGATGAAATGTCGCAACGTGGGCCTGTATGTTGGTCGTGCAATAGAGGTGTAATAAAATTCTTATCTGTCGAGACTATGCACCACGTTATAAGGTCAATGCCACTACCTATGCGTTGCGAGTCAAGGACCCAATCAATACATTGGCAGTGCCCAGCATGCTGGGGGGTAAGTACCGATGTTTTTCATTTGTCTGGATGTGGGACAAACTGCCCTGTTATCCGTCCTTAAGATTTGTTAATAGAAACGTGCATAGTTTCTGTTTGTTCTACACATGTAAAAAAGAGGTTCCATTGTCAATGAAACCTCTTTTTTTACATGAAATGCCTAACGAGACAGCCCCGTTTTGACGTTGACTTTATATGTGCAAGTTATTATTCAATAACATCCTTAACCATAGCTTTTACCATGTCTAAAATTTCGGGTCTAACCCTCCCAAATCGTTTTACAACAAGTGTTTGTGACAATGTATAAATTTTATCTGCACGTATGCATGAATCTAATTTCAAATTACCTTCTTCCATGTCATCATTTGAGAACATTACAATATAAGGCTTGGCATCAACTAGCTGCATTGTTCCATACCTCATCATCAACTTCGTTATTCCAAAATTCAGTGCTGGAAACACTTAAGGCTTCTAAATCTTTATACCTCTTGCTTTCGTCCCGCATCTTTACAAATAATATAAAATTAGCAATTTCATTCAACTGTGAGTCGGGCAGAGATTCTACAAGTGTGTATATTTCTTGTTTGGCTGCTTGCATGTTAAATCTTCCTTTCAACAGAATTATGCCTTTTTCAATTACTTCTCTACACGGCCACAGGCCAAGTCTACAATGTAATGTAAAATTGCTAAATTATTTATCTTATCAACAAATGCATCAAGTAAAAACTGTGTTTTCCCACTCTCGTCCGGTTTACTTTCAAGCCGTATCTGAGATCCGCTGCCATCAAATTGGTTAAACAAGGAGGCATTGTTCACATCTTTTAAAGGTACGCTGGCTTCGCGGCGTTTATCTTTTTTATAAATAAATTCCCCACCAGTAAGTACAAGATTTTCCCCAAAAGACAGAGACGCCTCGAAAACATTTTCTGCTGTAAGGCCTTTTGTTAAATGTGCCAACTGCGCGACAATAATAGTGTCTGCAAACATATGAAACTTTGGAGTATTACTTCTTGCAAATGTGTTAGATGTCATTGCCTCGTGGGCAAAACGTGTTGCAATGTTTGGGCGTTCTTCCATTGTGCCGTCGGGTTCGTTAATTTGTGTGCCAATGGTCAAGTGCCGCGCCCGCCATATGGGAATAAACCCAGCACGTGTAGTTTCCACAATGTCTGTAACCCCGGAGTTGTCAAAACTAATTTCTGTCCATTTTGTTCCTCTGCGTTTGTAGGTCAGACCTTTTTCGTAAATGGCGGCTTCGTACGGCTTTACAAAAAATATCATAAAAATAAAGTAAAGAATACCACCGCCCAAAACAAGATAAGCCACCCACGGCTCGTCTGCCATGTCCATTAGTGCAGGGTTTATTAGGCCTACAACGCCTATAAATGTAAGTGCCACTGCCGGGGTTAAAAAAAGGATAAACCGCCGGACTAAACGAAATGTCGATGCTTTAACATGCAGCACCAGGTTGCCAAATTTTTCGTGTGTTTGCTCCATTTTGCTACCACCTTCATTTTTAATTTGCATGTATAGAATGAATATTTACATAGATAAAGTCTATAACGTTTCATGCACATATTATTCTTTTAATACTCATTCTATGCAGGAAAAAATGAACAAAAATTAACCTCACTATAATGGCTTTAAAGTAATAGATCCAACACTGCTTGATGCACGTAACTCGTAAGGCGACTGTGGGTTGCCTGCAAGCTGGTTGGTTAAGCTGCCAATGCTGGGTTTTTTCACATTAATGCGGCAGTTAACATCATATGGCAAGTTTACTTTTATGCTGCCTGCAGAGGAATTTAGCCGGATATTGCCGGCCACTTCCTTAGCAGCTAATTTTACACTTCCTGCAGAGCTGGAAATGTCTGTGTCTCCGCCAAGTTTACCCACATGTGCATGTACACTTCCGGCAGAAGAATTTAACCTTAGCGGCCCTACGCTGGCAGCCTCAAAAGTAAGCCCCCCGGCAGATGTCCCGATATCTGCTGTTTCCACGTGTTCACTTGCCAGGCGTACAGTAACACCCCCGGCGGAAGAAAATGCACGTATGGTACGGCACCTGTGGTTCTCGATAGTTACCCCGCCGGCAGAAGTTTTTACATCTAACTGACCGCTTGTGTCTGTTGCGTTAATTCCACCTGCGCTGGCTCTTGCTTTAATTTCTCCCATAAATTGAGCTGGGATGTACACTGTGGTTTTGTCACTTTTTCCATTCCAGTTAAAAGAAAACCCAAATAACCGCCGTTTAACTCTTTGTATAATTTGAAGTGTCCCGTTTATATTTTCCAGGGTGCAGTATTCGGTGTTGTTGCCCTTAACAGTTACACGAAACTCTCCAGTTGGTGACGGTAAAAAGTTAAGTGAGCTGGCATCTAACTGTATATCCAAGTTGTTTACGCCTGTAAATGTTTGGTCTATGTCACCTGTATACTGTGCCTGCTGGTATCCGCTTTCTTGCGAATATGAGCCCATCTCCTCTAAAACTTGTGCGGCAATTGTGCCGGGCTGGCCTAGGCTTTTGCAAATTTCTTCTTCGCTAAGGCCTTGGGCAATACCTTCTGTAAAGTGCTCGCTAATGTCAGACAAAATTTCGTCTCTTGTGTTTGAGCTTACCCCGGCAAGGGCATTTTTTAGTTCGCTAATAAATGATTGTTTTGTCATGTTAATTTCTCCTTAAAATTTTATTAATGCCCTCTACTAGGCTGTGCCATTCCGTTTCCAATGTTTGCAATGTTGTGCGGCCGTGGTTGGTGATGCTGTAATATTTCCTGGGTGGCCCTTCTTGCGACTCTTGCAAGTAGGTAGTGACGTATTTCTCGTCTTTTATGCGCTTTAATAGTGGGTAAATTGTACCTTCCGAAATTTTTACATGTGTAGAAATTTCCCCAACTAGTTCAAATCCGTACATATCTGCTTTGGATAGCAGGCTCAAAACGCATAGTTGAAGCGCACCCTTTTTAAGCTGGATACTCATTTTTTATAGCTCCCTTCTTATGAGTATTGTCTATAGTCGAATGAATTAAAAACAGCCTTGCATTGCCGAAAAATTGCTGCGCATCAGTAGCCAGTTTTCAATTCAATCGACTATAGTATCGTGTCTTCATGGATACATAATAACACACGGTATATTATAATGCAAGATACCTTTCATAATTTTTTGCAAAAAAATATCCGGTAACAAAAATTACTTTCGTTACCGGATTAGTTATCGTCGTAATGCCCTTTACATGAAATTACTAACAAATCTTTTTCGTTTTGCTGGCAATATACAAGTCTGTCCCCTTTATTTATCTGTCTGGAGAACCGCACAGGATTTTTGTAATGCTTTAATTTTTCAGGTTTACCCCTGCCGTCTAGCATCCCATATTTTTGAATATCGCTGATAAGGTCATAAATTTTTTTGGCAGTTGAAAGGTCTGATTTTAACCAGTTTTTTAGTTCTTTGTTTGCAATATCGGTAAAATATACATCCATAACTATTCTCCATCCACCAAGGCTTTTAATTCTTCCATTGTATATTTTACTACCTCTCCTCGTTCAGCCTGTGCAATAGATTCGTCAAGTTTTGTTAAATATTCAGAATTTGCGTGTTGTCTAGTCGTTAATTCAAACGGTACTTTTTTCTCCCTCACCAATGCTTTTAGGCTAGAGTTAATGTAGGTCGACATATTTAACCCGATTTCGTTTAACATATCTTCGGCTTGCTGCTTTACATTTTCATCAATTCTTACAGTTATTGCTTTTGACATAAGACAACTCCTTTGCAGCCTTTTAACACCTCAACTACAAAATCAATATCTTCTCTGGTTATGTCGTTGTGGGTTACAAAACGATAAACCCCTTGGTCTTGTGGGTTTGTTTTTATGCCTTTATCTAACAAATATTGCGTAAACCCTTTATGGTCAAATTCTGGTGTAGTGGTTTTAAAGAAAAGCATATTTATGTGAACAGCGTCCATATTCACGGATATAAACGGGATTTTTGCTAATGCATTTGCCATGTACTGTGCATTTTGGTGGTCTATGTGCAGCCGTTTAACCATTTTTGTAAGGCTTATCAGGCCACTTGCGGCCAAAATCCCAATTTGGCGCATTCCGCCGCCAAGGAGCTTTCTGTATTTGCGGGCTTTTTTTATAAATGCTTTACTTCCACATAACATAGAGCCAACAGGGGAGCAAAGGCCCTTAGACAAGCAAAACATTACAGAGTCGCAATACATAGTAATATTCTTAGGGTCTGTATTTAAGTAGGTAGCAGCGTTAAACAACCTTGCTCCGTCTAGGTGTACTGGTAAGTTATATTCCTTAGAGGCTAAGTATACTTCCTTCATTTTTTCCACAGAAACAACCGTACCGTTGGAAAGTGCGTTCTCTAAACAAACCAGTCCTGTGTCGGGGTAATGAATATCTTGCGAGCGCACAAGCGAGTGTATATCCTGCCCGCTTATGGTATCGTCCGGGTTATTTACAATGCGGTAGCTTACATTTGATAAAATTGCTGCGCCGCCAACTTCGTGCGCCACAATATGCGAGTTATGCCCAAGAATAACCTCGTCTCCACGTTTTGTGTGAGCCATTATTGCAAGTTGGTTTGCCATTGTGCCAGAAGGCGTGAAAAGAGCGGCCTCAAAACCTGTTATTTCTGCAGACAGTTCCTCCAGCTGGATAACAGTTGGGTCGTCTTCATAAACATCGTCGCCAACTATGGCAGCGGCCATTGCGTGGCGCATTTCCTCGGTGGGCAGTGTTACCGTGTCCGAGCGTAGGTCAATTATTCTCATTTTCTGCGTTTGTTCCTTCTATTTATACCAGCTATACGGTCGCTAGAAAGTTTTTGCCAGGATTTTAATTTTTCTTCAAAAGAAGCAGCTTGGGCTGGAGAAATTACTACTGGGGTGTCGTTGATGTAGCCGTATTCGTCATCACCGTTTTCATCATATTCCGAAAGCTGGGGTACATCTTTCATGGATAAAGAAATTTTGCCGGATGCTTCTTCTATAGTTAAAACCCGTACCAAAACTTCGTCTCCAATTGAAAGGACGTCTTCTACACTTTGTATAAAACCGTTAGCAATTTGGGAAATGTGAATTAGACCCGGTACCCCACCAGGTAAAGATACTATTGCACCAAACGGCTTGAGCTTTAGTATTGTTCCATCATAAATTTCCCCCACTGTTAAGGCAGGTTTTGTTGCTTGTATTTGCTCACCGGTTTGTTCGGCCATGCCTGCGCCACCTTTCTGGTTGCAATAATGTAACCAAATTATAACATACTTACCCCGCAACTGTCCACAATCAAGCTCCATAGTTGGTCTCGTCCATCTTTTGTTTCACTAGAAAATGGGATTGGGGGTTCTGTAGCACCTAGGGCTTTGCGGATAATTGCTAGGTGCCTTGGTATTTGGCTGCGTTTTAGCTTATCGCTTTTTGTTGCTATTAATGTAAAAGGAAGGTTAAAATGCCGCAACCATTCGTATAGCATTTTATCATTTTCGCCGGGTTCGTGGCGGATGTCTACTAGTAGAAATATGCGTTTTAGAGGAGGGCGGTCTTGAAGGTAGCTCTCCACCATTTCCCCCCATTTTTCAGATTCGGACTTGCTTATACGGGCATAGCCGTAGCCGGGCAGGTCTGCAAAATAGAGTTTGTTTTCTACATGAAAGAAGTTAATTGTGCGGGTTTTACCCGGTGTGCCGCTGGTGCGGGCAAGGCGTTTGCGCCCAAGCATTGCATTAATTAAGGAAGATTTGCCTACGTTAGACTTGCCAACAAAGGCAACTTCCGGCCAGCCGGTGGTTGGGAAATGCTCTGGCTTAACGGCTGTTGTGGCGATGTCTGTGTTGTTGATGATTATTTCGTTCATGACTGTAAATTCCCACGGTGGTAGATTTTTTTGCCTTTTTGTATAAGGATGTATCCGTCTTTAAAGTCTGCCTCGGTAACAATTTGGTCGTGTGTGGTTACTTTTTCTCCGTTTAAAGAAATGCCGCTTTGGTTAATTAGGCGGCGGCCTTCGCTACGGGATGGGATTAGCTTCATTTGTTCTAGTACTTCAATTATCATAAGCCCGGCAGGAATGCTTATGCACGGGACAGAGGCGAGGTCTAGTTCTGCGCCTTTTGTAAATAATGCACGTGCTGCCGCTTGGGCCTTATCTGCTTCTTCTTGGCCATGTACGGTTTTTGTTACTTCGTAGGCTAAAATTTCTTTTGCACGGTTAAGCTCGGAGCCTTGCCAATTTGCCATTTCGTTTATTTCTTCCATTGTTAAAAAAGTTAGAAGTTTTAGGTTGCGGATTACAATGGAATCTTCTGTATTGCGCCAGTATTGGTAAAAGTCGAATGGAGATGTTTTGTTTGGGTCTAGCCACACGGCGTTGCCAGCAGATTTGCCCATTTTTTCCCCAGTTCCGGTTGTTAGTAGGGTAAATGTTAAGCCGTAGGCCGCTACACTTTCTTTTTTGCGGATAAGGTCTATACCGGCAATAATGTTAGACCATTGGTCGTTGCCGCCAAACTGCACACGGCAGCCATAGCGGCGGTATAACTCCAAAAAGTCGTAAGCTTGCATTAGGATATAGTTAAACTCGAAAAAGGTAAGGCCGCCGTCTAGGCGGGATTTGTAGCATTCTGCTTGCAGCATATGGTTTACATTAAAATGCACGCCATAATCCCGGATAAAGTCTACATAGTTAAGGTCCAGTAGCCAGTCGTTTTCTTCCATTATGGCTTCGGCATTGTCGTAGTTAATAAATTTGGCAAATTGGTTTTTAAAACATTGGATATGGTGCTGCACTGTTTCACGGGTCATTACCTTA
>Ga0123355_10013554_pt1 | contig 12698 bp, 13 predicted proteins | sample TergutEmb28metaG_3_FD_89872 | JGI IMG/M metagenome (GOLD analysis project Ga0123355, IMG submission 89872) | Embiratermes neotenicus P1 segment gut microbial communities from Petit-Saut dam, French Guiana - Emb289 P1 | ecosystem: Host-associated > Arthropoda: Insects > Digestive system > Gut ...
AACGGCGTGGTACTTCCCATCTGTTATGGCGGCGGCCAACGACCACCGTCTGACGAGAGACGCAGAGGATGCGATTGACTGGAAGTATATTATTCGTCCGGCAACGCCGTAGCGAGTTGGAGCGACGGCGAGCTTAGACAGAACATCGGCCCGGTGCGTAGAACGCACCGGGCCGGTGGCTTGTGGGATTGGCATAGCGTATCCCCTCGGTATATCTTTTCTCACTCCACCCCATACTGGGTCCGATACAGCTTCGCATACTCCCCATCCCGGGCCAGGAGCGTCTCGTGGCTGCCACGCTCCCGGATGCCTTGTTCGTCTATGTAGATGATCTCATCCGCCCGTTTAATGGTGCTGAGGCGGTGGGCGATGATGAGGGTTGTCCGGCCCTGGCTCAAGCGTTCAAAGCTCTCTTGTATCTTCTGCTCCGTCACGGAGTCCAATGCGCTGGTTGCCTCGTCTAAAATCAAAATCGGCGGGTTTTTGAGGAAAATGCGGGCAATGCTGATCCGCTGTTTCTGTCCGCCGGAGAGCCGTATGCCCCGCTCCCCAACCTGGGTGTCCAGGCCGTCCGGCATCTCCAGGATGGCGTCGTATATCTCCGCACGGCGGGCCGCCTCGATGATCTCCTCGTCATCAGCGTCAATCCTGCCGTAGCGGATATTCTCCCGGATGGTGCCGGAGAAGAGAAACACGTCCTGGCTCACGCTGCCGATGTTTTTCCGCAGACTCTCCAACGTGATTTCTTTGATATCCCGCCCATCTAAGGCAATTGTCCCGCTCTGGGTCTCGTAAAACCGGGGGATCAAGTGGCAGAGGGTGGTCTTGCCGCCGCCGGAGGGGCCTACTACCGCCACAGTCTCCCCGGCCCGGATTTCTAAATCCAGATGGGCCAAGACCTTGTCCCGGCCATCGTAGGAAAAGGTCACATCTCGAAAGGAAATATCACCTCTTATCCGGCCGACCTCCACGGCACCGAGAGCATCTTCTATCTCCGGTTTGAGGCGCATAATCTCCGTAAAGCGGACAAATCCCGCCATGCCGGAGGAAAACTGCTCCACAAAAGCCGCCAGTCTCCGGATAGGCTGGAGAAAAGTCGCCACATAGAGGGAAAAGGTGAGCACATCCACCGTATTCATATTGCCCCGCATGATAAACAGGCCGCCCACACCGATGATGGCCACGCCGAAGATATTTACAAAGAACTCCATGCCGCTGTGGAAGATCCCTACGGCCCTGAAAAACTCCCGCCTGGCGCCGAGATACCGCTGATTTCCCCTGCCGAATTTCTCGATTTCATAGTCCTCGTTGGTAAAGGCCTTAGAGACCCGTACCCCGGAGATAGAGGATTCAATATCCGTGTTGATCCCCGCCATCTTCTCCTTGACCCGCCGGGAGACCCGCTCTAACCGCCGCCTCTGGGCAATGGTATAGAGCAGGGTGATGGGCACCAAGATCATCAAGATCAGCGCCAACTGCCAATTGATGCCCCAGAGAATGACAATGGCCCCCACAATGGTGACGAAGGAGATGAGCAGATCTTCCGGCCCGTGGTGGGCCAGTTCCGTCACATCCGTTAAATCGCTGGTCACCCGGCTCATCAACTGACCGGTCCGGTTATTATCGTAAAAGCGAAAGCTCAATTTTTGCAGGTGGCCGAAGATGGCGGAGCGCATATCCGTCTCAATCCGTGCACCCAGGCCGTGGCCCCAGTAGGTGACAATATAACTCAAGATGGAGCGGATGATATACATGCCCACAAGCCCTCCGATGAGGGCGAAAAAGAAGCTGTACATCGTATTGGGCAACAGCTCATTCAAGGCATAGCGCATAGCCAAAGGATAGATGAGATCAATGCCCGCCATAAACAGCGCACAGAACAAGACAAAGAGAAACAACCGCAGATGCGGGCGGTAAAAGCTGGCAAATAAGAGAATCTTTGATCCCTCATAGTTTTGTTGCTGCATGGATTCGGTTCCACCTTCTTGATTGATATGTACAACATTCGTAGGGGCGGCAATCTGCCGCCCGCTGCTTCGTCAACTCACCATAGAATTTTCGCAATTTGAACAGGCGGACGGCAGATTGCCGCCCCTACACAAACTCATAGCACAACAATGGTCATCCCATTGTTGTGCCGCTCTAGGTCTCGATCTTGCCGCAGTTCCGGACAGCGGGCAAAGGCCGTACGGGTACCCTCGTGGAAGATAGAAAACTCCTCCCCGTGAATTACGTCCCGAATCTGGCCTTTCGCCTTCTGATCCGCCAGGTATTGCCGGGCCAATTTGCGGATTTTCCCGCCTGTACCCGTGGAGCCGTAGCCGTGGATGATCTTCACCGCCCCTGCCCCCAATTCTCTGCCGCTCCTGATATGGTAGGTGACCCGTTTCACGGCGTCTCCCGCTGTCGGGAGATCGTCTTTGATGTTCACCTCTTTTAAATATCTGCTCAATTGTTTCATCAATACTCTAACAACGCCGAGTCCATCAGCATGATGTTCAAGTCCATGGTTCGGCCGTCCCGTTCAATGGTGATCCGAACCGTATCCCCCGCCGTAAACCGCTGGATCTGATCCCGCAGTTCCAATGCGCTGGAGACCTCTCTGCCGTCAAAAGCCACAATCCGATCTCCCTCTCGCAACCCCTGTGCGGCGGCATCGCTGTTGGGCACCACGCTCTGGACGTATATCCCCGGGGCAATCCCGCTGGCGGCGGCCTCTCGGTTATCCACAGTATGAATGACGACCCCGATCCCGGGGCGGCCCGGAACATAGCCGTGGGCGATAATGGCGTCCACAACTGGTTTGACCGTGGTGGTGGGGATGGCAAAACCCATGCCCTCCACGGAGGAGAACCAGCCCACCAGCTTCATATTCGTAATCCCCACCACCTGGCCATAGCGGTTGATGAGCGGCCCGCCGGAGTTTCCCTCGTTAATGGCGGCGTTGGTCTGGATCAGTCGCATGGTGATTCCGTCATAGACGACCTCTCGGTTGAGGGCCGAAATAATCCCGTTGGACATGCTGTGGAGTTGGCCCAATGGGTTGCCGATAACCGCCACTTCCTCACCGATCTGGAGCGTATCCGAGTCGCCGAACACGGCGGGGACCAGGCCCTGGGCGTCAATTTTCAGCACGGCGATATCAGAGTTCACATCCTCGCCCACAAGGGCGGCGACAAACCCCTCACCGTTCTCCAACACGACCCGAATCTGCCGGGCGCCCTCTACTACGTGGGCATTGGTGATAATATATCCGTTCTCCGTCATCACGACCCCGGTGCCGGAGCCGTGGCCAAATCCGCCCCGGAGGGTCACTTCCACCAATACCACCGAGGGGCTCAGCTTCACATAGATCTCCTGAAAAGAGAGCCATGCGTCCTCACCGCCCGGGGGACGTGGATGGAGCTCCAGTGTGGTTCCGTCTCCCAGCACCACCGCCGGTGCGGGGTCGAAATGATCCTGCGTATTGTCTTCTATGTGCGGAGGCACATACGGATACGTCTCGTACCCGTCAAAGACCCGCGGCGGCTCCGGCTCTCTGCGGGGCGCTTCTCTGCGGGGGGCCGTCTCTTGAACACGGGGTGAAAAATGCAGTTCCAGCCCGCTGGCGCTCGTGCTGACCGTGATGTCGAAAGATGCAAACCAAGAGACGACCATAATCACCGCAATCGCACCCAGAGTAAGCGCAATAAAGCGTACACCGAAAGAACTCCGCCTGCGCCGTGCTTTCCTCGGACGCCGTTGCCGCTTTGCCCGGGGCAGGGCGGTCTCCGTTGCCGCTTTCGGTTTCGCTGCCACATGCGGGATCGGCAGTGGCTCTTCTTCCGCCGCATCCGGCGGCAAGAGCGGTAGAGAGGGCTGAACTTCCTCCGCCACTGGCACATCTTCCTGCACCGCCTCCGACGGCTGAATGGGCAGGGGCGGTTGCAGCGGTGCCTCTGGTTCCGGCAGCACCGCCTCGGTTCCCTCGATCTGCGTTTCCTCCGATGGCGGGAGCGGCGAGGACGATTGTATCGCCTCCGGTTCCGGCATTTCGCCCCACTTCACTTCCGGCATCTGTTCAGAATGTTGGGGGTCACTCCCCTGTTCATCCGTGACAATATTTTTTTCTTCATCATACATATGTTTGACCCCCTCAGGCGTATTAATCATTTTTTCTTTTTGGGCGCTAAGGTCAGGGTGAACCAAAACTCTGTCACCCCGTTTTCACTGCGGACGTAAATATCCTCTTGATGGGTATTCATAATGGTCTTGACAATATAGAGCCCCAGCCCTACGCCGTCCTTGTCGTGGCTTCTGGATTTGTCGCTTTTATGGAATCGGTTAAAGATAAGAGGCAACTCCTCCTGGGAGATGATATTCCCAGCGCTCTTTATCGTGATGTGGGCCTTGACGCCCCGCTGTACGAGACTGATCCCGATCTTCGTGCCGGGATGGGAAAATTTCGCCGCATTGTCCAGCAAATTATACGTCACTTGCATGATGGAGTCCTCGTCGCCCAAGACCTCTACCGGGTCCTCCGGCAAATCCATCTCCACGTCCAAATTTTTTGCCGTGATCTTAGTTTCCAGCCCCAAGACCCCCCGGCGCAACAGTTCAGTCATATCAAAAGACTGCTTCTGCAACTCCCGGATATCCATAGATTGAAGCCGTGAGACCTCCAGCATCCGCCGGACGAGACGGCTGAGGCGTTTCGTCTCCGAGGCGACGATCCCCAGGTATTCCTGCTGTTTTTCCGGCGGTATGGTACCGTCTAATATCCCCTCGGCAAAACCGGTGATACTGGTCATAGGGGTCTTAAGCTCGTGGGAGACATTCCCCACAAATTCCCGGCGCATGTGCTCTGAGCGCTCAATGGATTCGGCCATGGCGTTGAATGCGGCAGTCAGCTCGCCGATCTCGTCTTTTCTGCCCGTATCCCGCACACGGGTGGAGTAGTCCCCTCGGGCAAACTTATTGGCCGCAGCGGACATCTCTCTGAGGGGGGCCGCCTGATGACGGGCCACCAGCATGGAAATGAGAATCGCCAGAAACAGTACAAATGCGGCCACGATGAGGAAAATCATCACCATGCCCCCCCACACCTGCATTACCAGTTCGGCACTGGATGCCACCAGTACGTAGCCGACATGGGTGTTGTCGGTATCGCTCAAAATGCGAGTGGCAAAGACGTAGCTCGTGCCCTCTAAGAGGTTGGGGATCGTGGTCAGAGCTGAAAAAGACGCCTCCGTGTGTAGTTGTGTCCGAAGCTCTTCGGACAACGCACCCCCCAGCACGGGACAGGCGTGCAGATGTTCCGAGCAGGCCACAATGATACCGTCTGCATCTGCTACCACCATCCGGTTGACGGGCAGGGTCACAATGGACACCAGCCGCTTTACAATCTCCTGGTGTGTAGGCTGATTGGGGTCAAAGCCGGGAAAGGTATTGTACATGTCCACTACGGCGGTTGCATTGGCCTCCAACCCCGCCCGTTTGTCCGCAATGGTCTGGTTGCGGATTACAAAGGTAAGGCTGGTCAGAAACACCAGAAAACTCAGGAGCACAACGCCGGCCAGCAGAAGACCGTTCTTTAAGTATACGCTATTCATAAGAAAACACCGATTCGGATCACGGCCTATTTCTCCAGTCGCTCAAATTTATATCCCACGCCCCACACGGTCTTGAGGCTCCACTGGTCACTCACGCCCTCCAGTTTCTCCCGGAGCCGCTTAATGTGGACATCCACCGTCCGGCTGTCGCCAAAGTAGTCAAACCCCCAGACTTCGTCCAAGAGCTGATTCCGTGTGTAAACCCGGTTTGGAGATGCCGCCAGATGGAAGAGCAGTTCTAGCTCCTTGGGCGGGGTGTCCACCTTATCTCCATCCACCAAGAGCTCATAGGAGTCTAAGTTGATGACCAGCTTGTCAAATGTCAGCCGCTTTTGGGTCTCCTCCGGCTCCTCGCCGTAGCGGCGCATAACGGCGTGGATGCGGGCGATGAGCTCCTTGGGTTCAAAGGGCTTGACAATGTAGTCATCTGCGCCCAGTTCCAGGCCCGTGACTTTATCCAGGGTCTCCCCTTTGGCCGTGAGCATGATAATGGGTATTTTCGAAAGCTTCCTGATCTCCCGGCAAACCTCCCAGCCATCCAGCACTGGGAGCATAATATCCAGGATAATCAAACTGGGCTGAAACTGCGTGACCGCACGGACACCGGAAGCGCCGTCCGTGGCGATGTGTACGCCAAAGCCTTCTTTCTCCAAATATAGCCGTAAAAGTTCTGCAATATTCCCATCGTCTTCAATGACTAATACTTTGCCCACCATTGCTGCATCTCTCCACTCCGTCAAGGTGTGTTTATGTAAAACCTATTATATTATATCTTGCCCATTTCGTCAAAGGTGAACAAAGTGTAAAAAAATCTGCAAAAATACACTTCATTTTCCGGCCAGGTTTTGGTATACTGGAAATTAACATGCACCTTCCCGCCCCAGGCGGGGGGAATATAGTGGAACGCAAAATATGCTAAGGGAGAGGTATGCGCTATGATCGCACACGGCAAGGAGATTAAAATCTTCAGCGGCAACGCCCACAAACAACTGGCGGAGGACATCTGCCGGAATATCGGCATCAAACTGGGTGACGCCACCGTAGACCATTTCGCCGACGGCGAAGTGTCGGTATCCCTGTACGAGACCGTACGGGGGGCCGACGTTTTTCTTGTCCAGCCCACTTGCAATCCCGTCAACGATAACCTGATGGAGCTTCTCATTATGATCGACGCCTGTCTGCGGGCCTCCGCCGGGCGGATCACTGCGGTGGTCCCCTACTTTGGCTATTCCAGACAGGACCGAAAGGCCAAAGCCCGGGATCCTATCTCCGCCAAACTGGTGGCCAACCTCCTCACCACGGCCGGAGCTGACCGGGTACTCACCATGGATCTCCACGCCTTTCAGATCCAAGGGTTTTTTGATATCCCCGTGGACAACCTGTTGGGCGCCCCCCTCTTCGCCGACTACTATCTCCAAAAATTCGCCCAAGAGGGCTTAGAGGACGTGGTAGCCGTCTCCCCCGACGTGGGCAGTGTGGCCCGCACCCGTGCCTTTGCCCACCGGCTGGGTATCTCCCTGGCCATCGTGGACAAGCGGCGCCCCCAGGCCAATGAGAGCGAGGTTATGAACATCATCGGCGACGTCAAGGACAAGCACGTCATCTTATTCGACGACATGGTTGACACCGCCGGCAGCCTCTGCGGCGCTGCCCGGGCCCTGGTGGAGATCGGCGGAGCCAAAGACATCTTCGCCTGCGCCAGCCACGGTGTCTTGAGCGGCAAGGCCATTGACCGGATTAAAAAGAGCGCAATCCAGGAGCTGCTGCTCCTAGATACTATCCCCTATCCCGTCAACCAGCCCACGTTAGACCAAATCAAATACCTCTCCGTGGCCCCCATGTTTGCCGAGGCCATCGACCGGGTCTATGAGGAAGTGTCAATCTCGACCATGTTTAAATAGCACATTTGAGCTTACTCAAATTATAGTTTGTTGGGCAAAGTCGCATTGTTTGAGTATGCTAATTGCAATAATTTGCGTAGGGTGCGACGCCCCCGGCGCACCGTTCTTAGTTGAGCGCATTGCACTACAAACCGGCGTGCCGAGGGCGTCACGCCCTACGGTTATACGGTTTTCACCAGGAGGCAATCAGTGTTTTTTTCATCGAAAGCGAAAGCGCCCCAGTGGCTTGTGGTCTTTTTGGGTAATCCCGGCCCGGAATACCGGGATACCCGGCACAATGTGGGTTTCTGGGCCGCAGAGCGTTTGGCGGAGCGGCAGGGGATCGCCATCAAACGGATCAAATACAGTTCCCGCACAGGCGTCGGCGCCGTGGGCCATACCCGGGCCATGCTGATGCTCCCCCAGACCTATATGAACCGCTCCGGTCACGCCGTCTTTCCTGCGGCGAAGTTCTACCGCATCCCGCCGGAACGCATCCTCGTGGTAGCCGACGACACGGCCCTGGAACCGGGCCGGATCCGCATCCGCCGCCGGGGCTCCGCCGGGGGACACAATGGGCTCAAGAGTATTATCCTATCCCTGCAAAGCGAGGACTTCCCCCGGATCAAAATCGGCGTCGGCCCCCCGCCCCACCCGGACTATGATCTGGCCGACTGGGTGCTGGGGCGGCCCCAAGGGAAAGAGTTGAAGGCGGTCAACACCGCAGTGGATCAAGCCGTCGAGGCCATTGAGATCATCCTCCAAAACGGCGTAGATGCGGCCATGAATCGGTTTAATTAGGAGGGGTGGAGTATAGATGAAAAAATATCCCAAAACAGAAAAATATGATACAAATTGGATTGAACAAAACTGGATGGGGCCGCATCCGCTATGGCTTCTTGAGGATTTATGCGAACATATGGACTTGCGTCCAGGCATGAAAGTTCTGGACATGGGTTGTGGTAAAGGGATTACCAGCGTATTCTTGGCAAAAGAATACGGCGTGACGGTTTTTGCCAATGACCTATGGATCAGCGCTACAGATAATCTGCGCCGCTTTAAAGAAGCGGGCGTTGCGGACAACGTATTTCCCATCCATGCGGAAGCCCACGCCTTGCCTTATGCAGAGGGTTTCTTTGATGCCGCCATATCAATTGACAGTTACCAGTATTACGGCGCAAGTGAATTATACTTCCCGGATGTATTTTCTAAACTTGTAAAGCCCGGCGGGCAACTTGGAATTGTTGTTCCGGGGTTTAAAGATGAGTATGAAAAAGGGTATCCGGAAACATTGAAAGAATTATGGGGTCCTGAATTATTTACTTTTCACAGTAACAAATGGTGGCGTACTCTTTGGGAAAAAACCGGACTTTGTGAAATTATCGCATGTTATGATATAGATGACCCAAAAGCCATATGGCAGCCCTGGGCGGACTGGTGCGTAGAACATTTTGAGAAAGAATTCGGAAATGGCGGTGGCGGCGCAGAGTTTGATATAAAATTTCTGGAAGCCGATACACGCAATGATATTGCGCTGATTGCCTTGGTGGCAAAGAAAAACTAGACTGCTCACTGCAAATGAGCTGCACCCGCCTTGCTATATATGGCATACGGCTTTAGCAAACACACTTTATTTGATAAGAGGTACACATCATGTCTAAACTGAAAGTATGCTCCCTGCTCATCGCCTTCGCTTTTATCGCACTCTCCCTTGTGGGATGCGGAACAGAAGACCCCCTCGACCATGTACCCCTGGAACTACATGACGGCCAGGGCAATGTCATCTATTACGGCATGGATCGAAGCGAGGCGGAGGCGATCCTCGGGGCAGGGGAATCGTTTATGCTGGGCCTATACGCATATGAGGATGGCGTCCATATTGCGTACCGTGACGACCGTGTCGTCATGGCCGGGATGAACACAGCGGGCTGGAGAACAATCAGCGGCGTAGAGATCGGCGTGACCACAGGGGATCAGTTACAGGAGATATACGCCCCCTATCTCTATCGGATATTGGGATATGAACTGCATTTGGACGAGTACCTGACGCCCATGCCTTATCAGGAGGGCGAGGAGTGGGGATGGGCATATATCTTTGGCTTTTACACCGTCTGGGACCATGAGAACGATCATTACGTGGTATCGGGTCTCTCTTTTGGCGACAGGGACGGTGCCATCCACGGCTGGTAGTCAGATGTCGCAATTGGCTTGTAACGATGAATCGATTTGATTCGGATGGAGCTATGCCCCTGCTAAGGAGAAAAAAGATGAAAGGTCGAATTCCTCTGATTCCAGGTGTCCTCTGGCTAGTGGCAACTCCCTGGTTTCTCTCCCTGGTGCTTCTAATTGGTGAAATAACTACTCCGGAGAGTTGGTGGTCATATGTGTTCGCAGCGGCCTTCTTTCTTCCTGGGCTTTGGGCTGCACAGTATTTAAATGCGTATATTGTCATTGAAGAGGACGGTTTTATTTATAAAAAGAACTGTTGGCGAAGAGCAAGAAAGATTCCATATAACAGCATTCGCACATATAGATCGACAAATTCACGGGTGATTCTTGATACAGCCACGGGAAAATATACATTCTACTGGGGTTTCCAAGCACCTATAGCATTGATGTCACAAGTAATACAATATGCGGAAAACGAACAAAAATACACGTTTGAAGCGTTGCTTTCAAGGTTGCAAAAAAGCCGAGGCGGAACTACAATCTGGTATAAAGGTCAGTCCTTTTCGATTGAATTATTCTACCTATGGCAAAAACCTCAGAGATATGTGTTAAGGAAAGGAACGGAATATGCGTCATTGGAGGCGCTGTTAGATGATACCATCCTAGACGGTCAAACAATAGCAACACGATATGATCAGATCGAAGTGCATAGGGGAAAAAGAGCAATACAAACTTATGAAGCGTTCATAAGTTCGTTTGCCGATCCGTTCTACGTTGACGGTGACGAAGTGATTCTTGCAGAGTTTAAATATAAAGAAAAACGGTTTGTACTCTACGATTTTTCAAGCCGACCAGAATTTGATCTATCGGTAAAATATGTGGGAAGAGAATGGGCTCCACATTATACTCTGGAAGAAACAACAACATATGACTCCATTGAAAAACTGTTCACACATATAGAAATAGACGGCAAACAAATAAAAGATATTTTTAATGAGTTGATTGTACACGATCTGGGAGCTAACATCTTTTTAAATCAAAAGCTCCATTAAAATTTTAAAATCGCTTTTTAGCATTTCGGCGTAAATCAAAGAAAATCGCCGAAAATCAAAGCACGCTATATCGCAAATTATATTTTTCAAAAAAGACTGTTGACATGCTCTGCGCCTTGTGGCATAATGACCAAGCGACATTTGAAAGAAAATGAGTTGGAGGCTTAACACTATGTCCACTTATATGGCAAAAAAGGAGACTGTCACACGCAAGTGGTATGTCCTTGATGCGGCCGGCAAACCCCTGGGCCGTACGGCGACTGTGGCAGCCGATCTGTTGAGAGGCAAACACAAGGTCACCTATACCCCCCACGTTGACTGCGGCGATTTCGTCATCGTCTTAAACGCAGGTCAGGCAGTTTTGACGGGCAAAAAGCTCGATCAAAAATACTACCGCACCCACTCCGGCTGGCCCGGCGGTCTGAAAGAGACCAAATACGGCCGTCTCATGGAGACGAAACCCGAACTGGCTATGAGCTTAGCCGTCAAAGGGATGCTCCAGAAGAACACCATCGCCAGCGCACAATTAAAGCGTCTGAAAGTCTATCGTGCCGGCGAACACAAGCACCAGGCCCAGCAACCGGAAGCCTGGGCGGCCGAATAAGGGAGGATAACTAATGTATAAGAGCAAAAAGCCGTACCATTACGGCACAGGCAGAAGAAAGTCCTCCGTGGCCAGAGTCCACCTCTTCCCCGGCGGCACCGGTCAGATCACCATCAACAACCGGGATATGGACGACTATTTCGGGTTGGAGACGTTGAAATTGATCGTCCGCCAACCCCTCAATCTGGACGCTGTGAGCCTGCTGGACAAAGTGGACATCCGTGCCACCGTCTCCGGCGGCGGCGTCACCGGCCAGGCCGGCGCCATCCGTCACGGCATTGCCAGAGCCCTGCTCCAGTTGGACGAGAACTACCGGGGCGCACTAAAAGCCGCCGGGTTCTTGACCCGTGATCCGAGAATGAAAGAGCGTAAAAAATACGGCCTCAAAGCCGCCCGGAGAGCACCTCAGTTCTCCAAGAGATAATATGCGACTATTTGAGCCCCTTGAAAACCATAGTGTTTTCAAGGGGTTTCGTGTTTTAGGGTGCGTTAAGATTGCGCGAAAATCTGACGGTATGACACACGTATGACACACGTATGACACAAAATTAGATCAGCACAGACTGGTCATAAACACAAAGAATGAGGGGTACTGTAGTGTAGATGATCTTGTCCGTTATAGTTGAGGCGGCTTATTGCCTTCCTCGGCAATTTGTGTTATAATTTATAGACACAAACTGAGCTGTGATATGATCTTGCGCCAAACGAAGGAGTTGGTAACATGGATAGAACAACAGCTTTGAAAAATGCCACCATGTATGCCGAAGAAGTACGCAAGGCACTAAACCCTTATTGCATTATCCTATACGGTTCGTATGCAAAAGATAATGCGACAGAGGACAGTGATATTGACATTGCAGTCATCTTCGATGGTTACACAGGAGATTGGCTAAAAGATTCTGCACTGCTGTGGAAGCTCACAAGGAATGTAAGCACAGTGATAGAGCCTATCTTACTTGACCGCACACAAGACCCCAGCGGGTTCGTTGAGGAAGTTTTCAATACAGGTGAAGTTCTTTATAGCGCAATCGCATAGTGGTACTGCAATCGCCTCTACTCAAAAAATGAGTGAGGCGATTGCTTTCTTTCATTGCCGGCTTGGTGAGGGTACATCAGCTGGGTGCCTGATCTAACTTTAACGGGGTGTTGTCTTGTCAACCCCCGCTAAATCATGTCGATTGCTTCGATCAACTGCTGTCGTCAAAATGGGTATATACCCGTTCGGTTAGGGTCATTGCAGCGATGGGTTCTTTACGAATACCCGCTTCTGTCTTAGAATCCACAATGTCAAAGTATCTTTTATCAAGATGAACATTACACTTTTCCAGATCAAGCATTTCTCCAATGATAGTATACGACTATTTGAGCCACTTGAAATCCCTAGTGTTTTCAAGTGGTTTCG
>Ga0123355_10013555_pt1 | contig 12698 bp, 12 predicted proteins | sample TergutEmb28metaG_3_FD_89872 | JGI IMG/M metagenome (GOLD analysis project Ga0123355, IMG submission 89872) | Embiratermes neotenicus P1 segment gut microbial communities from Petit-Saut dam, French Guiana - Emb289 P1 | ecosystem: Host-associated > Arthropoda: Insects > Digestive system > Gut ...
ACTACTCTCCGAGACTTCCTATGTTCGTTTTAACTTCTATTACTGCCGTTTCTGCCCTAGCTGTGTAACCGGTCTGATCTCCGTCCGTGTGCCCCACCCACTGAACTGATACGAAGAAAATCAGACATCAGAGTAGTAAGGTAAAGTTATCCCGTTACAGGCCCTGTGTGGCCCAGAGGGCGGATAGAGTTATAGCTCTACTCTTCCATGACCGCGGCACTAGAAGGGGGTGAGTGGTCAGCAGCACGCCCCGGTCGCACTTTACCCCGGGAAAGACCCGGTACCCATTTTACAGGAGGCTGGGTGGGCCCCACGGCCGGTCTGGAGGAGCGGAAAATCTCGTCCCCACCGGGATTTTTATTGTTCTTATATGCTTGCATAAGTTCTTACATTGTGGAGCGCGTTGCCCTCCTATTGGGTTACGCGTGGTCATAAACATGAAAAGATGCAAGACTGTACCTGTACTTGGAAATTGAAGCGGGTAGATGCCTCTTGGTATGATCACTAGGATTGGAAGTCCTAAGTACACTCACTACTCGGTTCACTTCCTCGGCCTTGACACTACAGCATTAGTCTGCTATTATGTGTATCTGAACCTCCGCCACTGTAGTCGCAGCTAGTATGTGGTGTCTAGTACTGTGAGGAAGTTCGCAACTCTCCTATGCCTGCTTGGCGATTGGTACATTTTCCATTTACATCGTCTCAGGAAGTCCATTAAGTCGTGTGGTGTCAGGCCTCGTTGGTGGTTTATTCGGAATATTACAAATCGGGATAACACCCATAGCACGTCGACGTTGTGGAGGCAACAGGTAGAATTGTGTTCGCAACAGCCATTCGTTGGGGATTTTCGCCGAGGTCGTGCGCATCACCCTTTCTATAACCTTCCATATCCATTCCCACATTGATTGACCTTCTCCACACACAGACGGTGCATGAGTGTACCTTTGTTGTCACATTCCTTGCAGTTGTCTGAAGGGGACATTTTGATCCGGTGCAGTCTCTCACTCGTCGGAAGGATGTCGTGTATCGTCGTTTACCACGCAGCTTTGTCTGCTGATATCGGAGCTGTTGTTAAGTTCTTCCATATTTTCTGCCAGTCTGATTATGGCCACATCCTCGCGATTCGCATTTCCTGTGGGGTGAAAGACGCGTTGTGTATCGTTTGTAACGTTGTATATAGGCGTTTCTTATAAGCCTTTGCCGACTCCGATCCTCCTTGACGTGTATGTATGCCAATTATACGATGTAGCTACGTAAATATTCCAGTGACGCTGGTATTCTGTCTGGAAATGGGGGGCTTTCGGCCCGGGAGTGTAGGTTCCATTTCTTCAGACATCCAGCAGTGAGTGACCCATCTCGCTGACTCTGTGCTTATATTCTGTATATGAATAGTGCTCTACTCTTCGCGCACACATTCACGAGGTCCCATCCCTCCCTCGTCCATCTTCCCACGCTGGAGGGTGGATAGGGGAACCTGAATATTTCCCCTCGTCAGATGAACCATGATATCGTGGTGTTGAGCTGCCGTATGCATTCGGCCGGTGGAGGGTATATTTGAGCTGCATACCATATTTTGGCCAACAGATACTCATGCACGAAATGTATCCTTCTGTCTAGGCTCAGGTCTCTGTAGTATGTATCTTGAGCAAGGGCGCCCACTCGTGTGGTGACCGTAGGCCAGGTCTCATTGACAGATGTGTTCACTTTGTTTGTAAAGTGGAATCCCAAGATTTTGACATCAGTATGATATGGAATGTCCATTATCTGTGTTTTCGTGTCCCATGCACCGAGCGCCAATGCTCGGCATTTCCGCATATTGACTTTCGCGCCGGTTGCAGCCTCGTAGATGAGCAGGGTTTCTTGCAGCTTACGGACATCCGCCGGTGAGGTCAAGAATATGATGACATCGGCGTATGCAATTACCGCCGTTTTGGCATGTCCCCGTCCGATCTAAATGCCCTTGATTTCTCTTTCCAGTGTCTGGATTAATGGGTTTAGGCGCAGCGCAAATAGCTGCATGCTTAGTGGGCGTCCCTGTCTGGATCTAAATCCGTTTATCTGCACTTCCGACGCCGCTTTGTTGTACATTCCCATTATGCATTGTAGGAACCAGTCAGTAAATCAGTGGGCGTGTAACATTGACAGCAGTTATGAATGAGAAATTTTGTCAAATACATCACTGAAGTCAAAGGACATAATGCATAATGGAGTCTTCGTTACTTCGGCATGAGCGAAAGCCTCTCTCACTGAGGCCACCGCTTCAAACGCGGAGTTTCCCTGTATACCGCAATGTTGGTTCGGATGAAGTATTGCTGTTAAGCATGGTCTTAATCTGTTCGCTATTATTCGTGCCAAGATTTTATAGTCGGCGTTCAGTAACTTCAAGGGGGTATAGTTATCAGCGTTGTTGGGGTGTGCATTCTTCGGCAAGCAAACAATGAGCCCCTGCATTTGCCTGGCCGTTGTTCTGCCCTCTATGTGCATGTGATTCATTATCTGTAGTAAATCGAGCTTTAACACATCCCAGGCTGTCGTGAAGAACTGAAGGCAAATTCCATCATAGCCAGGGGCCTTGTACGCTCTCCTTTGTGTTGTCGCATGCCGCAGCTCCTCCAGGGGTACGGGTTCTTTCAATACTGCATTAATTTCAGGCGTGAAGGTTTCTATTCCACAATCCGCAAGTTGACTTATGCTCTTCTTATCTATCTGTATGGGTTGGTACTTTGCATGAAACCGTGTCGAGAAGAACTTCATAATTGACGTTGACGATGTCTGTAAAGTGCTGTTATCTTCGTATATCTGCTTTGTCAGGCGACGGGCTTGATGCTTCCGTGCTTTGAGGAGATGATGGAGGGAAGGTTCTTTGCCCATTATTCTATCCTGTTCTCCTGTGTCCACCAGTAACCTCTGACTGTGGATACTGTTTAGACGTATGATTTTCGCTTTAAGTCTCCTCATTGCAAGCGTTTTTGACGTATGCTGATCAGGTTCCTGAAGCACTCCATAGGTTGCTGTGTAGTAGAAATTCTCCATCTTGATCCGGTCGTTGTTACTCTCCGTGCCTTCACGTGTAAAGAGATGTTTTATCATACGTTTAGCATATTGGTCTCACCATTGGACTATATCGGGATATTGAAACATATGTGTCTTCCATTCTGTCCGTGCCTCTTTTATCTTGTCTTGAAAGGATAGATGGTTCAAATATGATGTTCATACGCCATATTCCTCTTCCTCTATGTATAAACGGGGTTGTCATAGCCACTGTCAACAGCGGCGCTAAGTGTTCGGTAAAGGCAGCTGCTATTGTATCCACTTCTTACTTTTGTCGTTGTAGGTCTTCTATAACTTATATTCTATACAGTATATATACAGTATATATCTGTCTGTTTACTGATGCGTCCCAGACAAAAATGTCGAGGCCCTGATTGAGCCTTTCGAATGTTATGCTACTGTTACGGTGGCCAGTACAGTCAAGGTTGGATAATACACAGTTAAAGTCACCGGCCATTATCAGGTCAGTCGGGGTGTACTGTATCAAGTCTGTTAGTTCCGTGTTGAAGAAAGCTTCCCTGTCCGCACGGTTCGCTGTGCCTGATGGTGCATATAAGTTTATTATGCATGTGTTGTTTTAGTATGCTGCTATTCCACGTCCCGTTGGTAGTCGTTTTATTCTATGTAGTTGCAAGTCCACTTTAGAAAGCATCGCAGCCCCTCTTCCTGTCGTGCCAATGTTTTCAGTAATTTTGTAGCCCCGGATATTGATTATGTTTACATTTGTCACTTCTTGTAGAAGGGCAAAGTCTACATCGTGTCTATGCAGAAAGTCACCAAGCATCTGAAGTCTGTTAGATGACGCGATCCCATTAATATTTAATGTCATTACTTGGTAAGCACGTATAACTCATCTAATAAGGAGGACAGCAACTGCTGTGGGACACCTTATTTAAGTGTAGTTTTGAGCCTCGTTTTGCTGCGTTTACTTTCCCTAGTAGAGAGGTCTTCTCGATCAGTCTTGAGCTTTTTCGTTCGCATGGTATTCGTCTGTGATGGTGACATGTAATTCCTCCATCTGGGCTTCCCCATCACTGGGTTTTTTTCGAGCACATTCTTTCCAGTGGGATTGCCTTGCTCCCCGTGTCCTCATTGTGTTTGTCTCGTGCGGGTATGTCCACACATGTTGTGTTATGGGTCTTCGATCTCTCAGTGTCAAGAGGTAGGTTGTTCATTTCCTCTCCTACAATCGCTTGTCCGATGCTCTGTTGTGGTTCAGGTATGTCCCTGTCCATTGTTTGTGTGTCGATTTTTCTTTCGTCATCGGCAGTATTCACCGACGTGGGAGGATCCACTTGCCTGAATTGTATTACATTCGGTACGTCTATCATGTCTACCTCATGGTGATTCTGGTGAAACGGAACTGTATCGCGCATTGTTTCCATTTGTTGACGCATCAGCAGTTGAGTTATAATATTAGCCCAGGTAGGTTTGTGTATGTCGTCTCGTTTTGTTTCGATTTGCCTACGACGAGGGCAGTCTTGGTTTATGTGGCCTTGTTCATTAAAAGCATAGCACGTGGGCGGTTAGCTTTCGTACGCTATCAGAGCTATCGAGCCGACAGTTATCATATGCGATGGAAGGTGCTTTTTAAGATTCGTCATAGCAGTGCGTACTCCATTATGGAATTGATATCGATACCCCTTGGACCATGTTTCTTCGTACACTTTCCTCACATCTCCATATGGTGACAGTGCCTCGCGTATTGTTTTTTCTTAAATCTCAGGGGCCAAACCAGCCAGTCTAATGCGCCGTATTCCCATGCCAGCTAAGTTTATATTTACCAAAGACAACTCACCATTGTCGTGGTGGAATTCCACACATCCTCCGGTTGCCTGAAGCACAGAGTATGGCCGGTCACTGGAATGAAATTTGATGGAAACACGGTGTCGGGGACCGTCAATCTGTATCATTCTAATGTCCGATTCCGGTAGTCGTAGACTGTCGTAAATCCAGTCGTGGATGTGATGTGCCGTAATGCGCGGACTAGAAGGGTCGAATTTACAAACAATTTTGTTTTGTCGCTCTTCCATTGCGTCTCAGACTCGAACAAATATACCATCACAACTCACTTCACAACACCTCCTATTGATTCGTACGGTATACAGCAGCGGAGCACACACACCCGCTCCGTCGTTCTACTCAAGGCAGACAGTTCTATTCCGGATCGTACAGCCCGTAGTCATTCGCTATACCGACTGAGCTACCCGGCCCACACATCAGAGTAGTACAGTGGCTAATTTCATTTTACAAATCGCGGGCTGAGATGTACGCGTTACTTGCTGTGCATTACAGTGTAGATATCCTGTCTACTCTCAAGATACTGTGCTTTGTATTTACCAGGTACAAGAAGAACAAGGCATTTTTCAAGCATACGCCTTACATTAAGCAAATATCTTACATCAGTTCCGTTAGGACCATGTGTATCGCCTTATTTTTTTTTGTCTCGTGAGTAAATTCCACTATAACGCTTTAACACAAACGGCTACGAAGAAATTCCTAACTTTCCTTTACCCGTTCCTCGTTACTACTGTATTCGTCTACGTTAACATTTCAGTTCTGGTCGCGGTGGACTGATAATTTATCCAGATGTACTACTAGTCAGTCTTTCCCTTCATATCTCGAAAAGCTCGTGGTTTCGGCCATAGGAGATTTGGCAGTGATGTTGGGGATGAATTTAGGCAGAAATAAATTCAGGCCATTTTGTGATGAGTTCAGAGACCCTCGTCATTGTGACTGTTTTGCAAAACGCTGATGGTATGTGAAACTATAACATCGCATTTGTTTTGTGTGGTTGTGAAACGTGTTCTTTTACTGTGAGAGAATAAGATTAATTGCACGTGTTTGAAATGAAACGTCGCGGGCGAGGGCATAGCGCTCCTGGTTGCATACAGTACATCTTAGCTTCTACTCTGGGCCCGCAGAGCAGCTATCCTGATGGAGAATATTCGTGGGTTTCCTCCAAACCACCGTATTATTTCTAATTCACCCTATTATTGGTCGTACTCGCAGTTGTGTCGTTAAATACACCAGTTATAAATATACAAATACATACAGTTACTCAGGATTGTGTCTGGACTGAAGTGGAACTTCGTGATTTATGCAGGTCAAAGCAACAGGCCGATTGGAAGGCCGAGGAGATGTGTGGATAACGTGGCGGGATGTGAGAGTGGAAGGTGGTTGTTAGTAGCTCAGAATCGTTTAGACGTACATAAAATTGCAGGCCCTCGCATTAGCGGTGTAATTGTTAGTAGGGGTCAAGGCTGAATTTGGAATGCACTTCCATTGATGTGCATGTAAATTGCACTACTGAGCTGAGGATGCACACAAAAATATCTCCATTTAAAGGACCTGTTTTTTTTTCTTTCTTTCTTTCCCTCCCAATTTTAATTCAACGATTTTGTTGATAGTAGGCAGAAAACCCTGCTCGTAATGTCTCAGAAGACTGCACCTGCTCAGATTTGGAAGAACCTTGTTGTAACCATACCATTAGTAATTACACTAGTGAGTATTTAAAGTCTTTTACGCGTCATTCCACGCCATCTTCGGCGGACAAAATAACCAGTTTCATCCTGATGACGTATCATGACGCAGCAATTTATCTGAACGACGTAAAGGCACTTCGAAGTCCGCTAACTGGACTACTAATCACATACACACACGTTCTTGTTTCTTACGCCTAATTATATGGTTTCGCGTAAAGCAAAGAAGCTTTCATGCTACAACGTAGTTTCAGAGGAATGAATGATCCAGTGTGACAGAACACCCGTCATTAACTCTGCAGTGTGACGTGCATTCGCAACACCAGATGTCCGCTAATCAGAAGATGATTTTGTTGGCTGTTAGTTTTTTTATAATACCCTGACTGTGCCATGTGCTATTTGCGTATAATATAGAGCGGCATTACATCATAAACAGTAGGTTTTAAGTCGACGTTTTTAGTTCACTGAAATGTGTAATTTCCGACTGTGTACGACGTCATGACGTAATCGGTTTCGTATTACGATGACTCTGCAGAAGAGGAATGACGGGTAATCGAAATGGGAAGTATCATTAACATTTATTACGTGGCGTGGAGAATTCCGAGTTTTGGGGATGTATAAGTCACAGCTGGGAAGTTCTGAATTTTGTGTTTCCTAGAAATTGTATTTTATGAAAAAACAGGGATTGTAAGCTTTATAGCTAATTTAAGCTGTGCCCCATTAACTTAGCATTTAATGCATTAAATATTAACGGGGCACAGATAACCACAAAAGTAGTATCAAGTATTTTAATCACACAAGCAATAAGCTAATGTATTTTATATTATAATAAACAGTGATGACTATGACATATTTTATTACTCTATGTGCAACTAGCTTTACTGGGTTTTAAACTTGGTGTTGCTCCTTGAGGGTACGGGAGGGGAATGTAGCATTATATATACCTTGTGTGTGGTTGGTTTTGTAATATGAAATGAGAATAATATTTGATTAAATCACTGAACACCGACTTACTTCTTCAGAATGAAGAGTCAAATTCAAAATGTTCTGTAACGCTTGACACGTCAGTAATTCAACAGAAACAGCGACTTGAAACCCGGATAAGGACTAAAGGCAAAACTCTGTGTGGGCCTTATAAATCAGATCTCTCGCCAACATTTACATCTCAGTTACTGGCGTTTAGAGGTTGCTCAGAAGACACAAGGAAAATGAATGGCAGAAATACTCCTAATTGAACATCGTGCATTTTCTTCGACATTCCCAGACGTAATCACCGCCTGCCTCTACACCTGATCATTCCAGTGGCTGCTGCAAAAACTGAACGTTCATTGTCCAGATCGCATCAAACAAAGGACTATTTTCGGAGCACAGTTGCACAAGAATGACTGAATGACTGAATGACTTGGCTGTTCTCTCCTTCGTAAATTCGAGCTCCTTCCATCAGTACGCGTGTATTTGCAGCAGTTATTGAAGTATTTATCCGATGGGGGAAGAAACTTGAAATACGAAACCGGATTGAGACATACATTCTTGAGTACTCCCGAACACGCTATAAATTTCTTTCTTCTGCATTTTGACGCCGTGTGGCTGGGTGGGTAGACACCAGTGCTTCAGATTTGACATGTGTATCCGTCTTCAGCGAGAAGAATATAGAGGATTCTAGAGTGAGATGGGGCAAAGTATAAAAGCCGGGTTTCACGCATTGATTTTGTGATTCATTGCCTTTGGGATGCCGTGTGTGTCAAGAAAGGGAGGTAAATGTGTTGTCATGCTGTAGTCAGACAATTGGAATGGTGCTGTCATACTTATGCAAGAGATTTCATAGGATTCTTATCTCATGTGCCGAACTTCCGGATTTGATTCATTTAAATTACGAGTATAGTTCATTATTGCGCAGGTAAGCTCCCAGGTAATACGTGTACACATAAACCAGTCGCAATTTGGCCATTAGCATTAGAAACTCCGGCGACTTGCGCTTCAAAACTACCTTGTTACACTACTGTGATGTGAAGTATGTGGAAAAGGAGGACGCAGTCGCTGTCCCTGTACCGCGGTCTTCCAATTCTCGTCCGGTTGGTTTATAGGCTTGTTTTTCGATACCCGTTAATATAAATTAAATCGTATTTGCACTGTCAACAATAGTCAACTTGTTGTAAGGCCCGAAGTTGTGATTATCATCTGGAAGTCATTGTGGTTTTTAATACCTAACATGTTGACTGGAAGATAGTTCCCATTTCTGTGTCCAGAGCACGGTGTTTGGGCGTAAGAGAAAGTGACAGGAGGGTGCTGCAGTACATTGCACACTGACGAGTTTCCTTCTGTGTTACACCTCACCCAATATGATCAGGGTCATCAAAGCAAGAAGGATGAGAGTGGCGCGGCATGTGGCATGCATGGGGCAGAAGGTAGATGTTGCGGGGCTTCGGTTGCTATACGCGAAGGAAAGAGTTCAATTGAGAGACCTAGGAGTATATAAAATTAATCCTAAAGAAACGGGATGAGAGGATACAGACTGGATTCATCAGGTGGTGTATATGGCGGTCCCTTGAAAGCACAGTAGTGAGCCCTCAGTGACTATAAATGCAAGAAAATTACTAGTTAGCTGATTACCTTCTGGCGTCTCAAGAATTACTCAGATATATGGAGTTGTTTTCTCAAAAGTATAAAACTTTGCTGGGATCGGATGAATTCAGTAACTAGCACTGTTAAATAATCTAAAATCAGTCCCTGTATATGTAATTGATACTGTATCAAGGAAGTAAATATTTAACGTTACAAGTACGTGTGATGTTTCGTAACGCTTTAACTGTGTGTATTGTTTACAAGTCGATCATAATCTTTTGCTTGCGTATGGTACAGTACAATTTTTCAATTTGAATATTCTATGGCGGGAAATACCAAGCACATTATGCAAGTAAGTTCGAAGAATAATGAGATATTTTTCATTCTAATATTACTCGACAGACTGTTTTATAACAGGCACATTTGGAAGGTGAACTCAGCCAAATTCCCGCGGATATGTCGGTCTACACCTAGGGATGTCCATTTGACGCATAAGTTTTCACACTGTTTTGTATATTGCGTAATATGTCTTTCATTAGTCATCTAAACAGAAAAAGGATCAAATTATGTAATAAGGGCATTCGACCATGCACAGAACAGTACAGCACAATCCAGTATGTGGATGGGTGTGCAAAACGTAGTGAGTCGTAAAACAGAGTACCCTAAACTGCATAACATAACTCATTTGTCGATTCGACATAGAATGCATTACGACATGACTGTTTCAGAGGACTGCATAACTCAACGCAATTTACGCATGCATAAAGCACACTCTTCTTCATCAGGTTCCATGAAATACTCGATACTACTCGATCTTCACTACTTGTGGACATTGCTGACCCACGTACGCAATGAACTTGCAATCCATAACCTGGAGGTAACAGTCACAGATCATAATAACCGAATAACTACCTGATAAGGGATCCAAATATGATATTTAGAGTAATTTAAGCATACAAGTCGTTCAGGTGCAGAGATGTGCCCAGGGAATATGTCCGAATTGTAACGGGCCCACCGTGTAGTTAATGATGGCTCTTTCTTCTGTTATTGAGCCCTGTGAACAATCAGTAGCTTCTTCATCATCCGAAAGTTTTCTAATTCGTGTAACACTGGGATTAAAAATACATTTATTTGTGCGATGTGACGCTAAGGATCATGGGATAAATTTGGCCATCCCTGTTTCAGGCATTGTTCGCGTTAAATTCTTTCGTTTTGCTAGCATGAACGGTGAAGATTGGTTGCTCTCCGTGGTAGTTACCTGCAGCCTTATGTCAGTCTCTTGATTCTTCCAAGTGGCCGATGGCTAGGGAAAACCCCTTCTTGTTGATGACATCATACATAGAAACTTCAGTTACAGTTTTGTCAGAAACACGTGTCCATTGTACTATAAAGGCACCAAATTCGCATTTAAATCTATTCAATTGTATCTGAACGTTAAGGCGGGCGTACACGCGCCGACAAAATCGGTGTCGGTGCCGGCGGCGATATCGTTGTTGCCACCAGTACAACCCAGGTCTGATGTACACACACACACCGACAAAATCGGTATCGGCGCCTGCAAGGCGGTCAATTTCGTGAGTGATGCAGAGCAGTCAACATGGCTCCCATATGGAATAGGAGGTTTTATCTGTTGTGTTTGCTTCATCTCCGGAGGAGACGATGTCTAAAGCGAAGAGAAAGAGAATTTTGGGACCATACTATAGTAGCCGCAAGGACACTTGAAGGCGCTTACTATACTCTTTATGACAGACTCCGAGAAGATGAGAGAAAATTCTGTAAATACTTCAGAATGAGTACTTCCACATTTGACTACATTGTGGATCGTTTGGCTCCTCATCTGAAACGCCAGAACACGATGATGCGGAAAAGCATTTGTTCACGGCAAATGCTTGTAGTAACACTAAGGTAAGTTTATTGTAATATATTGTTTAATGTAAAGAAATTACCTTTACATTCCATAACAGGGTACATACAAGTCGTTGGTCCTTTGTAAATTATATCAAACATTGGGCCTTCAGACTAAACTGGTAATCTATTATATATTCAAACACGAAAAACAATAATTAGTGTGTATATTACCTGAAAGATAACTTCATTTTTTAAAAGAACTAGTTAACGTAAAAAATAAAAATATTTTATTTTTCCAATTATTTTATACATGAAAGTGTAGCGTACATCAAATTAACATTTCTGAAAAGATTATTGGTAGGCATTATATTATTACTGCTGAAAAGTGTGGTATTCAACTTGACCATCTAAATCAAGGAATGTTTGCATTGGACTGGGAGTGCCGGTTGCCTGGTGTAAAGTCAAAATGTTTCCGGAGTTTGAAGCCAAAACTCACTGTAAGGAGAGTGAGAAAATCTGCCTGTGCCGTGTGAACTGTTTGGAGAAGGTGTTTGCGTCGAAAATGGAGAACTGACATATACTGAGCGAGTTTGTGTATCCTTGATGGCTTTTAGGACGATCATTCTGAAATCAAGTTCGTAATCAGCAGAAATGTGTCTCACAGACGGTAGGACTGAAATGAAGAATGCCTCATCCTCATCAGGTTCTATTTTTTCTAACGACTTCAGGATCTTCCTGTCAATTTCGTCGCTTACTTTGGTTGTCTTCCGTCTCCGATGTTGAAGCGTCCCGCGTCGCTGCTCGATGTTGACGCTTCGTCCATTTGCTATACCACAGTTTCCGTTTCCTCCTCTTCTTGTGTCTCAGTAGATTCATTCTTGCCTTCTCCACAGATGCTAGACTCCGTCTCATCTTTCTCAGTTATTTTTAATAGGCACTGAAAGAAGTCAGCGTACAGATACTTTTTTAATGCTGCCTGGCCACTTTTCTTTCTCAAGGATATCCCGAACGCATCGCGAGTAATGTTCCATTTCTCCTTTATCAGGCTACCTGAAAAAAGGAGTGTTGTAATTAAGGTTTTATCAGCTATCACTTTTGATAGTTAGTGTTATAAATGGGAGAGTGGAAATTTAAATTTTATCTGGATTTATATATAATTTTCTTTCAATAATAACCTTTTTGTGCATTTCATTACATGACGAGTGGTATGAAACATTTCAAACTCAAAACAGAACATTCTACAAGAATATTATTAGTGCATTCTTTAATTACATTATTTAGATTACTCTTTTATTTTCAGGTACCTCCCAAGTGGTAATATATTTGTGGTCTTGCACTTCAGCTACAGGCTGGGCGAAAAAACAGTAGGGAACTGCGTCAGGAGAGTCTGGAATGCATTGTGGGACCAATTGGAAGAAGAACAGCTTCCATTCCCGGCAGAGGAGTCGTGGCGAGCTATTAATGAAAGATTCAAGAATACAGCTCGTTTTCCGAATTGTATTGGATCAGTGGACGGGAAACATATGCGAGTTTTGAAATACCCTGGGAGCGGTTCAATGAACTTGAACTACAAACTTTTTTTTTTCTGTAGTTCTTATGGCCGTGGCGATTCAAACTATCGCTTTGTATACATAGATGTAGGAGCATACGGCAAGGACTGTGATTCTTCTGTGTTCCAAAGGACAAATTTTTACAGGATGCTAACAGACGGACGTTTGAATGTACCGCAGCCAGCCCTCATTCAAGAAGGTAGTG
>Ga0123355_10013556_pt1 | contig 12697 bp, 3 predicted proteins | sample TergutEmb28metaG_3_FD_89872 | JGI IMG/M metagenome (GOLD analysis project Ga0123355, IMG submission 89872) | Embiratermes neotenicus P1 segment gut microbial communities from Petit-Saut dam, French Guiana - Emb289 P1 | ecosystem: Host-associated > Arthropoda: Insects > Digestive system > Gut ...
GCTCGAAACATGTAGAGGCATAAAATAAACGTGTGATAAAACAAGATTTTGTGCATTAAGTTGGTTAATTACTAAGATCATTTCATATAGGTTTTATGCTGTTGTATTGTATTGTAGTGTATTATTCCCAGTAAAAATTATGATAGACCAAAAACAACTAGAGAATGTGGATGCTTTTAAATATTTGGGTAGCATTTTAACAAATGATGGAAGCGGCACTAGACACGTCAACAAGGAACGTAGGCATAACCTAAACACCCACGTGCATACTGGTACAACACCAATAATAAGACTATTAGCAACTTCAAAAATAAGGCACATTGTACTCCCTGAGGATGGTCCAATAGGACTTAAACATGTAGGAGAAAAATGACGATATTTTATAAAGTGATATGTTTTTATAGTGTTAATGTGTAAATAAATATTTTAGGAACATACAACAGTGCGATTTGTTGGTTAATATAATAAAGAACACTGTGTACATATTCGAGTTATTACACACATATATAACAGGGTAAGCGTTCCACGAAAGTAAATCACCAAGTACTGAAAATGTTAACTACGTTTTGTCCAGCACATTTGACCAAAAATGTCCAATATTTACCTTTCCATTACAGAACCCAATTCTAGCGTTAAGATCAGCATGGTGTCGCAGTTAGTTAAGGCACTGCGCTACAAGCTGTAAGTTCGCGTGTTCGATTTCTTATGATGTCACTGGATTTTTCATTGACTTGATCCTTCCGGTTGCACTATGATCCAGAGGTCGACTCAGTCTCTGACATAAATGAGTATCAGGTACATCTGCTTGAGGGGTAGAGGCAGCCGGTAAATTAGGCAGACAATCTTACCACCATCATGTGCCAATTGTCTGGAAATTCTGGAAGCCTTAAGGGCCTGTTCAGACCTGTGTACGAATATCTTGACCTTTATTCTAGCGTTAAAAGTGCAGTTTGTTTGCAGATCTCCCTTTCTGTGCTACCGCTGAAGAATTGGTGCTACGTTTTGAACTAAACGGTATAAAGAAGCTAATATTTTATTTCCCTCTTCTTTAGCGATTTCTTCACACGAGTGGTTGGAATTTTTTATCCTGTAATATAAGAATTCCAGGGCTGAAATACCAGAAGTTTTATGGAGAGATTCAGCATAAAATTTCATAACAATTTCTATCATTTCGGAGGTACAGAAGTTTCATTAATGAAGGTATTTTCTGCAATAGAGGGAAGGAAGTAGGTACCTGCAAAACGTTACTGTATATTTACCAAAACCCTTGGCAGTATACCACACAAAAGAGAAACTCTCATAATCATAACAGTGAAATTCCCAAATTTCGCATAAGTTATAAAATCTGCAAAAAAAAAATATATATTCTATTTCCTAGCACAAACACAACAGAGAACACCCAAAAATATTACGAAGTGTACTCCATATTCTTACCAATATTTACGGTAGCCACGGATGCTGAAGCGAAGTTCAAGCGTTACCGGAAAGTTTCAGGGCGAGATTCAACTGTTCATTCCCAGTTCTGTCTCGAAACACATTAGTATATTTTATATGTTGCATGTAAAAGGTAAAGGTCATCGCAATACAGACCACGAAGGCCCAGAGGGGGAGTAGATTAAAGTTCTACTCTTCCTTTAACCTTGGCACTAGATGGGGGGGGGGTGGTCAACTCCACGCCCCGGCCGCTTTACCCCTGGGAAAGACCCAGTACCCATTGTATAGGAGGCTGGGTGAGCCCCAGGGCCAGTCTGGACGGGTGTGGAAAATCTCGCCTCCACCGGGATTCGATCCCCGGACCGTCCAACCCTTAGCGAGTCGCTATACCGACTGAGCTATCCCGGCCCACTATGTGGTGCATTTTCCGTGTATTAATCAGGTGTAAAATTATTTTTTTTAAATGACCAACAACAGCACTTGGATTTGTGAATATAATGTTATTACATAGCAATCACCAACATGTTTCGGCTACTCATGTGGCCATCTTCAGGATAGTGAGAACAAGAATACAAGTACAGTTACAAATGTATCTGTATTTACAGCTTAACGTGCTTTAATTTTTCATCTGACTCCTTTCTCTTTTTTTAAAACTCCATCTACTGTACACACGTATTGTGATACGAGAAAGAAAACGCATCCCGGATGGAGATCTGTGATGTACAAGTAACAGCATTGTTCAGAATAACGTTGCATATAATGACATACCCTTCGTTCCGAAGTCGATACAGTCCTATGCATGTACACAGGAATAGGCGGTTCGATTGCAAGTAGGGGCGAGAAATGTTTTATTTTCTAAAGCATCCATAACTGCAACTGGACCTACGCCTCCTTCCGTTCGAAAAACAAAGACAGCCATTTCGTCGGAGACAAACCGGCTGTGATACGAAGCTGACCACAGTTTTTCTTCTGGTTTAGAGGCGAACTTTTCAGTGAGGATTTGGTAAATTGTACGGACTTTTAGTGCATCATATGCCGTCGAACTCGGTGCACCGCATTTTCATAAATACATTGCTGACTACTATAAATGTAAAGCCCATCTTTCAAACAGTGTAGCTGTAATTTACCGTATATTCTAGAATCTAATCCGCACCATTTTTACAGTTTCAGAGGGCCAAAAAATCAGATGCGGATTAGAATCGCGTCGTGCTGATTAGATTCGCGGTCGTGAGCTGGATTTTGGAAAAATGATAGAGCTGCTGTACGTGCCGTAAAAACAATACAATGCAATAATTTATTATTTTATTTATTATTTATAATATTATATAATATTTATAATTTAGTATTCATCAGACTCGCCGTTATCACTCATAAATGAATCACTATCCGTCACCCAGTCACTATCATCTTTATCTTCACCATCGTCCTCCCATAGGTGCGGATTAGACCCGCGAACTAACTTTTTTTTGTTTAAGAAATCGGCAAAAACTAGTGCGGATTAGATTCGGGTACAGTTTAGATTCGAGAATATACGGTAAATGCTAGCATCACTGCAGGTTTCGGAATGTGCGGAAGCATCCCTCTCCTCCTCCATACACCGGAACTAAACATAGCATAACTTTTCTACATGCTCACTGATAATTATGCATATCTCAGTTGAAAAAAATCCATTATATTACAAGAGAATTTAAAGACAATATTTTACACTGCAAGCAAGAATTTTAACTGCTTCTATTAGAGACATTTCTAAATTTAAAATTTTATTTCAGTGTACGCAAAAAAATAAGCATTTCTTAGATAAAAAGAACTTCGCAAAACCCTTTAGACAAGACTGTACTTTGTTACTTCTAAAGAAAGCGTAATGCAATACTTCTGCACAGCTCACAGCCATCTAGTCGTAAGGAAGATAAAAGACAGCAGTTTTCCTTCTGTTATTATTCTCGCCCTAAAGATGGCATTAAAACTGCTCTGTTCTAATACCTCGGAGGTTTCTGTCAGGCTCTAATTACAATGGGACTGTGATTTTGTGACAAAGAAGAAAGTAAAATGTGTTTATTTCTTTTCATTTTTCAACTTCCGCGAACACCAGTGTTATGGGATTTTAATATACAACTGAGCAAAAGACCCAACGCTGTTATTGACAGTCGCTCTATCGGTAGACTGAAATACAGCACGTGTCTCTATTCATATGACAAAAAGTGTCACGTGAACTGATTATTAGGTCTTAACACAAGCAGTTCTGAGCAGAACTCACAAAGTACACTTCCTTTCTGCAAACAAGTCTAGTCGCAGAAATTTGTTAATACTTATTACTTTACCCTTTAATGTTCAGTGGTAAATATGTACCACCTACTATAGTATTAGGAAGCCCTGCATTTCGCCCAAACAATGTATTTGAGGTGCTCCGTGTGATTCAATAAACGATATGATTTGAAATGTTTCATGGCCATGCACTGATGATATCTTACGAGAAATAACCAAGTGCACATACATATATGTGGGTTTAATATGCTATAGTCAGTGCAGCCTGCTACGTGTTTCGGCCACCTGTTGTTTTGTCATCTTCATGGAGGTGTTTTTTGAAACAATATTTATTACACAGTAGGTTAAAATAGTCTATTAATATAAATATACGTAATACAATATAAATATATAAATTCAAATACATAGTAATATATTCTAACATACATTTTAAATCTTATATATATATATATATATAACACAAAGCTCCTACATTCTTGTTTTTAAGCTTTCACTGTGTTCTAAATGCAATTTGTTCCTTTTTGGGTAATTCTCCGGCGTCTGAGTTCTAATTGCCGACGTTTCGGAACTCACTGTCGGTTCCATCTTCATAGGCAGGTGAATGCCTATGAAGATGGAACCGACAGTGAGTTCCGAAACGTCAGCAATTAGAACTCAGACGCCGGGGAATTACCCAAAAAGGAACAAATTACAAAGCTCCTACATTTTGCGACCATATGTCCTGGACATCTTCAGGGAGCTACAAATTTGGGCGACGTGCGTAACGTATATGAGAGCTTTAAAACTTGTTGCCATAGACGCTGAACACTTCGACCAAACTGGTAACTCCCTGAAGATAGCCAGGTTATATGGCCGAAACATGTAGGAGCTTTGTATAATAAACATTAAAACATTGTGTAACTAGTTGGTAGTAAACTTGTGTACAATAAACCATTACTTCCCGGAGCCACGTTAACCGGTTTGCCTTTATGTCGCAACATAACGTGTTTCCTGTGTGGAAGAATCTGAACGGCTATAACCTAACTGAATGAATTTTAAAATTATTTACTCCGTACATTCTGAACCAGTATATTCATTTAACGTAACAAATAAATGCACTTAAGTTGTATACGACATTAGTCATTTCACTTCGAAATACTTCAGCATGACACTGCCTCTTCAGGGAGAACACAAGAATTTTGAAACCACTTATAGTAAAACACATTACATTGATGAAATTCGCAACTTTCAATGAGTTTTGCAATTGACACCATTTATTACGAGGGAGTGATGATAAGTCCTTATTCCGACCTATTTCCCGATGTGGTAGGCAGGAATCGATAGTGACATTGGTAAGAGGGGTCTGTTCATGTGCCGAATTGCAAGTCTTTTCTTGTTACAGAGGTTGAAAGGAAGCATGTCAGGCGACGCGCGCAATTTTAACAACATGGAGACGCGAGGTGTCGTAAAGTTTTTTTTTTCCTGCAAGGCAAGGCGCCAAAGGAAATTCACGCCATTCTGAGAGAAACATTAGGGGAACATGCACCATCGTGTGCCACCGTCAAAAACCGGATAGCCCGGTTTAAACGTGGTTATTTTTCCATCTGTATTGTGCCTCGTCCTGGACGACCCAAAACAGTGATCACCCCGGAGATCATTGATAAAATTCACAAGCTAATCTTGGAAGACTGCCGGATTTCTGCCAAATCAATAGCTGAGCAACAGGGCATCTCACGTGAGCGGGTTGGGTCCATCATTCATGAAGATTTGGACATGCGCAACCTCTCCGCGAAGTGGGTCCCAAAGAGCCTGATCGCGGATCAAAAACCTCAACAGTCCCATTCGTCTGAGCAACATTTGGAATTTTTTCGGCACGATCCAAATGATTTCCTGTCGCGTCGCGAATGGTGACCATGGACGAAACCTGGTTACATAACTGTGACCCGGAGACAAAGCAACAATCAATGGAGTGGCGACATAGCGGCTCACCCCGCCCCAAAAAATTCCGATGGCAAAAATCCGCTGGAAGATTTCTCGCCTCAATTTTTTGGGATCAAGACGGCACACCCCTCATTGATTATCTTCCAAAGGGCCAAACTATCAACGCGGAATATTACACACCTCTGCTGGTGCAATTGAAGGACTTTTGAAGGAAAAACGCCGCGGGAAGGTAACCAAGGGATCTTGCTCTTGCACGACAATCCCCCGGCTCACCAGGCACTTGCAACCCACCCTATTCCCCGGATCTGGCCCCGTCGAACTACTACCTGTTCTCTGGACTGAAAAAACAATTGAAAGGTCGCCATTTTTCGTCCGACGCAGAGGTCATTGCTGCCACAGAAAACTGCTTGGACAGACAACATTCTGAATTTTTTTGATTGGCTTTCAAACGTTAGAGCAAGGAGCTAAGAAGTATATTGAGCTTCGTGGGGAGTATGTTGAATAAATCCCGAGTTTGGTCGCTGTAGCTTGTTTCTTTCCTGGTTGGGCTAAGGACTTATCAGCACTCCCTCATATAGGATGTTGATATAACGAGTCTGCTAATTTCTTAATGGAAATAAAAATACTAATCAGTCCCATATTTTTTGCATGGAATAGATTGCCCAAAACTTAGCAAAGAAGAATTGTACCAATGACATACCATCAGAGTATAAATCAGATGTTCCTGGCTTAATCTTCCCATTATCCGTGTGTCAAGAATCTCTGTTTATAAAGTCAGTGCACCTATGTTTTCACTGGAGGGTCAAATGCACAAGCGCAGTAAAGACCACAGCCGCCCTATGCACAGCCTGCTTATCCTACCAGTTTTACCTGACCTTCGTGTAGCGCTTAAAGCTCACTTGCTGTTCTACGTTTTCAAATTACAAATTTCCGTATACATTTTACCGTAACACTTAAATTCAAATGCGTCTTGACGTCGTCAGTTCTGGGGACAAGCGGTGGCCCAGTTGACTGAGGCGCTGTGGTAAAAACTGAAAGTTTGCGGGTTCGATTCCCGATTGAAATTTTTCATTGGCATAATCCTTCCGGCCTCAATATGACCCTGGAGTTGACTCAGCCTCGATCATAAATGAGTGCCAAGGATATTTCGTGGGAGGTAAAACTGCCGGTGTGTGCGGCTGACAACTTTACTACATTCAACTGTCTTGGATTATGGGAGCCCCAACCTCCTGGACCCCTGACAACCTGTGCAGTCCTGTACAAGAACTACTTTTGTCACTTGTCTCCCGTGCCTCCCTACATCGGCCTACCTCGCAAAGCATATTTTCCCTTACCTAACGAGGAAGAATCAAAAGGAAACAGCACACTTCTCATCAGAAAACGCTTTTAATTAAACTTGATATTGCAATACAACTTAATGAGTCAACATAAATTGCGTGACTTATTTAAGAAAAGAGCATCTTCCTATTAATTGCACAGCATTTTACTAGCACGCGAGATCCTTCGGATAATATTTACTAGATTACACGACGTCATGTCCCACAAGTCTTGAGTCTTCACTATACCTGCAGTGTCATAGCACTATACAATGAATAGTATATATTTTTACAGCACAAAATTGAAGGTGACACGTCACAGCAGTCGCTATGATGTTCTGAGACGAGTCTGCCCACACAGCATATCGCTGACACTTTTATTTCCTTTTGTGGAGGGATTTGGTATTTTATAGCGTTGTCAAACAGTACAGCTATAGAACATATGATAACTCGTGAATGACTTGGAAGGGGTTTAGAAAAATATGACTGTAGTCTAATCGAAGCAAAATCCACCAACCTTTCTGGAAGAGATGAAAAAAAAACAGCCAAGAACTCAACCGCGACTAAGAAAAACAGTTTCTGAAGGTACATATGTCATTGTTACGTGGAATAAAAAGCTTAAATAACTTGGGCAATTCGGGGAAAGTGTTACGAGTTGGACGACCGCAGACTCGTATTTCGATATCTGGCATGGGCAAGATATACACCTGTTAAGATTGGCTCTGGTCTGTATCCAGGCCCCTATGCAACTGATTGCAGGGAAAAAAACAGTCGGAGCATAAAGTTGACTACTCTCCTTCTAGTGCCAAGAATGTGAAGGTTTGGACAATCAGTGCCAGTCATTTCGTCTCCACAGAGCGATACTTAAATAAGCACGAGGACAATTTTGCATTTTTAGCTTAAGTGTTGAACAAATATACTATTCAGGACACAAATTTTAAAATTTATCCCCGGGGTTATTAATCAGTCGAGACGTGAAGCTGATACTTATACACACACAAAAAATTGAAGTTTCGTTATTACAAGAAACAATAAAAATTTTAAAAACTTACAAACCTGAAGATTTTGTGAAAATAAATGTCCTTTTTGTCATTTGCTCTCTTGCTATGGTGATCCAGAAGATCAAAACATATATTCTTTTGTGTAACTTGTGCTTTGAGAACAAAGAATACAGCAAGGAAGGATTAAAACTTTGTGTTACAGTACAACCACAGGCTTGCAGACCAGGCTTCTGTTCTGTTTACACAACTCGGCCATAATACCACTACTACAATATTAAACAACATCCTTCTTTATTACATCGAGTTGGGCAGAGTTGGGGCGTCTCCTCCCACCTTCCAAGCCCCAATAATAGCTACTGTTCTACCTAGCGGAATACACTCGCTTCCTTTACACCCACAATAAAGCTAGCAAACTTGTCTTCATTTGAGAGTCATCGAACCAAAGTAAAGCTCTTCATTGAGTGAGTTTAGTGCCGGTAGCACCAAGACTATGGGTCTCTTCCTGCCTAACTAACCTATACTTGAAAGCGCGAGATAATTTAAGAGATAAAATGTTCTACTTGGCTAAATTAAAGGTGAAATTTCCTGTTGCTTCTTGAAGCGAATATTATAAAATAGATATAAACTAAGTTAACATATATCCTAACACAAATTTTAGCCGTTTTAAATTCGAAAAACTTCTACGAGGGAAAGTCAACTGAAAACCTTAAAAATTAAAACACAATTATATTACAATATTTGCGGTTTTCATTTGACCAACCTTCGTAATTATATGAAACACTGTGACCCCTACCTCGCAGTAAACACTCACTGTCCCCATCATGAAGAGAAGTCAGTTGGTGTTTTATGGAAAAATAATCCTTATTTAAAGTCATAATAATAGGGGCAATTAAATGTGTGCACACTGTTAGCAAAAATACGAGATAATTTATCTGTTATTATTATTATTATCATCATCATCATCATCCTTCAATCTTTTGACTCGTTGGCAGATTTCCATCTGGAATTGTTGCAAACCATTCTCTTAAATTTGTATAACGGTCAGCTCCTGTGTCTGTTTTTATTATATATATATATATATATATATATATATTCTATCATTTGCGTATACAGCCCCCAGCAGAAAGGTAACCAACTTATTTAAGAATGAAGGTTTGCATTCTGAGCCAAGCAATACAATTTTTATATTATTGAACATAATTAAAAGTATTTTGATTTTATAAGAACTGTTAAAATAATTACATTGTGCTTATTTTTGGAACGGTTTTAATAAATAACTTGATAAAGAGGCGCGGCGTGAAAGGTAATGTGAAATAAAACATTGTATTTTATTTTTCCTTCCCTCTTTGTGTTAATTTCTCTTTTACATTCATTTGTTCCCACATTTGTTCTTCCTCTTATTTATTCTTATTGACGCCTTCGTTATTTATTTTTATTTAATGCCTTTAATTCTTCCATACCTTTAATACCTGTAATTCCTTTTGCTTCTCCTTACCACTAAAAATTATTTTCTTCACGTCCCCACTCTTTCTGTTCTCCACATTTGTACCTGCACCTAATACAGTGAGAGAACTTTTCTTTGTAATAGAACAAATCACCCACAGATGTCTCAGTTACCCAATATGCACACCAACCTACACTACCATATTAAACTTCCTCTCATCTTTTGTCACGGTTACTCTCACGTGGTATAATTTTCGTTCCTATTTAAATCATTTTTATCGATAATCTTCCTAATTCCTTTGCCCTACCCCAACTGAACTTCAAAATTAGTGTGTTTTTTTTTTCGTTACGCTTTATGTGCTGCCTGTTGTGATAGTGACAGAGAGAACAAACTTTATGTGCTGCCTGTTGTGGTAGTAACAGAGAGAACCAACTTAAATTTTACATTAAAATATATTAGCAAAATATCTTCCGCAAACTCAAAAAAAAAAATATATATAATAATTCCCATCTATAGCAGGGGTTTCCAAGCACAGCGCTTCCAAAAGTTAAATATTATGCACCACAACTGTTGAAGGAAGTTTCGATATTACTATTTTAATAGAATGGAGCGTTATGTATTTGTCTAACACAACTATATGATGGTAGAGGTATGTATAGAATTTATTATATAAAAAACAACTACATGTTTCGGCCCTTTACATTGGCCATATTTATGTACCAAATTCTATACATATCTCTACCATCATATAGTTGTGTTAGACAAATACATACACTCCAGTCTAGTTTAATTATAAACACAACATGGATGATGAACCTTATGATTACGATTTTACTATACAGGTATGCACCGCATGACGACGTTTCGGTCAACGACGGACCTCATGTACGACACTGGTCCTATAAAATTATGATATTATTATATAATATTTTAATACCATTGTGTTAGAATTGCCTACAGTATTCAGTACAGTAACATGCTGTACAAGTTTGTAGCCTATGAGCAATAGGCTATATATAGACTAAGTGTGTAGTAGGCTATATTATCTAGATTTGTATTAAGTACACTCTATGACGTTCGCACAAAGACGAAATCGCCTAACGACTCATTTCTCAGAACGTAGTCTCGTCATTAAGCGACGCATACCTGTACTTGCACACTACGTAAGAACACCCGCCAACAGTCGTGACCAAGATACTGACCCAATATTTCTAACGTGTTTATTTATATCATATTCTGGTCCTCTTCTAAACTACTTTAAATCATCAATATTCCTGTGTAATACACAAAATGTTACAGCGTTAGAACGCAAATCGGGCCTAGGCTGCCTCGTTTAATGGTGTCTAGATTACGCACAATTCTGACACCCTAAAAGAGTGATCAGACCGTCGCTCAGGTCTTATCTGCGCAACACAACAAACAGAAGAGACAAAATCCATGCATTCAGCTGTATTCGAACCCACGATCCCCGTCATCAAGCCGCCGCAGACCTAAGCCTTAAACCGCCACCGGGCCACCGGGATCGGCCACATAGGCACATAACTATAGTCAACAACTCGCACACACCAGCAGTTGTGTACAGATGAAAGAATCTCTGCTCTTTAGGTAAGAATTCGCCCTTTCTTATAGGCCACGCAGGCCCTTAGGGTGAATAGAGGCATAGCTCTACTCTTTTCTACGACCTTCGGCACCAGATGGGGGTGGGGGGTCAGCCCTACGCCCCAGCCGCCTTTACCCCCAGGAAAGACCCGGTACCCATTGTACAGGAGGCTGGATGGGCTCCAGGGCCGGTCTGGACGGGCGGAAAATCTCGTCTCTACCGGGATTCGATCCCGGACCCTCCAGCCCGTATTCAGTCGCTATACCGACGAGCTACCGGCCCACTCTCTGCTCTTTAAATGTGAGGTACTGTGGCAAATAGCGGGCTCTAACGCTCAGGTTATTTTTTTTTTAGGATTTTTCTCTGCCGTTATTGACACTTATATTTACATTCACTTCAGGTTCGTTTGTGTCATATCGTAAATATTTATTCAAATTGGTTAAGGGAACAATTTTGTAACTTGTCCTTGTGCATGCTGCACATAATTTCTGTATAATAAATCCTTCTTTTTATAGCGGTCTCTTGTGAATGCGGCAAAAAAACCTTTGGTTTCCATAAAATGAGGGAAATATCTTGACTAGGTCAGAAACTCTTGGCTTCTCAAAACGGAATCTGCTCCATGGAGCTACTTAGTTAGTTAGGTAGTCGTCCAAATAACTTTAACACTACATTACTATAGCTAGGACCCCTCCCAGGGCATATTACGTGGTCTTGCAAGTCACTTTAGCAGTTAATAGACTCATATATTTGTCAAGATAGTTATGGACAATTACTTAAGTCTTTAACACTGATTATTAAGTCTTGTTATTTCATTGTGAGTATCAATTACGAATGGCACTGACTTTTTTTTTATCTACCAATCCCGAGTCTCGTTTAAACGTCCAGTCCTTTTTCCCCGTCTGACGCACAAGAGGGTCCGAAACCAAGTGTTTTCTCGAATCCAGCTTGGCTGCTTCCGGAACACTTGCACTGTTTTAAAACAATTGTTCGCTCTGAGCAATGACCACACGCGCAAATCCTCGCCACAATACGGCCGTAGACCTAGCAGCAACTACTCGCAACGATATGGCTATAGACCTAACAGCCACTACTCGTCACAATATTGCCATATACCTAGCAGCAACTCCTCGCCTCAATATGGCCATAGACCTAGCAGCAATTCCTCGCCTCAATACGGCCATAGACCTAGCAGCAACTCCTCGCTACAATATGGCCATAGACCTAGCAGCAACTCCTCGCCTCAATACGGCCATAGACCTAGCAGCAACTCCTCGCCACAATATGACCATAGACCTAGCAGCAACTCCTCGCCTCAATATGGCCATAGACCTAGCAGAAACTCCTCGCCTTAATATGGCCATAGACCTAGAAGCAAATCCTCGCATCAATACAGCCATAGACCTAGCAGCAACTCCTCGCCACAATATGGCCATAGACCTAAGAGTAACTCCTCGCCTCAATACGGCCAAAGACCTAGCAGCAACTCCTCGCCTCAATATGGCCATAGATCTAGCAGCAACTCCTCGCCACAATATGGCCATAGACATAGCAGCAACTCCTCGCCTCAATACGGCCATAGACATAGCAGCAACTCCTCGCCTCAATATGGCCATAGACCTAGCAGCAACTCCTGGCCTCAATACGGCCATAGACCTAGCAGCAACTCCTCGCCTCAATATGGCCATAGATCTAGCAGCAACTCCTCGCCTCAATATGGCCA
>Ga0123355_10013557_pt1 | contig 12697 bp, 10 predicted proteins | sample TergutEmb28metaG_3_FD_89872 | JGI IMG/M metagenome (GOLD analysis project Ga0123355, IMG submission 89872) | Embiratermes neotenicus P1 segment gut microbial communities from Petit-Saut dam, French Guiana - Emb289 P1 | ecosystem: Host-associated > Arthropoda: Insects > Digestive system > Gut ...
GCCCCACGGCCGCTCCGCCGGTCTCCCATTTTTTTATCCCTCGGGTCCTTGTAACCGATGCGGGCGTCGGCTTTTCCCCCCCCCCCCCCCCCCCGTAAAGTTAAGTGTGGTTTGAAGAACCTCTGTGGACCATGGAAACATTTGCTGGCGGACAGAATGCTCTTTTTAATTTCTACACTTATATCATTTTTAATATAATTCCCGAGCCCAAGCAACTAAAACTGTGAACTGTTTGAAATTTGTGTGATCCAGCTTCTTTGTAGGTGGCACTGAACCCGCAGTATCTGTTAGTCATTGGCTTGTATTTAGTACTTCTGCATCAATTTTTAAATGCAACTCTCTCGCTGACGTTTCCAGCTTATGAACAGCTTCTTGCTATGCTGTTGGCAGCATCCTTTAATATATGTCATCTGCATATACCATATCTGTAGAAGATGTTTCCTGTCATATTACGACTGGCATCTCCTGCAACTGGTAAATGAATAAACACGCTTTCACAGACACCATTTCTTATACTGCTAGGTTCAGAGAGCATTCCTTGAATCCTTATTTGGCATTTTGTGTCTTTCATTGTAGTTTTAACTAAGTTGGCTAGCCTATTGTTGATATTCATTGCCAGATGGCGTTGGGTTCTGATTATACCGTCGTATGCCGCTTTAAAATCTGTGAACGGACGGTGCATGCTTTAGTTTTGTCTGCAGCTAAACATCTGATCCGTAGCTGATCTTTCATGACAGAATTCATGTGGACGGTCACCAATACTGTCTTCTACGTACTGAGATACTCTACTGAATAAGATGTTTAGAGATCACTTTTTATGCTAACTCATATATATGGTTGAAGCATTTCATGATTGCACTTTTCATATGTGTTTGACACATTATGCTTACTTGTCGTTCTTCCGGATTTGCCTCATTTTTGCATATTTGTACCGTTGATTTATGAATACTTCTAAGAAATTCTGTTCCAGATATTTTTATCTTTTCTGTTTGGATTAAACCTTTCCCGAGAGCTCTACGATTTTTTAGCCTGTGACTTGCAGTTTCTTCTTCTTATTGCTGGAGGTGCCTCTGTCTTTCCGTTGGCCTCAAGGTGCTGATATATTCTTTTTCATGCTTCCGCAGTTACTCAGTGTTCTGTCCGTCTCCTGATTATCATCTTTTTTGACTCAAGGTTTCACCTCTTTTTTACGACTACGAAGTGTTATCCTGGGTTTAAAACCCTTGCGGCTTCTATTTAGATTCTGACAAAGAAACTTTTCTCTTATTCGTATGTCGAGGATGTTCTAATTTTTTCAATTTATCTCTCGTATATTTCTCTTTCTTATTTTTATGTAGTGTCTTTTCTACCCTTTTAGCAGTGCGATTCTCTTCTACCGCGTTTCTTGTATAATTTCTTTGGTGCACTCTTTTATTCGCTACAGTTTTTGATGCGTTACTTGTTCACATTCTGCATCAAACCAATCGTCATACTTTTCCCTCTTTGTCCTCCCCAAGACTGTCATTACTTCCCAGCTCTGTGTCATAAACACTCACTGTCAATGAGGTGTCTGAAATGTTCAGGTCTTTCCCGCTTGCTAGTCTTAATCTTTCTGTCACAGTTAAGATTCCTAACACAGCCCCATACTTATTCCTTGCATTACAAATTCCCTGTCTAATCCGTGCTATAATCACATAATGATCGGAAATATTATTTCCCCGTCTTCCCACTCACAACCATTACATTAGATAAATACATATCATCGACTAACAGATGGTCACTTTGATTAAAATAATGTAAATCTGGTGATTTCTAAGACATATTAATTTGTTATTGTGCCCTAATATTGTGTTGCCAATTACCATATTACTTACGGAGGCACAATTTATCAATGTAACTTCATTACCATTAGATTCGTCACGCAAACTATGCTTTCCAGTGAATGGTTTACATTCATCCGCTCGGCCCACCTGAGCATACATGTCACCAATAATTAATTCAATGTCCCTTCGTAGGCATCGATAAAAAACTGTATCAACTTCTTAATTTCTCCAAATATGTATTCTCTGGAGAGCATATGCACGTATGATGCTGTGATTAAAAAAACAGTCCCCTTTTCCCAATTTGCGTATCCTAAGTGATTTTGTCTTACAGTTTGTAATGAGTTGCTGTATCCCCTTATATGAATTTTGTTCCAAATCTGTGTTTCTCGCTATGACGGCTGTAAAATATAGTATGGTTTTTGTATGCTATGATTCCTTTTGCCATGCATCTCATTTCCTGAGTATCAGTAACGTTTTTTTTTGTATATATCTACTTCGTTTAGCAATATTTTGCGTGCTGTCGTCGATACACACCGACTACAGCTTCTGATCAAGTGTCAAGTCCTTGAACGTTTGTCTGTGCGACTGCAGTAAATGTGTCCGGCTATTGCTGTGCTGAGTTGCATAACGATATCTGTTCACACGCACAACCCCAAGCTGGAGGGCCAGGCCTCAAAGTTTATGCCCCCGGAGACAGGGTGGCTAATTTATACCCCCCGACAATGGGTATTCATTATGGTCGCCTTGTATAACCGTATAAGTTCCTGTAGGACTGTATTTATTCCCGACCACCATACGGGAACTGCAATTGTTAGAGGTGCGAAAGTTTACAGTAATGTTAATAAAATCTCACATTCTCTAGGGTATGCTAAAAGTGAAGACATCAAAACATGCAGTGGGACTACAGCCTTTTTGGGTTAGCGGAGTGGGTAATTTACTGCGGCATGGAAATTGTGTGCTTGATTTAGTGAAATGTGGAAATTTTGATTGTTTTTATATGTATAATAATAATAATAATAATAATAATCATACCAATAAAATGCACGCTAATAATATAATTTTTATTGACAATAACTTACTACACGCTTCTGCCGAAGCATGTCGGAGGTTACGTATGTAAAACTGTATCATTAGTGTGCATATTATTTTGTATATATTCAATTCATGCACAGATTGTGGATCACGTAAAGCTGTCTTTCCATCTATTGCAGCTACTTATCCCAACTGTTTCCGTACTTAAGATCAGCAAGGAGAAGACGGCACGCATCATTCCAAATGCAGTTGGTGTAGTCACAGAGGATGACAAGCACGTGTTCTGTTCTCTGTTGTCACGAGATTCTACGTACAGACTTATGGTACAGGTGTGGAGGACGGCACAAAATGCACTCCCCAACCCCAAGGTACAGAAGTGTGATAGCAGTATGCAGCATTGAGACATACAGTACTGTCACAAACAGGTGGTTAAGGTATTTAAACACCCAATTCAAATTGCTTGTGCAAAATTGAATTTTACGAGTTTAGTGGTTGAAAGTTGTGGCGACAGTGGGACAGAAGCAGATCTTGATCAGCAGATCCGATCATGCGAAATTCCTTTGTTTTACCTCTCCCCACTCTCCAAGAAGTGGATACTCTATCATACAGAATTGCCGAAGGTAGCAATATTAACAACAACAACAACAGTGGTAATAATAACAATAATAAAAATGTAAATGTGTTCACAAACAACTCTCTCCTTACCTGCAAAAGAGAGAAGTTTACAGTTCTTACCTGCTATATATTGGTCATTTTAAATGAAAGTCTTCTCTTCTGTTGTCCTTGTGTGTATATTTTGTAGTTTAGATAAAGGTGGGTGGAGTTTTCATTACTTGTTATCTTATATTCTCCCCCTACACTTCTCCTTGAAAATTATATTTCAGATAAGCCCTGAGTCACGCTTTTATCGGCTCTGCACACCTGCCTACTGTACCAAGGAAGGGTTGTTAGAGTATAATATAATTTAAAATTGGTTTTCTGCATCTCACTACTGCATTCATATAAAACCTTACAACAACAGCAGCAACAACAACAACAACAACAACAACAACAACAACAACAACAAAAGAACTCATTTCACAGAACTGAAATCGTGCGCCATTTTCATGGCAGAAACCCTTCCCTCCAGTTTCGACCTGGAAAGGATTGGAGGGCTCAGTACGATAAACACGAACGAATGCTAAAGCAATGCACAACAGCAGCACATGGCGGTGCGGTCTGCAGGTGGGCTGCTAGACCATGAGCCAGCCTGCGGTGACACCAGCCACCTTCTTGGAATTCTGAGCAGAACCATTTAATATTGCAAAATGTTCCGATATCGCTGTAAATGTTGAAACATATAATTCTATTTGTTCATGAGGACTGATGCCCAAATATAAAAAAACTTTTATCGTTCCAACCTTTCGTGCATAAAAACGACATAATAAACGATAATGTTAAAATAATTAGAAATAATATACATTTTTAACAATATGAAGAAAGCGATTTCAGGCTTTCACTGGGCGACTGCTGACGAACCGGGTCGGGTGTGTTGTTGCGCCGTGTGATTGTTTAATTTCTTCCTGACGTTTCGAAGGAGCTTACCGCCTTCATCATCAGGGTTATGAGGCAATTCATGGACTGAACCCTGGACATGAAGACGGTACGTTCCTTCGAAATGTCGGGTAGCAAACACAACAACGCGAACACAGCTTGGCGAATGTAATCTTTTAGCGCTGTGTCGTTCCCGGTCGGTAATGTAACTACCGTGAATGACCTAGCTGCATCTTCCTTCACCGTAGTCTCTAGCTCTCTCTCTCTCTTTATCCCTGTCTATCGCTCGTTATGCAGGCCACCAGACGTATGGCTGTGTTATTGGCCGCATTACACGGATGATAGGGAGGGGGTACGTAGTTTAAGTGAAGCTGCTAGACAGTACGTTGGCTTCTCTAGCTGACGCGCGCTGCAAACGCCGAGATGTGACAGTCTCCGCCTTTTGCAGTTTCGCTATAGTAATTGTGTATAAAAAGTAATTATTTGCGGGGAAAAGAGCTTTCAACGTTCCCCCCCCCGTTTCTTAGTCCAGGAGACAAGCCACTTCTGTCATTTGAGTGGCATGGCTTCACAATTGTAGCCAGACCGGAGAATTTGCCACTGCCCTGCGAGTGTATAATGGATAAACCGGCAATTCCATAAGGGCCAGGGCTAATAATTGCCACTGTCACATCCGGCTGTACCAACCAGCGATGTCAGAAATAGTGGAAAGTTGCACTGATACTCTTAATTGCGTCCTGACCAAGCAGTCTAGTTGCAATGACTGGCCAAAACAGGGAGCGAAACAGATGGAGCTGCACCAGCAGCACGGTACTACCTATGCAGATGGTTGTTTTGCGCTGCATGAAGGAAAGGAGGCAGAGAGTTTACTTTTGTGGCAGGGTAGTTTTATCTCCTTGAAGTGACACAACCTGGTGCCTTTCTTCTGTTACTTATTGAGACTGCTCATGCTTGTAACCCTGAAAAATGGTATTTTGTGTTCTCGTTTCATATCTTCTTTCATCATTCCTTTTGGGCTGGGCCTTGCTGTATCCCCTCTCCTCTGGCTAGGATTGGTCACCTTCCTTCGAGTCAGCCTATGTAACTGAACCTCCTGGATGCAGAAATGTTATTGCCTTCAACGTCTGGACATACCTTCCTTAAGACCGCGAGACTTATCTAAAAACTTCGGTTAGAGGAGCTCTTTGGTTAAGCAGTCCATTTGGTCGATATCTTGGGGAGCTCCTTGAGACACAGCTGACTTGGTAAATTCACATAAATCAGGTTGGCAGAAAGGCATCCCGGAGACTAAGTACGTAGACACTCTCCGCAGTAGGAGAAGTGGCCTGCCCGTTAGAAACCGTTTTCTGGTTTATAAGCAGCTCGTTCGTTCTATGACGGCTCTGCATGTCCCATGTGGACGCCCGCAGTCCTGTCCATAATTTGCAGATGGTACAGGCCAGTGCGACTGCTGGTAACAAGCAAATTCACGAGTATATGTAGTTCCTGTTATTCGCGGACCCCATCGGAGCGCTAGTCTACTCAAAGTTAGCTGGTGCGGGGAAACTTGGAAGCACTTGTACATTTTCTAGCCAAAGTCCTTAGTTTGAACACGTCTGGGCCCTTAGTCAAGACGGGAAATGGGCTGGCGTAAGTAAAATAATTAAGGTTTCCATGTCCTATCCCAGCAACGCGTTTTATTCACAGGAATTGACGGAAGGATATCGACTGGTGCATTGTGTAGGTTTGGCTTTCATTTTATGGATGGCTTTTTACTCCCACTATGTGTTTTGTGGAGAGGAATGTTTTAACCTAACAAAGTATGAAAATTTGCATTTTGCGCAAGTCTCTACGGCTAGCTTCCTGATCGATTGATTGCTTGGACCCTATCAATTCAGTGTCAGACTTGGATCCTATCACTTCAGTATCAGACTCGGATACTGTCACTTTCAGTTTCAGACTTGGATCTTGTCACTTCCTGGTCAGGCTTGGAACTTCACCCTCCAAGGTGTAGCAGTATATTCTTCTGAAACGTTAGCATTCATGTACAAGACTGCATACTGTCAGAACCCGGGAGCCCATAATCTGAACATGTTTTTATTTTCGAAATCAAAATAAAATATCCAGTGGGTGTGGCGACTAAACACTAGGCAATGCCACCAACATGCCACTTGTACACGTCAAAACTCACTCACCCCAACCTAGGCTCATTCATGTTTTAAGAATTATGTACGAGGTCCGTGTATTAAAATGAGTTCAAATAAACGCTTCAGTTAAAAAAGTTCCAATTATAGCATATATATTTTTTCTTTTTGAATATATTTTATACTCACAAACACTCGAACTATGCAGCAACACATCCATTATTTAATTATATATTTCAAATTTATCTTTGCTCTATTGGCGGGGTTGGAAATGAGAGTGACGCAGATATTTCTGTTATTTTTCCGTAATTCTTTTTCCTTTGTTTACTGACATTCTTTAAGTATTGTTGTAACATGTGCAGCTAAATTTTAGATTTCTAAACAAGTTCATAATTATTCTTCCGTGTGGCCTTCTAGTAGACAAGAGCACATTTTCAAAAATGTTCGTTTTAAAAGTCTTGCTGCCTAAACTGATTGTGGTGGTGAGCAGTGCGCTATGTCTTTGCTAATAGGACGTTTTGCACATACAGGATTCTTTGATCTGTGAACAAATCCCTGCTATACGTGCCACGCTCTTGTGCGCGTATTCTGCCTGTCGCTGTTGACCATCTGTTGTTTGCTGATTGTGCGACCATGTCGTTTGTTTATCCGGACACATAGGATCATTTCCGTATGGTACGGAATGCCCATTATGTCAGTTGAAATCTCCCACGGTCCTATCGCCATGGCCTTGGATTTCTGGACATTTAGTCGCGCTCCAGGCGCAGTTTCGTAACAGCGTATTGCATCTTGTATTGTTCTTATTTCATCTGGTTATATTACAAATTGTGACATTGCCCGCGTAAGCGACCACGGCCGTCTTGTTGCTGCGACGCCCTATCTGGACGCCTGTTAGTTTGTCCTCGAAGATACAAAGCAGGGGTTTCAAACACAGTGCGAATAATAGCATGCTCAGTGGACACCCTTGGCGTATCGCGTAACTTATGGCTGTGGGACTTGATATATGTCCATTAATCTACGAATGACGTTGTACTTTCATACATGTTCTTAATACACGTACGTTGTTGAAATCTCTCGCTGAATCCATAGTTCCTGAGCATCGTGAACAGGTATGAATGGGAAATACTGTCGAAGGCCTGCTTGAAATCTAGCGATAAAATGCACAGTGCTGTGTTTGCTATTTCAGCATGAGCTATGGCCTCTCGCACAGCAGCTATTGCCTCAAAGACAGTGTTGCTTTGCGCACCACAATGCTGACTTGACCGCAACAGGTCTATTAACCAGGGTTATAATCGGTTTGCAGTTATCCGGGTCATCAGTGTAATGTCTGCATTTAGTAAAGTTAATTGTCTGTATTCCTAAGGTCGACTAGGTTTAGGCGTCTTGGGCAGGCATGCTATTATTCCATGTCTCTGTTGATCCATTATCGTCTCTTCCGCGTGCATTTGATTCAGGATTGCTAACATGTTGTGCTTTGTTGTCTGCCACGTGACTTTAAAGAATTCTTGAAGTAATCAATCACTTCCAGGAGCTTTGAGCGGTTCCCTTTCTTTACCGCGAGATGTAGTTCATCCATTGTGGTGGGTGCTTCTAAGACATTCGCAGCTTGTGGTAGTGTCTTGTTCAAGTTGTTAGCCATGCGTCTGACACTCTCTTTGTCCACCTGAATGTAGTCATATTTCCTTCGCATGAACTCCCGTGAATGTGTGTAGCATGGCTCTTGATGCCGTCTGAGTGTTGTCATTGCTATCATGTACCTTGTAGACCATCCTTGCTTCTTGTTTCCTCAATTTCAAGATGTATAGTGACAGTTCTTCGTTGGCAATCCTGTCGTCTTCATCAGTGTCTATGAATAATCGCCGTTGCTCCATGTGATATAGCCGCACTATTTTGGCCTTCAATTTCTTCAGGTTTATTGAGGTCGATTCCTGGATGTTCGTATCTTGCAGGATGTTATTTGTCGTGTCATATTGAAAATTTTCCATTGCTAGTCAGTCCCGGCGACTCTATGTTCCTTCATGAATGAATAAGTGTCGGATCATCCCCGTGACATATCGCCCCCACCACATTACACTGTTGGAGTAGTACTTTATGTGCTTTTGCCACCTCGCCCATTGTGTCTCTATTGTGTTCCCGAAAATTTATCTCGCCTAGAAGTGTTACGTTCACTTGCCAGTAACCTCTGCCTCGTAATGTTAACGGTATTTGTATCGCTATTCATAGGATTACTGTTAGATGAACAGTAAATGCGGCTGCCGCCGTTTCCGCGCCTCGTTTCTTGGATCGTGTATTTTAAGTGACATATTCGGTCTATTCTAGACGCCCCTGTGGGTGTGTAATGGGTGTAGATTTTTGATGACGTGGTCGCATCCCATGCATCTTTGAGGCCGAATCCATGGACGATGCTTGCAAGAGCTCTGCTATAATTTTTCTGACCTGTATTATCTGAGTTGGAAATGACGCAATTAAAATCGTCCGCAAGAATCAGTTCAGCGTGAGCGGTCGACAGTAGTTGAGCTAGGTCATTGTTATAAAATCTTCCCATCTTTCTCTTTTCAGCCCCTGAGGGGGCATGTATGTTTACGATCCATGTTCTGTTGAACGTCGCTACTATTCCTCTTCCTGAGGGGAGTCGTTTAATGTTTGAGATGGTTAGGCCTTCCTTCGCCAGTATAGTTGTCCCCCGCCCTTTCTTCCTTTATTTATGCATGCAGAGTATATAAATATTTTACTTAGATGTGGATTCGTGACTTCTTGTAGTAGCGCAAGGTCAATGTCCTGCTTCCAGAGAAGTTCCTCGAGCATTCCAAAGCGTGTTCGTGGCGCTTTCCCTTTGATGTTGAGTTCCACATTTATATATAGGTCATTTGTGAAGACGGCTCGAGTTCGCGTGGATGGTTTATAAACTCTGTATCGTTATGTTTCGCGTTTTACTGCGCGTCCGCTCGCGGGGTACGGTCATGTCTCTATGTATCCTTAATTTCATGTTACGTTTTGGGCTGGTCGTTGGGTGAAATGGTGGTAGTTCATCATCTGTTGTGGGGGCACGCTCCCCGCCCTTACCTTGTAGTCCCGGTGTTTGTGTTTTGTTGGCGTTCTGTTCCTTCAGCACTGATGTCTGTCTGTATTCGGGACGTATGGTGGGATGGTGGTGGCCCCTGTGTTTCGCGTACGGTTTGCGTATCTTGAGTACTGTTCAATGGGCCGTCTGTGTCCACTATCATGCTCTCAGTTTGTTCGTCCGTCTGCACTGCGTTCTTGTCCTCGGAGGTTGTTGACGTCTCCCATCTTTCGGTTGTCGCTGGCGTCTCAAGAACCTGTGATCTTCCCTTCCCAGGTAGTGGTATATTTGATGCCTCTTTTGGTCATCACTGTAGCTATCCTGTGCAGCGTTGTTTGCCTGCTGTCCCGTTTTGGGACGTGTATGCTGGACGTTCCTTCAACAACTATGTCAGCCCACGAGGTCGTGGGCGTTGTGTGGGATGGGTTTCACTTGCTTGTAGCTTGGAGAGTTCTGATATTGGTGACCTGTCCCTTTACATCCATAACAGGTTGGAGGCTGTCCCTCATATGATATGAGGATCTTATTGCTTCTTATTGTCATGTGTGATGGGATGTGCTGTTTGAGGCTTAATACCGCCATGCGTACGCCGTTTGATACAGGGTATCGATATGTCCGCGACCACGCGTCTTCAGTTATTTCTTTATCTTCGCCGTACTTTGTAAGTACGTCTCCAATTGTGCGATTGGGTAGTTCTGGCGGTGGGATGGCTATTCTTATTCGCCTCATGCCCATCCCTGCTATTTGTATTTGCACCATCGACAAATCACTGTTATCATGCCTAAATTCCATTTGTCCTTTTGTAGCCTGGAGAATATACTGCATCCACTCGTTTTTTGCGAATTTTATGAAAACGCGTCGTCTCGGTACATCAACCTGTATCACGTGTACGTCATTTTTTGGCAGTTTCAGCTCCTCGTATATCCACTTGTGTATTTGATATGCCGTGATTCGTGGACTTCTAGGGTCAAACGGACACACACACACACACACACTATAGTATTCTGTCGGTCACTCATTTTATGTCCTTACTTCGTCACTAAGTTGCCCTACGCTACTTTGTTGTGACACCACTACACTAGCACTCTGCCGATTCGTTAACACTCAGCTGTATCTCACTGCACAACCGCACCGTACCACGATTCAAAGTAGACTGGTACTCGAACCAAAGTAGTTCGTTTCCGAATAGTATTGCCATCACGCGTTAACGCCCTCGGCTACCTACGGGTGTGGCCAACAACCACCCTTTCGCAACATCCATCCGTGGAAGCAGGATAGCAAGCCACACGCCTCGGAAAATTAATGACCTTTAATTCATGTTTTAACTTCAAACTAAGCGAATGTATTGGTGTCTTTAGTTAATAAATACACGGCGTGATTGATTGTAATGAATGGAAAACAGAAGCGCCACGAATGCACAAATATGGGTTAAGTAAAACGACTCCAATTATGATGGCACTGTACATCACGTCACTGCCTGAGCGGGACGTACGAAATATCAGGTCGCTTGATTTTTGTTGAACACTGTGTACAAGAACTAGTTCAGAGAAGATGCCATAATGTCGTATATAAAACATGGCGATTTTCAGAGCTCTTAGCCGTTTGTCATGAGAGAGGAAGTGTACAAAACCAGTTGTGCTGACTGCAGAAAACCTTGAAGGTGTGCCATTGTGGCTGCTACATTCTCTAAGGAGAAGAAAACTTGCGTCACAGGTAGAGGTGTCTAACTGCAGTACCCACTAGGCTGTCCGAAATCTGTATCTGATGCTGGTGGTTGCGATTTTCGTCGAGGGAAATAAAAAAAAAAGATGCTCGGTATGGTTTATTTTTATGACGAGTTGTGGTGTCACCTTAATGAACGCATAACCTGTCAGAATAGCAGTATCTGGTCAAGTGCAAATCCACACGCGATACGAGAAACCCCCTTAAAACCGTAAAAAAAAAAATGGCGTGTAACTGGCCTTGTCTCTCAAGCACTTAGTTGGTCCAGTCTTCGAGTCCACAGTTCATAGTGAGGTGCGAGCTGCACATAATTATAACACTACGTGACTGTAGGTATAGAATAAAGCCGGAAGATTGCGTACGGTACTGGCAACCGTAACGAAATGAATTTTTTTCTCATTTCACGACCGGTCCATTCGCGAGCCTTGTGACGGTACGTAGACAGCATTCCGGTTCCTGTAGTGCCGTGTACACTAACAGCATAGGAACCGCACTAGTTAGAGAGTACTCTTGTACTTGTTACGTATTAGGACGGTTTCTTACTTTTGGTGACATTAAGGAGATAAAGACAGAAAGGTTGAAAAATTTGTAGCCAAAATTTTCAGTGCCGTGTTCAGGTACCAAAATCATACGAGATGTCACTAGTTGCTGCTCCCACAGCCTGCAGGTGCCTGTTCTTTCGACAGTGTGTGAAATACCACGGTAGTCCATTCGCTGGACTCCTTCGGTTGCACCGGTTCAGCGATATATCGTAGATCGACTAGCAGTGTTTCGGCACGAGTTTCTAAACATCCATTTTGGCAGGAACCTGCCGTCCTTTTGCTACCAGCTGTGTGACTTCGAATTGGGCTTTATTTAGCTCCATACAGCTTCTGTTGGCTACACCGCTCTTACCTGATCTTGTGTGCGAATATCCGTTTTATGTTGTAATTTATAAGTGTCACGCCCTGTCGTGTTTTGATTAGTGAGTGTTGGGGAGGGGCGGGGACAGCATCGAGACGCGCAGAGGTCACTAACACATATAGAATCAAATTGTACGGATTTTAGTTGCCTGGGAAGGGTTCATTAATATTAGCGCTGACCATGAAGGGACAGAAATACCAACTTGGAAACGTTTTGAACGGTACTGCAGGCCTCTAGACAAGAAACTTGCGAAAAGAAATGAGACAATGTGTCGGAACTTCCACTGTTACCAACCGCTATCCATCATGATGTAAACAGTAACAGCTAGGTACTTGCCAACAAAACGCAAGAATTGAATTTGGCTCAGTAATTAACCAACTTGATGCACAAAATTTTTGTTTTACAGTAGGTTTTTTTCATGCCTCTACATGTTTCGAGCACATGTGCTCATCGTCAGGAGGTCAAAATTGCATTACACAGCCTCTGGTATCATCACACTGAAACAAGTGAGTGGTCTAAAA